>Ga0075125_10001634_pt1 | contig 10908 bp, 5 predicted proteins | sample AntAceMetag02UKN_FD_69810 | JGI IMG/M metagenome (GOLD analysis project Ga0075125, IMG submission 69810) | Saline lake microbial communities from Ace Lake, Antarctica - Antarctic Ace Lake Metagenome 02UKN | ecosystem: Environmental > Aquatic > Non-marine Saline and Alkaline > Saline | place...
CATTTAATATAATGATTAAAAAAGAATTAGAAACGTCGCTTCAAAGGTTATTCCCAAAAATAATTGAGGCAGATGCTAAAAAGAATCTTAATGAATTACAAAAATACATATTACAGAAAGAAATAATCGAAAAGAAAGTTAATTACTTATTAAATCGAAATCAAACTTTATCTGACCTTTTAATTTCTAAATATCAAAATGAAATTAAAAAGATAAAAATTGATTCTTTTAAACGTTTTGAAGAAATACAATCTACTTATTCAGTACCAGTTGCCTTTTTTGAAAATTCTATTAGTGTTTTTTCAAACTTTGCATTCTATTTAAATGAAACTTATGAAGATTTGTCAAAAATGCTACAAAACTTTAAGCAGTACAATGAAGACTACATTAACTATAAAACTGATTTTATTCACACGTCTCAAAAAACTTTTGAAAATTATAAAATCAATCTATTAGTTAAAGTTAATGATACTACAAACCATTTAACAGATTACATTAGCAAAATCGATGAATTAAGCCACCAAATAGTTACATTAGAGTCTAATAACCGTCTAGAAGTTTCTGAAATTAAGAAAAAAATGGAAAACCTAGATGTTTTTGGTGATTATCAAAAATATATTGCTTCATTAGAAGGCGATCAATTTTTCGCTGCTAATCAACATCAAAAAAATCAACAAAAAATTCAAATCAACTCCAATTATACAAGTAATCTTTTAGACATAAATAGAGAAGTTCTATTATTAAATCAAAATAAACTCGATTATATAGAGTACCAACAATACATGATTGAGATAGCTTCACACGAAAAAGAAATTCAAGAATTATCTCATTTACGCAAAATTGAAGAAGCAAAAGCGTTATATAAACAACGAATTGATCAAGTTATTTCGTTGAGAGAACTTGCTAGGCATCAAATTGTTTATAATGCTAAGAAAACAAACTATGGATATGCTTCGAGTTACGTTAACTATCTAAATACTGATTCTATTAAAAATCAGATTGGTGCTGAGAAAGTTATTGGTTTTGTACATCACGTTCAAAATTTAATTGATTTAAATGTCGACCAAACTAAAAAAATTAACAGTTATATTAAAACTACAAATAACGATCATGCATACCTGAAAAGTCTAGAAGAAAACAGAACAACACTTATAAACCAAGTTGATAAAACAAAAGGTATAAAGAATCATATTTGCGAGACTGCTTGTTACATATATGAAAAAGAAATCAAAGATTTACAATCTCAATTCCATCACTTGTTTTCTAAATATATTAACACACTTAAGAAAGATCTACTTCTTCTACAGTCTATCAATACACAAATGCTTGATGTAGTAGACCATAGTGGCTATAAGACTGAATTAACTTCAGCTATTAACTACATATATAAAAAATCTATTAGTTTAGCATACAAATACCAAATACCTTATCAAGTATTAAGTCTTGACAAAGCTTTAGAAGAGTATCTAGGAAAGTTCATGTTCAACAATATTAGAACTTTTAAAAAAATCAAAAAAACTAAGTCTACAAAAAAAGTAAAGAATCTACTTCAGTCTTATTATATAGAAACTTTTACCCTTTTATCAGAATATAGAGAATTCATTGACGCAACACTAGCAGATATATTATCTAAGACTACCGCTAATGATAAGTTATTTATAAAAAATACAACAGAAAAATCTGATAGAACAAAATCTATAATTAATAAGGAATATGAAAAATTGTATTTCTATGCTATTAAACACAATAAATCTCAAAAGAAGCAACTGAATCATTATCACAAGTATGCTGGTAAACTTAATTCAATTTACAAAAAACAAGTTGCTGAAATAGATGTAGAATACTTAAACAAAGTAAAAGAATCAGAAGATATTGGCAATTCAATCTATAAAAATTTCATGAAGATTGTAAATAAAAACAACAAAGAACTTAAACAAATGATTAATTTTATGGAAAAAATGTTCTCAAAAGAACAAAAACAATTGGATAAACAATATAATGAGTTCAAAAAGTCACTTAGCCACATAAAATCAGAAAGAGAAAGTTACCACAATCAAGAAGTTGCTTATATCAACAATTTATATAAAGACAAAAATTTGCAAGCATCTAAAACTATAGATGTTTTGGAATCCAAAATTACAAAACTTCCAATAGATAGAGAAAAGCAATATCTCGGTATAAAAAAAGAAAAATACCAATTACAAACTATTAAAACAAAAGAACTTCAAAAGAGTTTAGCAGAAATAGAAAAAGACAAATACCTTTCAAGGCCTAAATACTTAGCCGCTATTGAAGATGTTAAAAAGCGGTTACCTGATGATTACATTAGTTTATATGGTGCAGTTCAAAACCTAGAATCCGAATTTTTAAATCAATTCTCAGAGATTAATAACATGTATACCGATAATTACAAGGAGTACATCCTCAATCAAACCGGTAACAATGAGTTAATTGAACATAATTCACCACTATATAACGCTTTTGAGGATTTACAAAAGCTCAACAATAAAGTACTATCTTCCACTAATGATACTTATAAAGAAACATTTAGTAAAAGTCAAAATGCAAGACAAGAACTTAAAAAAAGAAGGCAACAATCTAAAGAAAGACAAAACAGAATAATTAATGGATAAGGAGGCATAAAATGGCGAAAAATGATTTAAGTACAGGCATAGATAACTTTAAAAACTATGAAGAAAAAGTTAAAAACCTTTCTAATAAAGAATTAGAAATGTTTGATGATTTTTATAAAGAAATAAAGAACCACGCAGAAAATCATAGAAGTGCTACCTTAAATAATCTTGCTGAATCTAAGGAATCTCTATCAAATTTAAAAGCTGAAGCTAATAAATTAAAAGATAGTGTCTTTTACCACGATGAAACAGTAGTTATTGATCGTCAGGCTATAATTGCCGAAACTGAGGACTTAGTTCATAAAGAAAACCGAAATATATTAGACTATGAGTACAGTCAAGCGGGAGAAAGAATTGATTCTTTGGATTACCTGAACAAAGCACTAATTCAAACAAAATTTAACTTTTTTGATAATTTTAGAAATCATTATGCTAATCAAATATTAGACAATGATTTTCTTTACGATTTTTTTCAAACAAAGGTTGATGCGTTTGGCAATATCTTAAATCAATACCATCTAGAAATTTTGGAATCATTTAAACTACTAGATAATGAAATTAATGATATGGATATGCAAACATCATTACTTATTCAACAAAAAAATTCTGAATTGAATGCTGTTAATCATTTTTACACAAAAGAAATGAAAAATTACCTTGATAACCAACTTACATTTTCTATCGAAGATGACACTAGTTCATTAACTATTCAAGCTTTAATATCAGACAAAATAACACAGTTAGACCGTTTTAAAGTGCATTTATCAGAACAAGAAGAAAAAGTAAAAGAAATTCTAAATAATGAATATAATGATTTATATAATAAAACAGTAGATAGACTATTAAAAAGAAAAGGCAATATTCTTGTTGATGACACTACTTTCTTCTATCACCCAGAACATTCGATATTTCAACTTAAACAAGAAATTATAGAAGCTAAAGAAAATGACTTTATTACTCTAAAAGATTTGATTAACAAATACAATAGAGCTATAAAGTATAAAAAAGAAAGAATTGAATGTGAAAAACGTGCTAAGCAACTTACTAAAAGTTTTTTAAAGCTTAAAAAAGAGATATATCTTGAATACCAAAAAGATTCCAGCAATCTTATTTTTCAACTTGAAAAATACTATAGGTTGTATTTAGAACTTCTAAAAATCGATCCTTTCTTAGCTCAAATTATTGGTGATAATTCAACTAAGGTTATTAAAGATGAATTAAACTTTTTATCTATATTGCAAGTAAACAAAGAACATAAAATAAATGTAAATTTTGACATAAAAACACTAAAACTAAAACAACAAATTAATCAAATTGAAGCCAAATTAGCATATCAATCTGAAAAATTAATAGTGGAACAAGATATAGAGCTCTTAGGAACAATTAATGATCTACAAATGTATTTCTCAGACCATCAGTATGATTCAGCTTTAATTATGAACTCTTTGACTAATGAAAAACTCCAAATTGAAAGACTTGAGAAAGCAACTAATCATCATATGGAATACCTTGTCAAAGAAAGTAATTTAAATAGGAAATTCTTATCAATGATTACTCAAATCTTAGAGTCAAGTATAAGAAAAGAAGAATCTCACAATATTAAAGTAGTAGATTCAGCATCTAAAATTAGACTTGCTTTAAAGGAATACGATATATTAGCACTTCATTTCAACACATTATATGAAAATGAAAAACGTTTTTTGGTTATGCAATCTAACAGAGTTTCCGACGAAACAAAAATTAACAATAAGTTTATATTGACTACTTTCAGCAATCAAATGCGTTTTGCTAGCGAACAAATCAATCTAGCAAATGATGAATACAAACTTCGCGTTGAGTCAATTATGACTGCTATTAATGAAGAAAGAAACTATTACTTTGATATAATCGAGAATCGCTTGAAGATATACAAAGAAAGACAAAAGATAATTTCTGATGAATACCAAGCAAAATTGTATCACGATTCATATCTTTTAAATGAAGCTACTGAAAAAAACTATCAAAGAACACTTGAAAAACAAATATCCAAAAACAAAATCACACATGATGATCTAATTGAGGTAATAGAGTTAGAAATTAATCAAGATCAACTTATAAGTGATGCAAAAAGAAGACTTAGAGACCTAGATGAACATTTTGAAGTTGCGCTAGATGACGCTAAAATAATTAGAAATGATACTGTAAATGAAATGACTGAACTTTATTATGGTGCGGAAAGTAAATATAAAACTTTGAAGCCTTATCTAAACAATAAGATAAATCCTTTAGACCCTACTTTCTATAACGGCCTGGAAAAGATGAAAAAGAGACATAATTATAAACTAAAAGAAGCAGAAATTGAATTAGAAGAAGCAACAAAAGATTTAATGGATAATTACTTAAAGATATTTTTTACAGAAAAACCAGAAATCAATAAAGAATTATATTTATCGCAAATAGAACAACTTGAAGAAGAAAGAGTTTCATATAAAGATGAGTATTCTAAAAAAATTCAAAAATCTGAATTAATTTACCATACTCAAATTAATAATCTAGAAAGTGAACTAAAAAATATAGTACAAAAAGTTAATAACAATAAGAACCAGCTTAAAAACAGACACCTTAAAAGTGTAAATCAAAAGAAAAGTGATTTAGATACTCTTAAAAGACATTTTGAAACTAATTCTCAAAAAATTACTTCTTCTTCTAGAAGTGATGTTCTTGATTTAACAGATGAATATAATAAATCATTAATTCAAAACCAAAAGCACTTCAAGAACTTAACAAATGCATTTGACTCAATCTTAGACTCGTATTATCCTTACCTAAGAACAGCAAGTAATAACAGAATCATAAAGAAGATTGTTAAGCAGACTAAAAAGAGAGTAAAACATAAACAATCTTTAGAAAACAAAAACTTAAAAAAGTCCAGTAAACAACCTAATTATTTGACTGATTAAGACTGTAATTAATTACAGTCTTTTTTTTATGAAGTTAATTCCAATGGCTAAAAAAAAATCTGATTAATCAGATTCTATAAATTTATGAAAAAATTATATTAATTACCATGATAATACCAGCAACCAAATTTGTAACCGCAAATATCTTCTTCAAATTCTTTGGTTTGTTTTTTACAGCAAGTTTTCCACCAATTATACCTCCTATTATAGCTACCGCCATTAAAGGCAAGGCATATTTCAAATCAAAATCACCATTTATTGAATGTCCCAAAAGACCCATAAGTGCTGTCACGGCTACCATAGCACTTGATGTACCTATAGCTATTTCCATAGGAATACCACATAACAAAACCATTAAGGGTATTTTGAACGCTCCCCCACTTATTCCTACAGCTCCAGCAAATAAACCTACTAATGCCGCTAAAGGTATTGTAATCCAAAGATTAACTGTATATTTATAACCATTAAACTCTCTATTCCAATAACCAAAGCCATGTTTTTCTACTCGAGGTTTATCTTTGACCTTTATTACCATAAATACTGAAACTACAATCAGAATAACTGCAAAAATTATTTTTAAGTTATTGCCTTCTATATATCCCGCAAAATATCCGCCTACAAAAGCCATTATATCAGTAGCTGGATCTATAATTAAAGCTAATTTCCAATCAACTAATTTATTCTTACTAAATATAAACATAGCGGCTAGACTAGTCGCCAACATAATAGCTTGAGATGTTGAAGCTGCTTTATGCATAGCAACGCCTCCAAGAACCAATGCTATTACATAGAAATTACCGCCACCTTTACCAACCATCGCCATAGTTATGGCTATAGCTAAAATAATTGCAGACATTATATATACACTCATTTAAATCTCCTTAAGTAACTCAGATAATTTCATTCCACGACTATTATATACCTATAAAATACCTTGTCAATCTATAACAGAAAATTTTATTAAATTACAGTATCTCTTTCTTTCGTTCAATTATTGCTAAATATTTTTAAGTTAATTACAAATTCCGTATTTTCTTTTTATTATATCATGGCAAAAAAAAGCTACAGATTAATCTGTAGCTAAAATAACTATTCGAGGTCTTTTAGTAAAGATTTTCCTAATCCAGTTCCTTGTAGATTAAAGTTGTCAGCAATTGTAGTTCCTATATCAGCAAATGTCTCTGATATTGGTAACATTTTTCCATTGAATTCATGAGCGTAAATAAATAAAGGAATGTATTCACGTGTATGGTCACTTCCTGGAAAGGTAGGATCATTTCCATGATCAGCTGTTATCATTAGCAAATCATTGTTATTAAGCTTTCCTAATAAAACGCCAAGATCAACATCAAATTCTTCCATAGCTAGTTTATAACCTTCTGGATTACGACGATGTCCATATTTAGCATCAAAGTCCACTAGATTAACGAAACACAATCCAGTAAAATCTTGATTTGTTAATTCTTGTGTTACTTGCATACCATGATGATTTGATTTTATTGAATGATGGTCTGTAATTCCAGACTTATTAAATATATCACTGATCTTACCAACTGAAATTACATCAAATTTAGAATCTACAAGAATGTTAAGCACAGTTTTACCAGATGGATTAAGAGCATAATCATGACGATTAGGTGTTCTTTCAAATCCATCTTTTGGATTTCCTAAATAAGGTCTTGCGATAATTCTCCCAACTTTCCATTTTTCAACTAAAGTCATTTCTCGTACTTTATGACAAATATCATATAGTTCTTCTAATGGAATTATGTCTTCATGTGCAGCAATTTGTAATACAGAGTCTGCACTTGTATAAACAATTAAATCTCCGGTTTCTATTTGATGAGGTCCTAATTCTTTTATTATTTCCGTTCCAGAAGCTGATTTATTACCAACAACTTTTCTTCCAGATACTTTCTCGATTTCATCGATTAAATCTTTAGGAAACCCCGTTTCTGTAAATGTTTGGAATGGCACTTCAGTTTTAAGTCCCATAATTTCCCAATGACCTGTCATTGTATCTTTTCCATTAGATACCTCAATAGCTTTTGTTGTATTAGCTCTAGGATTTTCTACTGGTTTTACTCCTAGAATATCTGTTAAATTCCCATAACCAAAAGACTCCAATACCGGTAAATTCACACCGCCTGTAGCTTTTGCTAGATTACCTATCGTATTAGCTCCTTGATCACCAAACTTTTTAGCATCTGGTAATTCACCAACGCCAACTGAATCGATTACAATTAAAAATACTCTTTTAAATTTCATATTTATTCCTTCTTTCCGTGAGCGCGCGGATGTTTTGATTCGTATTCTTTTTGAATACGCCTCTTAGTAATGTGTGTATAGATTTCTGTGGTCATAATATCTTCATGACCTAGAAGTTCTTGCACACTTCTTAAATTAGCACCATTGTCTAATAGGTGAGTCGCAAACGAATGTCTCAATGTGTGTGGAGACATTTGTTTTTGAATACCTGCTCTTTCCGCTATCACTTTTATTACTTTATAAAAACCTACTCTACTAAGCTTGTTTCCAAATTTGTTAACAAATAGTATTTCGCTGTTTTTCGGGTTAAGTTTCCCTCTTGCTTCAATCAAGTATTTTCTTATAGCAAATACTGATTCTTCTCCTAAGGGAACAATTCTTTCTTTATTACCTTTTCCTGTAATGTTTATCAGGTTCATATTCAAGTGTAAATCAGATATCTCTATATCTAAAAGTTCTGACACTCTAAGTCCTGATCCATATGCCAATTCTACCATAGCTCTATTCCTTAAATCAAGCGGTTTGCTTGTACCATTACTCGCATCTATAAATGTTTCTGTTTCCTCTATATTCAAAACTACCGGAAGGGTCTTTGCGGTTTTTGGTTTCTTAACTTTAGCTATGACATCTTTATCAACAATTTTTTCTTCTAGAAGATATTTATGAAATGAATGAATTGATGATATTTTTCTTGTAATTGACTTTGGACTAATCTTCTTCCTAGCCAAACTTCTAATGAAATTGTCTACATGTTGTTTGGTTACTTGGTTAAAAAACTGAAAACTATAGTTTTTTTCTAAGAAACTAATATATTCTATTAAATCTCTTTCATAAGACTCAATGGTATTTTTGGCCAAGTTTTTAGTGATTTTTAAATAATATACATATTCCTTTAAGTTAGCTTTTAACATAATTTCACCTATATTATATCTAAGTAGACTTGGTTTGCCAAATCTTGACCTTTTTCAGAAAATAATAGATAATCACCTTTAATAATCAAAAGTCCATTTATAAGATGCTTTTTAAGGCCTGGAAAGTTTTCAAAAACATCTTTATTAAATCTTTCTTTATACTTAGAAATACTGATACCTATAGTCTTTCGAAGTCCCATAAGAATATATTCCATTTTGGGTCTATAGTCTTCTTCTAATCTATCTTTATAATTCTTAACATATTTAGTAATGACGGTTGGGTTCAATAATCTTTTTCCTTCATATTGACTAGCAGATCCTAAACCTATGCCAAGATATTCTTCTAAATTCCAGTAAATCAAGTTATGAATTGATTGATACCCTTTTAATGCATAGTTACTTGTCTCATAATGATTATATTGTTCTTCTTTTAGTGTGTCTTTAACTATGTCGCTAAAGTCAGCTACCAAGTCATCATCTAAAAGCTTAACTAATCCCTTTCGTACTTGGTAGTCTAAGATTGTTTTTTCTTCTAATATCAAAGAATAGTATGATACATGAGTTGGTTTAGCAATCTTAATAAAATCAAGATCATCTTTTAGTTGTGATAGTGTTTGATTAGGAATACCGTAAATAAAATCTAGATTTATATTATTTATCTTATGTTTCCTTAAAATAACTAGGGCTTTCATTATATCACTTTTGACATGATTTCTATTAAGTATTTCCAATAATTTATTATTTACTGTTTGAACTCCGACACTAATTCTATTTATTGAGTATTTCTTTACAGTCTCAACAAATTCATCGTCGATATCGTTTGGATTTGTTTCTATAGAAAATTCTTTTATTTTTGACATATCAATTAAATTATTAATCTCCCTGAGAAGCTTCTCTAACAAAATATTCGATATGCTTGATGGTGTTCCGCCGCCAATATATATGGTTTCTAAATCCTTATATAAGTCTTTATAACATTTTAACTCTTCAATCAATATTCCCATATATTCCTCAATAGTTTTAGGTTTTGCGACCTGCTTAATAAAGTCACAATAACTGCATATTTGATTGCAAAATGGAATATGAATGTATAATCCTTTTATCATAATATCACCAATATTATGTTAACATAATAAATGTAAAAATAGTAGGCAGAAATAATAAAATGTATTAATACCAGTAAAATATTATAAAATGCAATTATAATATAGTAATCAATCTAATATTCTTGTATAATAGACTAATAAAAGATTTGTAGAAGAAGGTTAACATGGATACTAAAGACTATTTTAAGACAAAACCTATTAGAAATGTATTAATTATTTTTACAGCACTTATATTATCTCTTTACTTTTATTTATCATTAACTAACCATCTTTTATTTCATACTATTATTAGTTTCTCAATCATGACTTTAGGGGTTATTGCTTCTATTGTTGGTATTTTAACTTCATTCAGAATGAAAAGAAACATCATTTCAAAATTATCCCCTTCAATGTTTGTTTATACAATGTTGTTGTTCATTCATATGATGTCGTTTAGTGGTATGGAAATATTTAGTAATCTTGGAGAAAGTTTCTCATCACAGGTTTGGTTATCAGGAAATGCTATCCTAGCCGTCGGCTGTTTTATCACAGTTATAGATTATAAAGGAAGATTAAGCGTCCTGTTTAGATTATTGGTTGCCTTATTGATTGGTTGTCTATTCTTTTCTTTATCATTTTTCGAAATTTTACCTAACACTTTTATAAATGGCAATCCTATAACTTTGTTCAAAGTAATCCAAAGTTCTATAATTGGACTTTACGTAATCTCTTTAGTTCTGTGGTTACTTAACAAAAAGTTAAGAAAAAACAAAGATTATAAAAATATATTTTTAGTAATTATTCTATTCCTTTTATCTGAGATTTTATTAGTTAATCATTTTACAACCGAGGCTTTAAATATATACCTTGGATTAGCTTTAAGATTTTCTGGTTTCATGATTATTATGTATACAACATTCGTTGTTAACTTAATCAAGCCATATAATTTTTTATATACATCTATCATTGATGATAACAACCTACAAAGAAAACTTAAGAATGATAATTTTGACCTTATTAGACGTTTGTCTAGAAGCCAAGCAATTGCTAATGTAGGAACATGGGAATTAGA
>Ga0075125_10001636_pt1 | contig 10901 bp, 7 predicted proteins | sample AntAceMetag02UKN_FD_69810 | JGI IMG/M metagenome (GOLD analysis project Ga0075125, IMG submission 69810) | Saline lake microbial communities from Ace Lake, Antarctica - Antarctic Ace Lake Metagenome 02UKN | ecosystem: Environmental > Aquatic > Non-marine Saline and Alkaline > Saline | place...
GGGTACTGATAGACGTATTTAGTAGAGGCGCCAGCCACGTACATCTTGGTGCCGTCGTCGTTGAACGCCACGCCGTTCGGGGTGGCGTCTTGGGCAGAGACATCGAACTCTGGGTAGTTTCTTGATACAGGAGACACTATATCCCAAGCAGCATTTAACGAATACTCAACTACGTCGCCACCTAAACTTATGGAAGCACTGGCAAAATATACGGTGTCCCCCGTACTATCATACGCCATACCTCTAACAATCTCAGGTATTGCGATACCGCTGATATAGGTGTAAGCCGCTAGGCTCCAAGCGGATGTCAGGGAGTACTTTTCTATATTGCCATTAACCTGGCCAATATAGGCATAGCTCCCTGTAGAATCAAATAATATAGAGCCAAAGATTGCTCCAGATTTGGTTAGGCTATGTCCTGAATAGGAAGCCGTTGTTATGGACCATGCTATCGAAAGATCGTGCTGATACACAGTAGTATCTGTAACAACATACATAGCTGTTCCATCAGCACTGAAAGCCAAGTTTTTAGCCGCTGATGTTGGGGGGGTAACGACTACGTTAGCCCCGAACCCTGCTGTCCCCAAATCCCAAGCGGTAGACAGGGGTGTCGATCCTACGTAATTAGTGCCCAAAGAGTCGTACAAATAGTACACTGTGGTTCCAGTAGGATTGAACCAGCACCCCTTCAAATTTCCAGAGATAGGCCCGAACGAGTGCCCTCCATACTCTGCTGTTATTACTACCCAAGGTACTTGCAAAGAATACCTGTAAATAGTATCCGTGGTCCCGTCACACACGAACATGTACACACCATCTGTGCTGAACCTTATTCCTTCCAAATCGTCGCACTCCGACGAGACATCGTACTCTTTCGCGCCGTAGTAAGCACTAGCAATGCGCCAAGGCACTTCCATGTCCAACATGCGCACGTATCCATCGGTTACGTCGGTCAGAAACACTTCTTCCCCGTCTGGATTGAACGCCATCCCTACCAATCCCGTACCGGAGATAGCATCCGAGGCATCGACCTCCTTCGTATCTTGCCAAAGTGTAGAAACATCCCAATCCGTAGACATGGCAAGCTGATAAATGGTATCGTCGTCCGGGTCCATCACATACCAGATATCGCCGGTAGCATTGGCTTTCATAAAGACTGGATTGCCCCATCCGAAATCGACAATCGACGATTTTTCCCCGTATGAAATTGTTGAAATATCTCCCGGAGTAGCTACAGGATACTGGTACAGGGTATCGGCAGTACTGCAGTAGAAAAAGGCCTCATCCAAGTCAGAGCTCAGCACCATGGATCGACAATACGCCACATCTGCATAGGCCCCTTGTTTCGATGTGTAACTCCCAGTAGACAGGTCGTACGGGGTAGTCATGGAGTACTGGGCAACGATGTTGTTCGTACTGGACGTCACGTACAGATTGGATCCCGTATCGTCGAAAACCAGATCCGATCCTGTAGTCGTCAGCTCTGTAGCCACACTGAGCGTCTTTGACGCATACGTGGCCGTGCTCAGGCCCCAGGCGACGGTCATCGTGTATTGGTACACGACCCCCCCAGTACCCACCACGTACATACCCAACCCGTCCGGGCTGAACGCCAACCCTTGAGGGCTGGTTGTTTGTCCCGAGGTATCAAAAGACGCCGTATCGTACGTAGCGGAATCTATATATCCCGCACGACTCAGCGTGTAAGAATAGACAGACTTATTTGTGTCCAGTATGAAGAGTTTTGTCCCCTCTGGGTTCAAGACAAACGCCCTAGCGTTAGCCGCCCCCGCACTGTAATCAAACTCTCCTGTGTACCCTTCTGCTGTCGTAACGTCTACCAGATTCCTGTACCTCATCTCCTCCCACACATTTTCCCCGATTAGTTGGGTTACGACAAATTCGAAGACATCTCCGACGATGAAATCGGTTGACCCGTCCGAGATCGTAAACGCCACGATATCGTTGTCGTATGCCGTCCCAACATAAGTCACTGCCTTCGCTCCGGACACACTACCTACCACTGAGAACGTGCCTCCATCGACGGCTGTAGCCGTGCATGTAAGAGTCCAAGTCTCGGACGGGGCGTCGTTCTCTGCCACAGGATATGAGATCAAGCCGTTACCCGTACCAGTCGCGGCCGGAGTACTCACGGAATTGGCGACAGTGGCGTGGTCTCTGATCTTTTCCAGCAACCCCAAATGGCTATCTGTAGTGCCTGTGAATCTCATCAAAATCCTCCGCCAGCGCGTGTTTGATTTGGGTTTTGGTTCGACGCCTTGGATACTGCTGCGTCAAAGGACGACCTGCCTCCGGCGATCATTCGTTCCATCGACAGCTCGTTGGCAACCAGAACGGGAAGAATCTGAGACATTGGTCCAGATCCGTAGCCAACCGATCCACCAGAAGCTGCTGATGCCATACCCCTTACCATAGGCACCGACTCCACAACTGTCGAGACGCCGGGCAAAGAACTGCTATCGAGCTGCAGGTTATTCATAGCCTGGAACAGCGACGCTCCGTACTTGGACACGGCTTCGGGACGTATGACGTACTCAGAGGGTCTTAGCCACGCAGGAACCGTATCCCTACGATCGATACCGGCAGGTCGGCCAGGTACTGGACCCCCGGACGCATACCCTCTGACCATGCCTCCGTGAGCTGCACCCCCGAAGTAACTCATGGCCATTGATGCCAAGCCGCCGATAGCAGCACCCACACCACCCCCACCACCCCCACCACCCCCACCACCCATACCAGAAAACAGACTGCTTAGGGATCCCATAATCCCCTCAAATCCCCCAGACAGCAGTCCAGACATACTACTCATTAACCCCCCAAAACCTCCAGAGAACAACCCACCTATACTGCCTAGGAGTCCAGAGAAACCTCCGGACAAAACTCCGGTCAGGCTGCCAAGCATCTTTTTGAAGCCCCCGGTAATCGTCCCCAACATGCCGGGCGACTTAGAAGTCATCATGTCTGTCGTTTCGGTGGCTCCCCCTACAATGCCTTCACCCGAAACCACAGATGTCTGCTTCTCTGCCGTTTTCGTGCCAAAGATACCAGAAAAGATCTTGCTTAGTGGCCCCATAACCGCCTCAGATTTCGCCCCCTCGGTCAATGCAGATACTATCCCGTCCAAGGTCTCTTCGAATACCTTCTGACCCAACTTATCCGCGAAGCTCAGCAGAGCGTTGCCTAGGGCTGTGCGCAGGTCGTAATCAAGTCCTGCGACACTGCGAGTGAACGCCTGGGAGAGGGTACCTGCTACGGTCGTCTGAAGTTCAGAGAATCCATCCCCCATTTCAGTGAAATAGTTTACCGTCCCTTTTCGCTTGATATCAAGGCTGTCCTGCTCCATTTGGGTACGGATTTCATGTTCATCACGCAACCCCCCAATGTTAATGTCGATCACCTTTCGTCTATTAGCGATCTCTGTATCGAGAGCTGCTTGAGCGTCCGTTACCTTGGTTTTATCTTCAGGTGTGGCAGCTTTGGAAAGCTGGTCTGAGAGTATGCGCTTCCGGACAGCCTCTTCTTCCTTCAGGTTCGCGAGAGCTTGGGTGTGCAATGTAAGCAACGCGCTACGCTCAATATCAGATTCCTGAGCCAGGTACTGTAGGTTGATGGTTGCACGTTCTTTGGCAGCTTTTTTCTCAGATAGCTTACCAGAATCAACCTTGAACTGAACGACATCCAACGCGAACTTCTTTTCCTGTGCGATACGCGCCGTCAGGTAGTTCTTTTCGGCGTTCTTCTGGGCCTGCACCTTGATTAGCGCCAACTGTTCTGCATACACCTTATCGAGAGATGTTATCTGTGCACCTGTGGCTTTCGCCCCAGATTCGGCTTTGATTATACCTCCCACTTGGGTCGTTACTTTTCCCTTTGACTCAGTATTTAATCCACTTAGTGTCGCTGCCTGCCTACCCTTCGCGAGTCCCAGCCCTTCTTTGATCACCTCAAGTCTTGCTTTAGCATCCCGCAGTGACGATGCGTCTCCTGCCATCTCCAAAGCTTTGATCTCGTTAACAAGCTGTCGCTCGGATCGCTTCAGGTCAAGAACCTCCAGGGACGCCGCCTTGAACGCCGCCACCGCGTGGATCTCACCAGCTGTGAAGAGCTTTGTCGATTTGGCTTCTTCCTTTCTGGCATCTGCCGATGCCTTGAACGCTGCCTGCTGATCCTGCAGCGTCTTCTTCAGGTTGGCGTATTCTTCCCGGGCAAACGATGCCGCCTGGACGTCTTTCAGAATCACAGCGGCCAATCCCGACACGCTGGTCCCATAATCCCCAGAGTCGAACTTGAACTCCCCAGCTTCCTTTTTTGCCTCTTCAAGGTACGAGGTCATATCGGCAAGGTTGTAGTTGGTTGAAATCACGGATGCCGCCACGGAATCCAGGAACGTGTCTATCAACTTCAGAGACTCTACCGTACCATCGTCTACCCCAATCCCAGCCCTCTTATCTGCCTTTTGGGTGATGCCAACTAGCTTATCGGATGTTTCCTTTCCGATAGCTTTCCAGACGGCGTTAAGGTCTTCTTTCGTCTGCTCCAGGGTCTTTATTGCTTTGGCGTCAGCTTCCGTTAGGATTCCAGTAAAATGGAAAGCCTTTAGCATCGAATCTAAAATACTCTTGAATTGCCCGAGAAAGTATCCACCAAATGCAAACAGTGGGGCTGCCAGTACCTGTGCTGCACCCTCAAACAATACCCGAAGGGCACTCAGAAATTCTGTGAAATTGAGTTGGCCGCCTTCCCCTCCCATGCTGGCTAGTTTGTTCGAAATCATCTGAAGTGCTTTTACCACAACCAAAGTGATCACAGATATCGCGGCGCCAGTGAGCAGGACTGATTTCATCCAAACGATAGCAGCTCCTGCTGTAAGCCCTCCACCGGCCCCAACACTCACAAGTCCGGCCTTTGACGCCAAACCTCCGGCTGCTCCGGCTGCTTTTACACCTAATCCCTTAGCCGCACCAGTAGCACCTAGAGCGCCCAATGCGTTTGTAACGCCTGCAGCCTTTAACAACTTCAATGATGCTACCAATGCTACAATAGCCGCCGTGAGCTTGCCCAGACCTGCAGCCAGTGTGCTAGATCTCGTCCCAAAGATCTCCAGCTTGTCGAATGCTGTTACCAGCTTGCTGACCCACCCGAAGATTGTTACGAACGTTTTAACGATCTCCAACGTGTATACGACCAACACCCTCAAAGATTTCCCCAAGGAGGCAGCCAGATCCTCTAAATTGCCCCCTACCGCCAGCCTGCGTACGTATTGAAGAAGCAGCTTGATTTCATCAGCGAATGCCGTTAGGGCTGCCAGTGCCGACTTGCTCGGCTGCATTTTGCCAAACGGATCCTTGGTAACCAAAGCGTTCGACAGATCCGTAACCAGGTCTTTGAAATCTTCGAACACTCCTATCCCGGCTGCTCCGGCTAGCAACTGGAACCGGTCTTTCAGGTTACTGAGTTTGACTGTGAGAGTTTCCATACTCTCTTCGCCGGCGTCGTTGAACGCTTGGAACCGCGACTGGAGTTCCTTGAACAGCGTCCCCATAGCTGTCCAGTTTTTCACGTCCTCCCGAGAGATATCCAAACTCACTGCCAGACGCGATGTCTGTTGACGGATCTGCCCTGTGAGTAGCGACCTGATCTCTTCGGGTAGCTGGTTCTGAAGAAGTCCGACAGCCGTGGCCGCCCGGGACACACTGCCTGTAAACTCCCGAACCTGATCCGGATCAAACCCGGCTTTCATTCCCGGGGCTATGGCATACTGGAGATTCCTAGCCAGATCCTCAAATGTCGAGCTCGTAGATAGGGCATCAACGCGCAACTTGCGCATCTGGTCCCTCGACACCGCATGGGCAGCGTTAAGGGCTTCCACCCCCTTTAATAGCCTCCCGTTCTCATCCACAAGGGTACCCGTAGCTGTGAACAAGGCTGCCAACCCCAACTCGGTCACTTCCATCTCAGCATTGAACCGGAACAGTTCCGTGATGACGGTACGTAGTGCTCTGGTAAACTGGTTGATGATGGTGTAGAAGGCGTACACCTTGAACAGGTGGGCCAGATTCACTGCGTAGCTTCTTGTGGACTCCGAAGCCTGACTCATCGTTTTTGCGTTCTCCTGGACTTCAAGACCCAGCTGCCTCGCAACGTTCGGGTCATTGATATCCAACCCGGCCTTGGTTGCTAGAGTTTTGGTGCGCCGGGCAAGAACCTGCTGATTAAGCAAATTCGTGATTCGCTTCTGTGCCTGCTCCTCAACAGAGAGTCGCTGGAGGTTCTTGTCCTTCAGCTCTGCGATAGTTGTTTCGATAGCTCTCTGGGCCTTCAGTATCGAAATAACCCGCTCTTTCTTTTGGAGCGTCAGGTTTTCAAGCTGGAACTTTTTGCTCTCCAAAGAGACAAGTCTGGCTTCCAGATCATACTTCTTCTTTATGGTCTGGTAATCCCGATCGTGAAGGACATCCCTCGACGTTTCGAGAGCTTGTCTACGCTGCATGAGCGCTACTTGCTTCTGCAGCCCCTGAACATCCGGACTGCCACCAACAGTCAGTGTAGTTTTCAACGACGATAGGCGTGTCTGTAGTGCTACCTGAGTCTTGAGACCTTGAAGCACTCGACTACCGGCCAAAACTAAGGCCTGCTTCAAACTCTGTTGCTGCTGGAGCGCAGCATTCTCTAGTTTGAGCTTCTGCAGTCCCGTATCTGAAGACGAAGCTATTTGGTTGGTGAGCTGTTGTTTCTTAGAGAGTATCGCGACAGAGCGTTCTTGCTCTTGGAGCGCCCGGTTCCCGAGTTGGAGTCTCTTACTCTCCAGTGCCAGAGATCTGGATTCCTGGTCGACACGAAGCTTGAGCCTCTGGTATTCCTTATCGTGCAGAGAATACGACTTGTTTTTGAGGTTCTGAATCTGACGCTGGAGGTATGCTTGCTGCTTCGTAAGATCTACTGTATTCTCAACCTCCGTGTTGAGGTTATGGGCAGCTTTAGCCGACTTGTCGAGCGCTGTAGAAAGTGCTACTGCATTCTGGGCAGATTGCTTGGAGAACTTGAATGATGCGCTGAGATCCTTAACCGATTGCAACTCAGCCCGAAGGGCTTTCAAGTCGTTGGCAAAGGCCTGCATCGCTTTCTGGGAGTTCTCACCCCCCACGACATCCAAGTGGTACTGTAGTCCGCCTGTATCTTGAAATTCGCCCACAGCACCACCCTTACGCTAGGCCCATATCCCTTGCAAAATCCGAACCATTGCCGGCCCGATTCTGTTTGCTCAAGTTCTTGACCATTTTGTTGATTGCCTTACCTGTACCTTGTGCCGCCAGCGCACCTAAGGCCAAATTGTTCGCCAACTCTACGTTCCGCAATTCTGAAGCTTTCTTGATGATAGCCTCCAAACTCACAGAATCTGTATCAAGTACCAGGCTTTCAGGCAACCCAAACGATTGAAGAACGATGGCGGCTTCCGCCAAACCCTCTTCATACCCGTCCAGATTCATTCCGGATCGCTTGGCCCGATCTCGGGCTCCGCGTCTTCGCTTGTCGTCGGGGCGGTCCCTTGAAGCTTTTCCTGAAGTACCGGAACCACCCCCTTCAGCTTTTTTAGGATGTCGTTGACCTCCAGCACGGTGTCCAGAGTTTCGGCCAGCTGGTCAAGGGAAAATGAATTCAAGACATCCTCATCTGAGTCCCCGTCGAACTCGTCTCTGTACGTATCTCGGAGGATAGCGGCCAGCGCTGTGGCAGCCTCATCCCGGTCCAGAAGCTGGGCTAGGGCAGCCCAGGCAGAGTCCCGGCGATCATTGCGCATTTGCGCCACGTCAAGGGACACAGGTGCCACCTTGCGTGAATAGGCGCCTTCCTCGTTCTGGACAATCTCCACTGACGAATCCCGGCCGGTATCTTCGAATAGTACAGCGACATGCGCCAGCGCCCTCTGTACCAGTTTCCCCCCAGACAAGATGACCTTACCGGTCAGTCGGTACACCTTAACTGACTCGCCTTCGATCCGGACAGTTTTAGCGGCTTTTTTCGAGAGTCTGGCAAACACATTCATTGTCGCTTCCTTTGTTCTGTTGCTGCCCCACATCAAATACTAAGATTCCCAGTACAGCAATATAGGTTATCTATGCAAATTCTACAACACAAAAAACCCCCGCCCCTGGGAAAGGGGGCGAGGGCGGGGGGCAGGGGAAGCGAGCGACTACGCTTCCACAATTGGGGTGACACGGACCGGGGACGTCTGGCCGTCGGGTGTTACGAGCTTGCCGGAGAATGTGAGAGTCTTGTACTCTTCGGTAATCAAGCCGTGGTCTCCTTCGGGGCGGAGGCCGCACTTGTAGAAATAGTACTCAGTCTTCTCTTCAGTCTTCGGGTCTTCCGCGAAGAACATGAGCGCCACGTCACGGGTTGACGTGAATGCGTTCACAGAAACCAGGTTCTGAATCTGGCTGGTGTTGGCTGCCAGGTCCAGGGTGAGTCCCTCAGCACCGGCAATGGCTGTCGCCAGTTTCGTGGATGTCGAAATCAACTGAATGGTACCCTCTTTGGCATTCAGCGTGTAATCCGTGTCCTTGACGAGGGCAACCGGAGTCACGTTCGACGTCTCGATTGTGATATCCGTGGCCACGACATCGTAGCACCGACTTCCGGTCACGTTGACCAGAGGTACGATAGTGCCGAGCGTGATATTGCCGGCGACAACAATCACAGCCCCGGTAAAGCCTATGTACGTCGGATTGGCAACGGCTGTCTGGCCTCCCATCAGGAACCACTGCAGTGTGCGTTGGTTGATGTTCTCGCAAGTGAACGAAACGTTCAGAGCACGCTCCAGGATATCGGTACGGTCAAGGTACCTCTCTGCCGTACGAGACGAGTAATGCTCGCTCTCTTCGACCTCAGGAGTGATAGTGAACTCAGTAACGTTGCCCAGATCCCAAAAGGAATCTACAGCATCACTGGAATCCAGTTCCCCGAGGTTCATGATCCCCCGACCGAGGGAATATTCTGCTGTTGATGGCACGCCCGTGGTGTTGTTTTTCATCTAACCTATCTCCTTACTTTACAGGGTTGACCTCAAACATAAAAACTGCTGCTGTTGCACCTTGTGCCGACGCCCTCGTTGGATGTGCTACAAGGTAATTCAAAAGCATCAACGATGCAAACTCCCCAGATTTCTCGATGAACTGGACTTTGGTCAAGAACGTATCACACGCTGGATCCAACAAAACCTCTTGAGCAAACTCGATATAAGCAGCGAATTTCCAACCTGCCCGGGCCTGAGACAGCGACCGGTTGCTGTTTTTGTCCAAAATAAAGGCACACCCGGTCTCGTTCACCTCCACCACAGCAGGGGCTATTTTGTTCCCAGTCAGTGTAGGTTCTGCGTATTCTGAAGCATCATATTCGACAACATCGAAAATCTCCTGGTTGAGGATTTCGACGATCTTGTCTTGAATGTCTGTTCTGAGGATCAAGAATATAGCCTCCCAAGGTCATCTATATCCAAAGGAGAATGTGAGTATGACCCCCAAGGTACATCCCTATCCAAAGACGAAAACGGGTAACTTTGCCTGGTCCCACCAGCTCCCAGCAAGGCCTCAGAGTCTGGGGTGGTATCGCTGTCTGATGTCGCCATATCAGCCACCAACCCAGCCATCAACGAGACGGCATGCTGGGTGAGTCTGTCGCTCTGATCCTTCAGCTGAGCAAACTGCTTCCGAGATGCCGCGTTATCGTTGTACGACATCCTAGACTTGGATTGCGCCTCCAAGAAGAAGCTTGGCAGCCTGAATAGCATATTGGAGAACACGTAAAGCGTCTCTGCCTGCTCGGCTTTAAGGCGTATCGCCCCTTCAGCCGTCGTCGGGATCGCGTCGTCAGGATACGCTATGATGTCCTGAACTATGTCTGGGGTGAGCTCTCCCACGATCCAGGCAGCGGCAGACCGTTCTGACTCATCAAAGATCGCCAACGCCTCAGCGTCAACCGCTGTCGACAGCCGGCAGCGGGCTTTCAAAGTGCCTGTTGTGACGAATACGCCCATTGTAATCTACGCCCGATCTTGGCTCAGGTGTTTGAGTGCGGCGGCTTTGATGGTGTTGGGCTTCTTGGTCCGGAACTTCGGTGGAGTCAGTCCGCGCTCCTCACAGACGGTATCGATCAAGGCTAAGAGTTCCGTGTGGGAGCTCTCTGAGAATTCCTCCGGGTCAAAGATCCAGGGACTCCCCACATTCAGAGACACACTGCCTTCAGACTTTTCTTTCGGATCCTTGTTCAGTTCCGATGTTTTGATTCTGGCTGGAGCTTCGGGGGGGTCCGGCTCCACGTAAGGGACAATGAAGCCTCTGTCAACCAGGTGCTTGACGTTGGCCGGATTGATGCCCACATCTGATGCTGTAAAGGATGCATCACCAGGAGACACACGCCTGTGGTTGCCCAGAATGGTAATTGCCGCTGTGTACTTTGCTTCCATGCCCTAGCCCCTTTCAAATGCTGGTACTGAGAAACCGGAAGGGGGCTTTAAGCCCCCCTCCGATTCTGAGATTCCGCGCGATCAATACGGAACGATGTCGAACACCCAGTCCGCTCTGGTTTCGAACGGGAATTCCCGCGATTCCAGGTATTGGACGAAGGAGACCGGATCGTCTTTCGGTTTGGCCCACGACAGCTTGCGCGTCCGTACCAGCTGGATACCCTTCGTGGTAGCCTTCGGGATCGGGGCGTACATGATGATGCGGGAACGAGTGCTGGGATTGAAGCACCGGATGGTGTCATTGGGAACGAACGGGGTGGTGCCATCGTCCAGGTCCACGCCGTTGTAGCACCAGACTTCAACACCCTCAAGGCGGCCGAGGTACACAGAATCATAGTCCTCGTCCATACCTTTGAAG
>Ga0075125_10001637_pt1 | contig 10900 bp, 32 predicted proteins | sample AntAceMetag02UKN_FD_69810 | JGI IMG/M metagenome (GOLD analysis project Ga0075125, IMG submission 69810) | Saline lake microbial communities from Ace Lake, Antarctica - Antarctic Ace Lake Metagenome 02UKN | ecosystem: Environmental > Aquatic > Non-marine Saline and Alkaline > Saline | place...
TCATATTTTGTAATTTTCCAGTTTCAGGATTTTTCTCTAATCGTTCTTCCGCTCCTTCACAATCTTTTAAACATTGAGGTTGATGATACGATATTCCCCATAACAAAAAAGACACTATTAATAATGTTATAATAATTCCCACAATTAAATTACTTTTCATCCTATTTATCCTATACACAATCTTATATCTTTTGTAATACAACCACAGGCAGGTTTCCATGTGCTATATGTTTTACCGCTTTTTCTCTCAATTTTTTCAAACTCTTTTTTACAAGTGCTACATCTAGGAATTCTTGTTATTTTATAATGTTCTAATTCTTCATTAAGGGTTTCCATATAATCTTTATACTTACTTACTTTTTTCTTTTTTATTTTTATTTTTTTATTGGGTTTGTTACCAAGCCAAAAACAAATCAAATCTTTCTCACTTAAATATCCATCTTTAATTGCTTCTTCTGGTCCTTCATTTAAACCAACAAGTCCAACCTCCAAAACACTTTTAGTTATTTCTTCTCCTGTCTCTTCACAAACAAAAGTAATATGAGCGTCTCTATACTCAACTTTCTTTTCCCCATTCTTAATTTTTTTAAGCCATTCCTTCTTTATTGGTAGTTTCATTTTTACCTCTCTTGTTTAATTTAGATAACATTTATGTATTAGTTAAAATTATTGAATATTTTACCCATTTGGTAGTGCAATAACCATGCCCATCTAATTTATAAGTTCTATATTGCTCATATCCCCACCTACTTGGACAATAAGTATAATCTTTTTCAACCAATTCATCACAGATTATTCCTTTAAAATTATCTTCTTCACTATCTGTTATAGTAAAATATTTTATTCCATCAACTCTTATGTAATTTTCATAAGGTATTTCTTTAGTATCAAGATGTAAATTAGAAAGGGCAATCAATAATACTGAAAAGATTAAAAAGTATATTAAAACCCTATGATATACCCATTCTTTATTATTTTCTTTCATTCTACACTCCTATAACCAAAAAATACTAAGTATATTGTCATTGGTATTGAAAAGAAAAATAAAAACATAACTATTAATATATGTCCTACTACTTTTATATCTTGTATTTTCCAAACCATATTTTTATACCATTTAGGTATGTGACAGTAACATTTACAATTATAATCACAATGACTATCATCTATATTACAATAACAATCAACTTCTTTATCAAAAATCTTTTTAATCTTTTTCATTTTAATGTATCATTTAATACTTCTAATAATCTATTCCATAGTTAATTTCTTTTTCTGAGAGCCAATCTCTTACAATTTTATTAAATGATGACGGCTCTGGTTTAAATAATATTAATTCCATATTTTTAAACTTACATATATTATATTTTAATACACTTAATAAGTAGTTGGTAATTTTTTGTTTTTCTTCATTATTATCATATGACATACTTAGTGAAGTACGCATAACCTAACATTCTGATGTTAAGGTTATGGCTTCTTGCTTCATTGATAAACTATTGTTTATCTCCACAGTGCCTTGTCCCAAAGCACGATTTCATATGACATTTTATCTCCTCATAAATCTTTTGGTGTCACTCTTTAATATTATATATTGAATTAATAACTAGTTTCTTTTCTTTTCTTCTGTCAACAACTGTAAATATTAATTCAGGCGTATGCCCAATTAATTCAATTGCATCTCGAATACTCTTTTCTGTTGTACATACATCATCGACTAGACAGTATATTCCTTTAACTGTTCCTTTTAATTCTCCATCTTTAATCATAGCAAATTTTTTCATACTACTAACAATAATTGCACCACCCGTGGCTATTCCAACATATTGAGAACTTGCTCCGTAGTATCTACAAAGTTTATCCCTAATCCAATCACGATACTTTTTATTTGCTAGCATATCATTTACGTCATAAAGCACATCGGAATAACGTCCACTATGTAATTTAAAGTTACCACGTTTTGTGTACTTCTTTGGAAATACTAATTTTTCTTTCATTTATTAACCTCCATTTATGTTAAAATATATCTACCAATAAACAAATAAAATCCCAAAAAAGTTATAAATATAAAAAATAATCCTATCCATATTATTTGTAATTCATCCGTTTTCATTCCTTCCTCCTTTTTGAATTTCTTCATCTTTCATCTTCTTTAGTTTAGCTTCTGTTATCTTTCGTTTCTTTGTATCTAAATTTGCTTTAATCATCATTATCTCTATGCTTGTTTTAATTTGTGTTCTTAACATATAATCATAAAAACATTCTTGATTACAAAATCCATTTCTTTCGTGCCAACCCATAGTTAAAATATTACTTAGTCTTGCTTTTCCAGATGGATATTTTTCTTTACAGCATTTATTTCTTTGGTCTGTCATTCTATTAACCCCAGTTCTTTTGCTTCTTTCTTTAGTCTTTTTGATTCTTTTATTATGTAGTTTGCTTGAATATCTAAGTCGGTCTTTTGTTTGTTTATCATTTTAATTTACTTATGCGTACAAACTTCAAAACAATATTCTTCTAATTTTGTTTTATTTGTTTTATTACAAGCATAAGTAACTTCCTTTATTTCGGCAGTTCCGAATACTTGAATAAAAGAAGTAATATTACTTGAATAACATTGTGTTTCATATTGATAATCTTTTGTAAATATATTCTTACAATCATACATACAAGAAGTATGTTCTGTAGGAAAGACTCTTACTAAACCTAAAATTAACCAAATAAATAATAGTAAGATTATCAATGCTCCGACTTGTGCTTTTTTGTTCTTCATTCTCTATTATTGCGAATGTCGTTCACGATGTTTCCTATTCAATCCTGTTCCTTTACAAGTAGAACAAATTAATACTCCATTCTCGCTTCTTCCTGTTCCATTACATTTTTTGCAGAAGGCTCTAGGTTTAGGTCCAATCGTTTTCTTATTAAATTCTTCATTAGATTCCTTTTCTGAATCGTTTGGTTCTTTTTTTGGAATTATAACCTTTTTTATAATATTCATTTCTTCTGCTAAATATTCAAGAAGAAAACACCCTGCAAACCATATATTAAAAATCAAATTAAAGATTAAAAAAAGTATACATATCTTTTTCATTTTTTATTCACCTTGTTCGTAATATTGGAATTATCTGAAAAATGCTTTTTCTCTATTAATTTTAATTCATTGTCAATTTCTTTCCTTAATTCCTTTGACATAGCAGAACACATATTGCAAATATCATTTATTAATGGCTTAATATCAACAAAGATTTCTTTCTTTGCTAAGAAAATAATTCTATTAAGAGTATATTCATATTGCTTTTTAGTCTTTTTGTCTACTTTATTTTTAACATATTCCTTTGCTTCGTTCATTTATGCCTCCTTATGTGATAGTGTCAAATATAAATAAGTGTTATAAGGTAAATCACAATTAGAGCAACATAACTTCCCCTCAATAAATTTATTCCAAGTGTGTGTGTGCAGGGTTCTTCTTTAGTCATTTGTTCATCTCCTGTGTCAAGTGTGTATTAGGTATTCTCAAATTGAATCTTTTGGGGTTATGCAATACTTCCTTACAATTCTTCCAAACCTTTCTTTGATTTGTTTGAGTTCCTGCATAAACATATCTTGTATGATATATTGTACCATCTAAGCAGATTTCTTTTTTAACTACGACCATTAACATATGTTCTTTCTTTGCGTCGCAATCATGAATAACTATGTCTCCAAGATTCCAATCTTCTTTATTAGCTTTATAATTCATTTTATTTCTCCTCCTTCACATTCCCTGTGAAGAGCGAATCAATAGGACAAATAAATAAAACTGAACCTGTAACAAAAACAATTAATCCTCTCGCTTCACTTCCGTGACCCATAGCTAATGATATTAATATAAACCATAATCCTATTTTATTAAAAAATCTCATTCTTTCACCTTCTCTTGTTTTTGAGATAAAGACTCTATAATCTTACCAATCATTCGCTTAACTTCCATTCCATAATACTTCTTATTGTCTTGACAAATCCTATTAAATCTAATTAAAAACTTTGTCTTTAATTTATTAGCATCATCAACTGCAACCCATCTCTTTTCTTCTTCAAACTTTTTGTTTAGTTCTTTATGGTTATGATATAAAAATACTATCTCTTCACTTTTTACAATTTCCATTGTTTTTACCTCTCTTGTTCAACTTAGATGACAATTATGATAGTATCACTTTTATATTAACTATAGCTTGAAAAACTATTAAAAGATATAAACTCCAAGTCCAAAATCTAGTTGATATTCTTTTTTGTAGGTATTGTCCTATTGTCTTTTTCTCCATTTTTATCATCTCCTTTGCTTGTTCGTAATTGTTGGTTTATAAGATGGTTGACATTGAAACCCCTTACATCTATCAGCATAAATGCATCTTAATTGAGTTACACCATTGTTAAATCTGAAACAACCTCGATTAAAACATTCATTATTATTTATCATTTTGTATTGCCTCTGATAATACAGTATAGTATAGCAACTATATAAATACTTCGATACTATACCATATGCTTTTTGTTTTTTTTATATAATTTATAAGGTTTTAAATAAGGACTACTTTGACAGGCTGTATCAATATGCACCATAGCATCATAGGCAGTATCAAAGACGAGATACTCACCATTAAGTTTAGTAAGTATCTTTCCAGATTCTGCTTTAATTACCCAAGTCATTTCATAGCCTCCCACTCCATTATATTCAATCTACCGTCTTTCTCTTTCTGCATAACTACTCTCAATAGCTTACAGTTCTTATCTCTCACAGGGAGACTAGCAAACGCCCTTAATACAGCTCTCTTAGGCAGACTTAGATTAAAAGGTCTCATTAGCTTACCTATCTCAATATGTGCCTTAAATCGAACAAACTGCCCAAAGAAGTAGATGACTCCTTGTGCAGGTTCTTCTAAATATATTTCTATAGGTTGATATAATCCTAACTGTGAAAATAGAAATTTAACTTCGCTTTTCATTTTCCCTTAATATCTCCAGATAATTCTCTACTGTTCCCATATCCCATTTCACAGGCATATTTTCTTTTGATGCTTCTGCATACTTTTGCTTTTTTGTCTTCCAAACTAACACATAAGGTTTCTTTGGATATTTAAGATAGGTCTTGTGAACTCTATCACAAAAATCATTTATTGTTTCGATATTTTATCAACTCGTCTACAAATTTGTGTATATCATACCAATATGTTTCACAATGGAAACACCATAAGCTACCATCATCTAAGATAGTTAGGCATTTACCATTTGAACTTGGATGGAAAGGACATTTATATTGACTAGACCCTGTTTGTAATATTTTATGATACTTTAATATTTCAGTAGCGACTATAACTGCTTCATTATCTGATTTGTTTTTACCTGTCCATTCAGTATGATTGTTTCTTTTCTCTTCTATGGTAGGGAAAATTGCCTTTAAATCTGCGAATGTTATTTTAGCTATTGGCTTGTCGTTATGCACATCATAATACTTTCTTCCTGCATAACTGTTAGGTGCAACTATTCCGCAGCGGTCTGCTTGAATGTCACAGATTCTATTCTTTTTATCGTCATTGATTCCTATTTTCTTAAACATTTCTCCCTCTAAAATATAGTAATAATGAGGACATCTCTTACCTGCTGATGTCACAGTAAATGTATATGGGAGTTTATTTCTCACGCCCTTATAAAAATCATAATCATCAAAATCAATTATGATAAGATTGCCATATCCTGTGCATATACCATAATTGCTATCTTTCTTTAAATGAGCAATAAGTTTTGAATGAAAGTAAGGATAATTATTCTTACTATTCCAGAGCTTTTCTTGTGGGATTTTAGAACCTTTGCCTAATAGATAAAATCTAAAATCAAGTTCCATAAGTCTTTTAGGTATTGTAATCATAGAGTAACTCCTTAGCTTCTGTTGTCATATTAACATCTTCCACTCTTCTCTGCATATCAGTTATCTCTATCTTTGATTTTGAATGTTTTATCATCTCAATATAAACATTATCTTCATTGTCAATACCGAATATAATTCTTTTAATGTTTCTGCCTACTGATTCTATTGCTCTTTCAAAAGTTAAGTAAGGAATATCCATTATAACAATATCGCCTTTAATAGAATTAGCCACATCCTTGTGCAAGTAAGCACAGAATCTGCAATAATAAGTTGGTCGAAGTGAGGAGCTTCTATGTTCAACATTCTTTATTTTTCTCCAGTTAATTATCTCAAATTTAAGTTTCTTATCTGGTGGGATGTTCCACCATTGATATTTCTGCATTTTGAAAGCTGAAGAATCTCCTATGAATTTAGGTTCATTTTCTTTCATTGTTCCTCAGCTCTTAAAATATATTGAGTATTGAGAACTTCTCCAGATTCTAATTTAATAAGAGTATTCTCTTTAGAAACTACTTTGCCTCTTTTGACAACAGGTTTAAAGCCTTTGTCATCGTAAATTATTTTATATTTCTTGTTTACTTCTATTATCATCTTCTAGCTCCTTGAATTTTATTATTGCATTTTCATAATTTTGATAACTCCAACCATAATTACCAAAATCCTCATTACTTGGTAAAGTATTACAATGCGTATAACCTTTAAAGCTAGGAAGCTCTACAAACACTCCAGTAATAGATTTAATGCGTAGTTTATGAACTTCATAACCATATACACTACTATCTTTTTTAAGCTCAAATAAGGCTATATTCCCCATTAATTTTAGAATTCTAAAATCATAACCATTTTTCCTAAATTCTTCTTTAATTGGCTTTAATATCATTCTTTTAATTCTCCGATTAATTTCTTCTCAATATCAACAAATGCCTTTTGAGATAATTCTTTAGTAGTTGTCTCTATCATCTCCATAACTTTTTCTTCTGTGCTTGGTGAACAGGGCAATTTCATTAATGTATGTTTAATCTCTGAATCTATGCTAGAACACAATTCGTGCATAATGTCATAACGCCATTTAAGTTTTTTATGTGTTACAGATACTATTTTCTCAACAACTCTTTTTATTGCCTCGCTCAAATGAGAATTAATAACATCATCTACTCTTTTTCTAATTAGTTCAAAAAGATTCTTTTCTTGTAATTTAATATTTATCTTCTCATCAATATAGCTGCAAATAAACTTTCTGAATGATATTGTAAAATCGCCTTTAATAAACAATTCATCCATTGTTTCTTTAAGTTCTGCTTTTGCATCTTGTCGTGCTTTAATAAAAGAATCAGATTCAAAACGCTTACTTAAATGTTCTATATCCTTTTTTAGTCCAAATATTTCATTTTCATATTCCATTTTTACTCCACAGTTCCACTAAAATTCGCTTTAAAGACGGAAATCGCCTTTAATAGTATTTTCATAATATCCTACTATTTAAATGTTCCGATTAAGTATTATATAAATTATATAAATTCATTCACACCATCGACAACTATTAAAATAATCTCTATCAGTGTCTAATATACGACCACAGAATACGCATCGTTTTTCTTTATTGTTGTCTTGATGTTCTTTATTTAGCTCGTCTTTTCTTTCTTGATTCATTTATTTTGCCTCCTTTTATCTAAACATTAACTGAAACGCTTTCTTACCTTTGTTTATTTTATTTATTTCTTAAATCTATTATTATAGTTTTCTGTTCTTTCCTATGTAAATATAATGTATGGTCTTGTCTATCTTTAGCTTTTAAATTTTTACGTGTATTATCTAATTTATCCCTATTGATATGATGACCTACCTGTCCTTTTTTTTGATTTAAAATAAGCATATGCATTTTAATTGTTTTTTTATTTGTCCTTGTTTCAGCGTAGCCAGTAGGATGTAAACACCATTTATATTTTTTAATCGAGTTAATATCATTCAAATCAATTTTAGTTAATCCTACTATCTGTTGTTTATTATTTCTCAATACTACTTCAGCATAATCATTGTGTATTAAAATATCATTAGGAGTAGTAGTTTTCCTAATTGATTTTTGTTTATCTTCTTTTTCTTTGAATTTTTGTATTTCTTTTAGTATGTTTTCCATATATATCACCTATGACATAAATAAAGACAATAATATATAAATGTTTTGTTTTATTTTACTGACAATTTTCTTTGACAATATGCTTGACAATTTAAAATAAACTAACCTGTTCTATTTTATTATCTGCTTCAACAACATAAGAACAAGATAAAACTATGTCCTCATTATCATCTAAGACTAAGAGCTTATTCTTATCTATGCATATATCACCCATAGACTTATATCGTCCTTTATAACTCTCAATAGCTTTTTTAAGTTGTGAACCATTGATACACTGATTTATATTAACTGATTTTAATAACCATCTCTCAATAACTGAGCCTATAACTGAGTTAAACTCTCGAATATTAGGGGATGAGAGTATGCAATAAACATTATTATGATAGATAAAATCAGTAAACTCAGCGAGTGTATCTTTGTATCGTCTATCATTTAATTTTAGCTTTTGGCATTCGTCCAATATCAAAATACAATCTGTTTTATTGATTAAATGTCTCAAACTAGATATTTCTTTTACTCCTAAATCTTTTAAATAACACATTACAGAGTAAGGCATACCATAGGCATACACAGGAGTTTTATTATTTTTTATACGCAAATCTCTAATAAGACTAACTAAATTATTTGTCTTACCTGAGTTTTTTATTCCTGCAAGTGCAATTATACGCTTGTCTCCAAATGCTTGTTTAATGAGTGTATTATTCATTTTCTATACCTCCTATTTATTTTTATTATGGCATAAAATATAAAGTTATTGAGAACATTACTATCAAAGAAACTATACGAATTAACTAAATCCTCCTCAGTAACTATATATTTATTAGTCATATGGTATAGTATAGGCATACTATATATAAATGTATTGGTTTTATTTCTAATGATATACTACATAAGATATATATTCTCTAGAATAGAAGTATATTTAAACTATATAGTATTAGAGTATAGTATGGTTATCAATTAAGATAATCAAAGAGGTTATTAAAATGGTATATGTATTCAAAAGACATAAGCGAACAGGACATAAAAATATTATTGATATTATGGAATATAACCAAGCTGTAGAATTTTGTACAAAAGAAAATAATATATCAGTAGATAGAAATATTTATTGGTACGAATTTAGTAAATATAAAGAATATGCGGAGGATTAAAATGACATTAAACCAAATTAAAAAAGGGATAGTTAACTTTAGGATATTTGAAATTAGATACTTAGGTGCAACAAATACACAAGGAAGCAGAATTAAAATAGTAGACAAAAGATTTAACAAAAGTAAAATAGTTCATAGAAGTTATAGACATATTAATGGAAAATATGATGCAATAAGTTATTTAAATTCTATTGGTATAAAGATAGTCGGTGGTGGGGAATTAAATAATGATAAAGACATATTGTTTACTGATAACTTTGAAATACAGATAAATACAAAGGTGAAAAAATGACTAAAATAATCCATAGAGTAAAGAATCATCTAGAATATAAGGAATCTGATAAGCCTATTTTTTACCAAAATAAAGAATTATCTTTAATAGATTATTCAGAATGCACTGCATTGTGTCAATTTGTAGAAATAAGGTTTAAGGGAGAGGATAAAAGATATTTAGAAGATTTAAATCGATTAAATGAATTTGCTAAGGGGTTATAAAATGAATGAAGAACAAAGCGATAATTTAATACAAGTATTAAGGGAAATAAGAAACAACCTTAAACCAAAAAAAGAAGAGAAACATAAAATAATAATGATGAGATTACAGGGAGAATTTTTTAATAGTTTGGATGATATACAAAAGGAGTATATCAACCAGATAGATAAAACTTTATGCTTAGCTTTTCAATATCTTAGGAGAGTAAGAAAGAATAAAGATAAGAACATAAAATAAACCTCTTTTTAGTTGTTGTTTATAAAGACTACATACTCATTTAGTAAACTAAGCAATTATAGAGCTTATATTACAAAAAGAAGAAGACAAACCTTATTAGACAACATAAACTAAGAGGTTATAAGGCTTAGTTTTAAATATGCTTACTTATACTAGCTTAGAGCCAATCAACACATTTATATAGGGTATCCTCCTACTATATGGTATGACACAAGCAAAACCAAAAGGAAACATCACCACCGACACAAGAACAATAAGACCACTAAGAGAGCCAACCAAAGAAGACATAGAAAGAGCGGAACTTAATGAGAGAATCGAAACTAACAGCAGGGGCAACAGAGACCAAAGGCAACAAGAAACTAAAGAGATAATGGGAGGGTACAAATGAGACCAATACTAAAAGGAGAAATGAATAAAGCCCAAGCTCAATGGGTAGCCAATAGTTTGGGGTTATCTGTTGTTAAGTGTAGCGAAGGTTATAGGGTGGAATAAATGACCAAAGAAAGAATAAGGCTCATAATGGAGGATTTTGGATACAGCAGAGCAGAAGCGATATGCTATATCAAGACAATCGAAGAGTAAAGCTATTGTAAGGCTGTGCTATAGCCCAAATTAAGGACTTCTCACATAAAAGGGTACTGAGTACCTTATTTTCTTTTTCTAATGAATATGAGCTAAGGGGTTAGCTCACAAGCGATGATAGAGCATAGGCACACCCATCATATTGACATATCACATATAGGGGTGTGTTGCATATAGGCATATACACACATACACAACCCCATCATATAAGGGGGTGTGTGTAGGGGGGTTACTATATGGGGGGTGTGTGTATGCTAAGGTTGGGTGTGTTGTGTGTGTGTGGCATATGCTTATGTGATGGGCTGTTTTGATTAGCTTTCTTTCTTACTTTCTTTATTCCTTTCTTACTTACCTACTCCCCTTCTTTCTTACCTTCTTACTTACTTACTTACTTACTT
>Ga0075125_10001640_pt1 | contig 10889 bp, 9 predicted proteins | sample AntAceMetag02UKN_FD_69810 | JGI IMG/M metagenome (GOLD analysis project Ga0075125, IMG submission 69810) | Saline lake microbial communities from Ace Lake, Antarctica - Antarctic Ace Lake Metagenome 02UKN | ecosystem: Environmental > Aquatic > Non-marine Saline and Alkaline > Saline | place...
TGTTACATTTTTTTGATCTGTGAATGTTTTAAGAGCAACGGATGTTTTTGCTGTTTCAAAATTTTGCTGGTCAATATAAATACGAATTTTACAGCCTTTTTTTGATTTTTCTTTCAATGCTGTAATGATTTCTGGATCATTGAGATCATAAAGAGCCATAGAAATTTTTTTGGTTTCATTTTTGATCAAATCTAAAAGTTCTGGTTTGATTGATGCGCCAAAAAATACGTCTGTATAAGGCTCTACCCCTGTATCCGTGGATCCAGAGGAACTTTCATCATCTGTATATTCGCAGGAGCTTTCATCATCTGTGTGTTTGCTTAATCTTTCAACGTCCTTTTCCATTGAGTGGATGGAAAACATGCTCATAGACGCATATAATGCTAAAATAAGCGTTTTTATGTAGTTCATAAATCCTCCTCTATTTGTATTTTATTCATATATCAACCTTATCATTAAATTGACACTTTGTCAAAAAAGGACGACGGGCACCACCGGTTGAAAAAATAAATTATTTATTAAACGCGTTTTATTTCTGTTTTTATTAAAACTCTTGTTATTTTTTCTTGTGTAAATGTACGCTGGGGGTAGATAAGAAACTAATGGAGGGGGCAATGAAAGGTATCGTTTTTGTGTTAACATTGCTTTGGTGTTATTCGGTTTGTGCTGTTACAGCAGAAGATTCGTATGGTTATGGGTTCGCGTATCATAGTCACACTGCATATGCTTTGCGTGTAGCTGGATTGCGATAAAAATATATTTTTCTCACCCTCCGCGGGTGAAAAGCGTAAAGATTTGCTTGCCACGTCTTCGCCAAGGCTTCGCCGCGCAGGCCAAACCTTTAATAAAGGGCACCAGCAGTTCCTCTGGATCCCCATCGCTTAAAACGTTCGCCATTCGCCTGCAGGTCATACGACCTGACGGCTCAGGCTACTGTTAAGCTCAAAGGTATTTTTTTATAAGCTTGCTCATATCCTTCGACTCCCGCTCGGGATGAGCGTTTTGGTTTTGGTTCTGATTAAGACGAGTGTTTTGGTTTTGGCTCTGATTAAGGCGAGTGTTTTGGTTTTGGCTCTGATTAAGACGAGTGTTTTGGTTTTGGCTTTGATTAAGGCGAGTGTTTTGGTTTTGATTTGGTTTTGATAATGCTTAACCTAATTTTTTCTTACTCATTCTTGTTTTTTTCATTCATCCTGAACTTCTTTTTCATTTATCCTGAACTTCTTTTTCATTCATCCTGAACTTCTTTTTCATTCATCCTGAACTTCTTTTTCATTCATCCTGAACTTCTTTTTCATTCATCCTGAGCGGGAGTCGAAGGATAGAGTGAAGATGTTAGTGGAAGAAAAAATGGTCTCGCCAGTGATGTTACAACCCGATGCAACAGGATGTTGCCGGTCCAGCTGGAAGCTTGTGCCAGTGATGTTTCAATCCGATGCAACAGGATGTTGCCGGTCCAGCTGGAAGCTGGTTATGGCGTCTGGGTTGAGTGATATTGAGTCAATTTTTTCTTTGATAAGCCACTGTCCGAATTCAAAATAATCTGATGGTGCTTGACCGCAGATACCGATATATTTTTTATTTTTATGTGCTCCTGTGATGGCCATAGCAATAAATTTTTTTACTGCTTCATTTCGTTCATCAAAAAGTTGCGCAAGTGATTCTGCATCTCGATCAACGCCAAGTGTTAATTGGGTAAGATCATTTGATCCAATTGAGAATCCGTCGAAATATTTGCTAAATTCGTCGATTAATAAAACATTTGAAGGAACTTCGCACATCATAACAAATTCAAGATCATCTTTGCCGCGAATTAGACCATGTTTTTTCATGAGTGCAATACTTTTGCGAGCTTCTTCTAGTGTGCGTACAAATGGAACCATAATTTTAATATTTTTGAAACCTTTTACATCTCGTGCTTGTTTTAACGCTTTGCATTCTAGTGCAAAAGCATCTTTGTATAAATCGCTGTAATAACGTGACGCGCCACGTAACCCGAGCATTGGATTTTCTTCGTGCGGCTCGAAGAATTGTCCACCAATTAAGTTGCGATATTCATTACTTTTGAAATCTGATAATCGAACAGTTACTGGATTTGGCCAAAATGCAGCAGCAATAGTTGCAACGTCTTGCGCTAGAATGTCAACGAAATAATCGGCCGGATTTTTGTATGCAGCGACGCGTTCCTGTATTTCTTTTTTTATTTTTTTATTGGTGACATCTTTAAGATTAAGTAGTGCGAGAGGGTGAATTTGGATATTATTTGAAATAATGAACTCTAAACGTGCGAGTCCAACACCTTTAACTGGCAAGAATGAGAGCGCAAAGGCTTGATTTGGCTGACTAATATTAAGAAGAATATCAACCGGTGCCTTTGGCAATTTTTTTAAATTAATCTCTTTTTTGGTGAACGGGATGATTCCTTTGTAAATATATCCTGTTTCACCTTGTGAGCAATCGATGGTGATTTTTTCACCATTTTTTATTTTTTTTGTTGCATTTTTTGTGCCAACGATTGCTGGTACGCCGAGTTCACGACTTACAATTGCAGAGTGACATGTTCTTCCTCCTCGATCGGTGATAATTGCTGCAGCTTTTTTCATAATAGGTACCCAATCCGGATCGGTCATTGTTGTCACCAAAATATCGCCATGTTGTACTTTGTGACTGTCGCGAACTGAGGTAACAATACGTGCAGTGCCCGTGGCAACTTGTTGTCCGACTGATTGGCCGGTTGTAATTAATTTTTTATGAAGATCTTTTTGGGAAATGTTAAGTTTATACTCGGAGAGTGTATTATACTTCTTGTGTGCGTGAACCGTTTCTGGTCGTGCTTGAACGATATAAAGTTTATTGTCTTTGCCAATTGCCCACTCAATGTCCATCGGTGTCCAGCGTTTATTTTTCTTCGTATATAAATTTTCTATGACGATTGATTGACGTGCGATTTCGAGAATTTCATTATTTGTTAGTGAAAATTGTTCTTGTTTTATTTTTGGAACGCGAATATTTTTTATGCCTTTTTTTGCGTAATGTGCAGCAATTTTTTTCGTACCGATTTTTTTTGAAAGAATTGGTTTGTATCCTTCGAGTAATGTTGGTTTATGAACACAAAATTCGTCAGGGTTTACAGCACCTTTAACAATGTTCTCGCCTAGTCCATATGCCGAAGTAATAAATACAACGTCTTTAAAGCCAGTTTCTGTATCAAGCGTGAAGGAGACTCCTGCTCTCTGAGCTTCAATCATCTGCTGAACGCCAACTGAAAGTGCAATTTTTTCATAATCAAAATTTTTTACTATACGGTAGATAATTGCTCGTGGTGTAAAAAGTGAAGATACACATTTTCGCCAAGAGTTTAGCAGATCTTTTTCTCCACGTACATTGAGAAATGTTTCTTGTTGTCCTGCAAATGAGGCTGTCGGTAAATCTTCTGCTGTGGCGGAAGAGCGAACGGCTACAGGACAATTTTTTGTTTTGCACAAAAGGGTATATGCCGTTTTAATTTCTTGAGCTAAATCTTTTGGGATAGGTTTTGATTCAAGTAATTTTCTAATTTTTTTACTTGCGGAGGTCAGTTGTTCTGTTTTATTAATATCAGTAATGGTTTGCATGAGCTTTTTAATTTCAGAACGTAGATTATTGCTATCAATGAAATACCAATATGCCGTTGATGTAGTTGCGAATCCATCAGGAATGAGGATGGACTCTTTTGTGAGGTCATGTATCATTTGACCGATTGAGGCATTTTTACCACCAACCTCAGCAATGTTTGTAATACGAATTTTTGAGAAACTTTCTATGTACTTCATATAATTCCTGTTTAAGTTTTTTTGTTTCATTATATTATGCACATTATATAAATTAAGAGCCTTGCAGCAAGCTACGAGGTATAATGCTCAAATGGCTTGGTTTATCCTGAGCGAAGACGAAGGGACTCCCGCTCACCATGAACGAGACAGGGAATCGCTCATCCTGAGCGGGAGTCGAAGGATATGAGCGAAAATGTATCACAAATGAGAACGAAGCAAGTTTCGAGGAATTATACCTTCAAACGATTAAAAAGATTTCATAATTTTTTCTTCTGCAACAACAGGAAAAAATTGACCCGTTTGAATAAAAATCAAAAACATTTATAATTATAAAATAAGCAGTGTAATCTTTGGGAGCGTTATATGTATTCCCACAAAATCGTAACTTTTGCATGTCGGTACTTTTTATGTTCATGTATTACCCCGTTATGGGGGAGTCCATTCGGTTATATTTTGCCGTGGTAAGTCTTTATTCACTATAAAAAGAGATTTGTTATAAGTAAGGTTTTGAGAAAAAATGAAGAAAAAGATATTGCAGTCACAGGTAGTTGTTGTTGGTTTGGCTATTTTTTCTATGCTTTTTGGTGCTGGAAATTTGATGTTTCCTCTAAATGTTGGATTAACGTCAGGAGGAAATGTTATTTCCTCAACATTGGGTTTTTTAATTACTGCGATTTTATTACCGCTTGTAGGATTGATAGCAATTATTTTATTTGATGGTGATTATGAACGGTTTTTTGAGCGTGCTGGAAAAGTTCCTGGTCGTATACTGATTTTTGTTTGTATGGTGGTTGTTGGCCCAATGATCGGTATTCCACGTATCGTTAATCTTTCTTATACGTTGGTTGCGCCTTTTGTGCCAAATGTAACTCTTTTTGTTTTTAGTATCATTTTTCTTTTGATTGCCTTTTTAGGTACGGTGCGTGAAAGTAAGATTATTGATTTGTTGGGTTATATTATTAGCCCTGTACTATTACTGTCGCTTGGTTTTATTTTAGTTAAAGGAATGTTTGCACCGAGTTGTTTTTCACAGGCTACACAAACAGCGCTTGCTGACTTTGTGAAAAATATGAAATATGGTTTTTCAACATTAGATTTGTTGGGGACCATTTTTTTTGGTTCTATCGTCTTGACCATTATGAAACGGAATGTAAAACATGCGACACGGTCACAACTTTCGCGATTTGCCATTACTGGATTAAAGGGTGGCTTAATTGGAAGTTTGTTGCTTGCGACTATTTATGTAGGCCTTTCTTTTCTTGGCTATAGGCATGGTTGCGCTTTTTGTGTGGTGAATGAGGGGATACTTTTTAGAGAGATAGCGTTACAAATTGTTGGCATACGCCATAGCATTGTAGTTGCGATAGCTGTTTTGATGGCTTGTTTCTCTACGGCGATTGCGTTGCTTGCTGTTGTCGCGGAGTATATACAAAGGGATGTTTTTAAGGATAAGATCGGCTATATCCCGTCGTTGATTTTAGTTGTTATTGCTTCACTTTTTCCATGCAATTTAGATCTTGACGTTATTCTTCGTTTTACTGTCGGTCCAATTGCCAGCATTCTTTATCCGGTTGTTATCGTGCTGACATTTTGCAACTTTGCCTATAAAGTTATTGGCGTTAGAAGTGTTAAAATGCCGGTATTGGTAACCTTTCTCTTGGCTACAGGAATTTATTTGTATAAAGTTTTCATGCATCTTATTTGATTGAGATAGCGCTTGGTTTGTTTTGTGAGGTATATATGAAAAAAACGTGGTTAATGTGTGTTTTATTGCTTGTAGGTTGTAAACAGCAAAATGTTATTAAACGTGAGCAGCACAAAGCGCGAGAGATGGTTAGTCGAATCAAGCACCAATATGAAAGTTTATTTAAGTTGGCGAAACATACGCAGGGCTATCAAGATAGAATGCAGCGACGTGCATTGCAAGATGATTTGAAAGAACTTGTTGGTACTCGTAACTACGAGTATAGACAACGCGGATTTTTGCATCGCATAGATCCGGTGGCACATTACCCCTTTGTGCAGGTTGAACATGAAGTTGCTGATAGTTTTACATGGTTAAAGAAAAAAATAACAAAAGAACCGGATGAGATTGAGAGAGAAAAAATGGAGAAGGTATTCAGTAATCTGTGTTTAGTGCACCGTTTGATCAGATTGCATCCATTATATCGAAAAGAGCTTAGACAATATCAAGATTATACGATTATTGGCCATGAAACGAATGCAACAGGTATAGAAATTGAAGAGCTAAAGCGCTCTGTTTGGGAAGATGAAAGGGGTACGAGTTAAGAATCTTTCGTTTTGGTGGAGAAATGAAGTAGTATAATGAAGTAGTATAAGGTATAGGTATTTTATATAAGGGGGATACATGTTTAAGAAGAAAATTTTGGCATTATCGTTATTTGGGATTGCTTCTGTTGGAGCATTTCCACCGAGGGATGCGTTAGTTAAGTTAACGGCGGGGCCCCATTTAGCTGAGTACTTGATAGATTTACAAGAGAAGTTTGTGGCTGAAGGTGTTAGCTTTGAATTCAAGCCAAGGGCCAATCAATTCCATATAACACTTAATTATATTAAGGATGCATATGGTCCAGAGCCTAAGGGCGAGTATGATCCAGAGTCTAGGAACGCGTATGATTCAGTAGTCCTGTCAGAGTGTGTAATAGGTGGTGTTTTGAGAACAGAAATTGAAGAAGTAAAAGATATGGAGATTGGTGAAGCTGAATTGATGGGAGACTATCTTGTTGTAAAAGTTGTTGGTGCGGGTGCTGTCCAACTTAAAGAGTTACATAACAGTGTTTTTTCTGGGCTGAGAAGACCTGTTAGCCCAGATACTAGAGAATATATTCCTCACATTAGTCTTGGCATTATAGAAGACACCAATAAAGAAAAAGCGAAAAAGGCGTTAAAGTCTGTTTCTGTTAAGCGGATGAAATTTTCAAATAAGCGATATGTTTTTTCTTTTTATGCTGCTCGTAATGGCGAACTGCATGAAGTGACTGGATTTTTTGGTCCACATAAAAGGGCATGGAATCTTTTCGGCATAATAAAGGAAATTGAAGGTGTAGATAAAATTGAAGGTATTTAAAACAAAAAAAAGAGCCCCTGAGATTTCAGGGGCTCTTTTTTAGATAGAATCATTTCCATAATCAATAGTTTCTGATGGTGCATGAAGTCATCTTGTATGCCATACATTAGACGCGTGCTTTTATTGATAATGAAGCACCGGCATACCGGCGTCGAAATTGAAGAGCTCAAACGTTCTGTTTGGGAAGGTGAAAAATTAGCAACGTAATTTATTAGCGAATGTGAAGGCTAAAACCCATAGCATTAAGAAGTGATGATAGAGAGTTTAATTCAGGATTACCTTTTTTAGATAACATGCGATATAGGCTTTCTCTTCTTACTTTTGCACGTTTTGCCAAATCACTTATAGATCCTTGTGCCTCAGCTACGTTTCGTAGTGCGTTAAGGAAAAGTTCCTTTGATTCGTTGTCACCTTTTAGGCCTTCATCTATGGCTGCATTTAAGTATGCAACCGCATAGTTGTGATCTTTAAGTCGTTCAATTAATGTTTCTTGATAATCGATGCAACGAGAATTTGATTTGATTATTTTTTTAACCATGCTTTTTTCCTAGATCTTTAAAGTTTTTAAGATATATTTGTGTTTTTACAATATCCCTTTGCTGTGATTTTTTAGATCCTGCACATAAAAGTAGAATTATTTGTTTGTGAATTTTTCCAAAGTATATGCGGTATCCAGGTCCAATATCTATTTTAAGCTCAAAAACACCTTTGCCGAGGGATTTACACGATCCTAAATTGCCCATTTTTACTCGTTCAAGCCTTAAGTCAACTGCGACTTGAATTTTTTTATCTCTCAAATCGTTAAACCAATCAATAAAGGGAGCTTTTCCCGTTGATGTTTTGTAAATTTTTATTGTGTAGTCAAGCGTTACTATTATCCTTTTTTTTCATTACTAAGGTTAACATAAATGTAACTTAAAAGTAACGTTCTTTGCACGAAAGCGACTCGTCGTTTGAATATTTTAATCAGTTTTTTGATGAGTAAGGTATTTATCAGATAGCTTTGTGAGGTAGGTTGTATGTTCAGTATTAGATTTTAGGATAAAAAGCGCTTCCATTTTTGGAGTGTTACTTAAGTTGAGGCAAAAATATATGTTTGTTAGTCTTCTTTTTTGAGAATGGTGTAGAAGGCTTCTTGTGGAACAGAGACGGTACCGACCTGTTTCATTCTTTTTTTACCTTTTTTCTGTTTATCAAGAAGCTTGTCCTAATTTTCCTCAAACTTGGTACTAAAAAGTTATCTATTTGTTTAATTTTTCAATAATAAACGAGTTGAGACTTAGTCCTTTCAATGATGCGGTTTGTGCAAGTTTGGAATGAAGTTTTGGAGAGATTCTAACGCGCAAATTTCCCGAAAACATTTTTTGAGGTTGCTCACCACGTTCTTTGCACCAAGCAAGGTAATCATCAATTGAATCCTTAAAAGCTTTTTCAAGATTTTTTACGCTTGTTCCTTGAAAGGTAATTACGTCTTTTAAGCCTATCACTTCACCATGAAATAGTTTTGCTTTATCATCGTAAGTAATTTGTCCTAAATATTCTTTATAATTCATCATCATTTATTCCTGCATTTTCTAAAAATTTTCGAACCGAAACTAGTGCGCCTTTATCCGTTTCTTTTTTCGGATGAGGTCGATGAAAAACAGCTTTAACACCATTAAGCACAATTCGAATACGTGATCCGCGTCCCTCAGATATCTCTGCTCCTAAATTAAGTAGAAGTGATTCAATATTTACCCACTTAACGTTATCTTGAACTGGCACTTTAAAAATGGCTTTTAGTGGTTGTTGATGCCTTTTGCTCATTAATTTTTTCCCTTATTTAAGAAGTATGGTACCATACGTTGGTCTCAGATTCAAGGGATTAGATTATATAAAAAACTGTCTGACCTTCGCGTTGCGTCATGCTTTTTGATAAGCTTGCGCAGCCGTTTTTTTGGAGTGTTACTTAAGTTGAGGCAAAAATATATGTTTGTTAGTCTTCTTTTTTGAGAATGGTATAGAAGGCTTCTTGTGGTACAGAGACGGTACCGACCTGTTTCATTCGTTTTTTACCTTTTTTCTGTTTATCAAGAAGCTTATTCTTTCGGGTAACGTCGCCGCCATACAGTTTAGCCGTAACATCTTTACGGAATGCTTTTACTGTTTCACGAGCAATGATTTTTGCGCCTATTGCTGATTGAATAGCAACATCGTACATTTGTCGCGGGATTACCTTACGTAATCTTTCCGTAAGATTTCTGCCAATTCGATATGCCTTTTCTTTATGTACAATGATTGACAAGGCATCTATTTGTTGTCCGTTGAGAAGAATATCTAATTTTACTAAGTCTGCTGGTCGATAAATAGGTCCATCGTAATCAAAGCTTGCGTAGCCTGAGCTCAATGATTTGAGTTGATCGTAAAAGTCGGTAGCAATTTCATTGAGTGGTAACTGATATTTGAGAATGATGCGTTCTTCGTCGAGGAATTTAAGATCGGTTTGTTTGCCAAGTTTTTCTTCACAGAGAGCGATAATATTGCCCAAATATTTTTGTGGAACAATGATGGTTGAATCCATTATGGGCTCTAAAATTTCTTTAATAAGATTTGGTTCAGGAAAGTCTGATGGATTTTCTATATCGATTGTTTCGTCATTTATCATTTTTAATTTGTACATTACGCTTGGGGCAGTAACAATGACATTCTGGTCATATTCTTGTTCAAGACGTTGTTTAAAAACGTCCATATGAAGTAAGCCAAGAAAGCCACAACGAAAACCTAGCCCAAGAGCCGCTGATGTTTTCTTTTCTAAGCTTACGCTTGCGTCATTTAATGTTAATTTTTCGATAGCTTCTTGTAAGCTATTAAATTCACTATTTTCTACTGGATAAATTCCTGCAAAAACCATTGGCTTAACAGGTTTAAACCCAGGAAATGGCTTGACGGTTTTTTTGGGATGACAGACAGTCTCTCCGACGCGTGCATCGCGAACCGTTTTCATTCCTGAAATAATATATCCAACTTGTCCTGCATAGAGGGCATCTTGTGGCGTTTCGTTTGGATACATTAAGCCTAGTTCTAAAATTTCGTAATTTTTTTCTGTCTGCATAAGTCTGATAAGATCACCCTTTTTAAGTGTGCCATCTTCAATATAGACTAAACAAACAATCCCACGATATTCATCAAACCACGAGTCAAAAAGTAGTGCTTTCAGTGGCTTGTCTGGATGTGCTGGGGGTGCAGGAATTTCCCTTATAATTGCATCTAATAGTTCTTTAACACCTTCGCCGGATTTTGCTGAAACGAATAAAATTTCATTGTCAGAAAAATCAAAAAGTTTCTTTAATTCTTCGGCAACATGTTCCGGTCGTGCATTTGGTAGATCAATTTTATTGATTACAGGTATAATCTTTAAATCTTTTTCAAAAGCTAAGTAAAAATTTGCCATGGTTTGTGCTTGCACACCTTTGGCTGCGTCTACAAGTAAAAGAGCTCCTTGGCATGCATGCAATGATCTCGAGACTTCATAACTGAAATCAACGTGTCCAGGTGTGTCAATTAAGTTAAGGAGGTATTTTTCATTGTCATGTTCATAGGTCATTGATGCTGTTTGAGCTTTGACTGTAATGCCACGCTCGCGCTCTACCTGGAGTTTATCGAGAAACTGGTCGGCATGTTTTTTATGACCTGAAAGGGTGCCCGTATATTCTAAAAGACGGTCAGAAAGTGTAGATTTTCCATGGTCGATATGTGCAATGATGGAAAAGTTTCTAATTTTCTTAGGGATAAATTCTTGTAAATTAAGTTTTTTACTCATACCATTAATATACTGTAATAAGGCCAATTTGTAAATGTAATGGCCTGTTTGCTTTCGTTTTATCCTTCGACTCCCGCTCAGGATGAACGAGAAAAAGTCTCGGGATGAACGAGAAAAAGTCTCAGGATGAACGAGAAAAAGTCTCAGGATGAACGAGAAAAAGTCTCAGGATGAACGAGAAAAAGTCTCA
>Ga0075125_10001641_pt1 | contig 10889 bp, 23 predicted proteins | sample AntAceMetag02UKN_FD_69810 | JGI IMG/M metagenome (GOLD analysis project Ga0075125, IMG submission 69810) | Saline lake microbial communities from Ace Lake, Antarctica - Antarctic Ace Lake Metagenome 02UKN | ecosystem: Environmental > Aquatic > Non-marine Saline and Alkaline > Saline | place...
CAAACTTTTCAACTCATTCGCAACCTTAACAGCCTTACGATCTTCAACATCACGAACACGCTTCTTTAATCCTGTAATCATTCCACTAATATTCATATTTTTAACCCCTTCATCATTTTCAAAACACCTTAAGATTCTTAAAGAACCCCTTCTTACTAGAACGCCCCTTCTTAGATTTAATAGCCTGCAAACCCAAAGCAGTAATCCCAGCCTTTTCACCAGACGACTTAATACGTTTCGATCTACGCTCAATATACAAACCACCCTTAATAAAAAAATTCTTTTTATATTTCCTATAAGCACCCTTAGTTTCAGAAGGGGCAGAACCAAAAGCAGAACTAGAAGGTCTTAAATCAAAAGTAGCTCTAGGAGTATTAGAAACCCTAAAAGCACCAAAATCTAAAGCATCAGATTTACTCAAAGCAAAAGAAGAAGCTTTAACAAAAACACCCTTCTTACGAACAAAAACATCAAAACCACGAACACCAGAAGAAGGTTTAGTTCTAGGCAAATTAAAACCTAAAGTAGGAGGAGGAATAAAAGGAGTAATATAATTAGTACCAATAGAAGGCTTAATAGGAGTATCAACAACAGGCTCAACAACAGGCTCAACAACAGGCTCAGTAACAATCTCAACCTCAGTTTCAACCCTGCTAGAAGTTTTACTTTTACCAAGAGACTCAGGAACAGAATCAACAACAGGCTCAGTAACAACAGACGACTCAGTTAAAACCTCAACAATAGATTTATTCTTAGAAAAACCCTCAGCCTCAACAACAGGCTTAGTCTCGCCAACAGGTTTAGCAGAAGGCAAACCACCATAATCAGAAGAACCAAAACTAGTAACCAAACCCAAAGGCAAACCAACACTAGAAGAAATAGGAACAGTAGCAACAGCAGAAGAACCAAGAGTTATAGACTTAGCAAAAGGAACAGGACCACCCAACGAAGGAGAAGTAACACCCGAAGGCTGAACCAAACTAGCCCCACCCAACGAAGGAGAAGTAACACCCGAAGGCTGAACCAAACCAGCCCCACCAGTAAAATCGCTAACAGCAGTATAAGGCGAAGCATCAAAAAAAGAAAACTTTTTGCTTCCAAAATAATTATTGCTACCCTGCAAAACAGACTCTCTCTGAACAATATTTTTAGCAACACCCTGAGAAACACCTTTTTGTCTAGAAAAGAACAATGTAGAATCTGCCCCCTGAGTTCTCCCAGTAACAGTAAAACGATCAGACAATTTAGTATAAGAAACTCGAGAGTTAGGTTTCAATACAGAAAAACCAGTTCGGCTAGATTTAGAAAAACTAATAACTTCCTTACCCCCGAGAAGTTCTTCCTTACCCGTTGAAACAGTAGAAGCAGAAATCCCCTGTTTACCCACAGCAGTAGAAGAATAAGAAACTTTAGAAACACCCTCCAAATCAGTAGGCAACTGACTAACGGAAGATTTAGGAATAGTACCCGATTGAGTTAAAACAGTCTTACCACCATTCTTAAAAGTAGAAACAAACTTACCCTGCCCCTTATTATCCAAAACAACCCTCGTTAAAACATCCCGACTAACACCACCCTTAGTTTTAACAACACCCTTTTCAAAAATAGTTTTTACACCAGTAGAAGGATTTTTAGTAGTTGCGAAACTCGTTTGCTTATAAGTATTAAAATCGATTTGTTTACCAGCAACATAAGAAGCACCAGCCACAGCACCAGTAACCTCAGCCACCAAATAACCACCCTTATAGATTGATTCAGAAGGCTTAGAAGAATCATAATCAGAAACTATCTTCCCACCACGATAAGCAACAGAAGCACCATAAGCAACCTTACCAACACTAGTTAAAGTATGAATAGTTTTTAATTGAGCTACAGAAGAAGCACCAATAGAAGCACCCTGCAAAACAGTACCCACCCCAGCAGTTAAAGCAAAACTACCAACCCCGATAGCAATAGTTTTAGCAACCTCTTTACTTCTCAAATCATTAATATTAGTCGTAGCCTGTTCTTTCAATTTACGAATATTATAAGCCGAAGGGTTAGCATCAGGAGAAGCAGAAAATAATTCTGTAGTAGTATCACGATTTAAACTTTCTTTCAAATAAACACCCGTACCAGCTAACTGTTTTTCAACTAGATCAATGTTTGATTTATCAGGCTTAAACTCAGCTAAAAATTTTAATGTAGTCTCATCAACAGCAGTATTAATAGATTTTGCTTGTGTTAAATTCCTCGTAACATTATCAGAATCAACCTTAAAATCGAGAAAAGGATGCTTAATATTATCCACCGTATAACCTACAGGCTCATCAGACGAAATTGTTTCCCTAATAGGAGTTTTAGCTTTAGATTCCTTAACAGTTCTCCCAATAGATTCTCTAGCCAAACGCTCACGTTCTTCCTCTGGAGTTTCTTGAACCACCGTAGAACCTTGTGCATCAACCCGATCAGTTTGTTCGTTTTGTTTATCAATATACTCCCTAGTAGATTCTCTTTTTCTTTCTTCAACCGTTGCCTGAGTTGCAACTAGATTCCCCTGTTCGTTTTGTTTAACCTGAGTAATACTTACTTTCTTACCTTCATCAGCCTGCTTGATTAAATTTTGTTTATCAGCATCAGAAACATTTTTCAAAGTATCTTCAACATTCCCCTTCTCGTTACGAGTAAACCCGACAACAACCTTATTAGTAGGCTTATCAACTCTAGTAACTTTTCCAGAAGAACTTTTTTGATAAGTAACACCCCCCTTAGTGTATTTACTGCCCGAAGCTATACGCTTCTTTCTAGCAGAACTATAACTAGATTTCAAACTAGAAGTACTCTGCCCAGTCTGTTTAGCTTGAGTACTAGCATAACTCAACTACATCAACCCCTTTTTTTTCCAACGCTTAACAACAGCATCAAGCTCTTTATTAGATGAAACGATAGCAGAATCTAATTTTTTCCCATCCATCTCACTAATTTTAATTTTTTTATTTCCTATTATATTCATTTTTTCACCGTTACAACAAAAATAAAGCTAAACAAAAAGCCAAAATACCCAAAAATAATAATAATTTAGCGTAAACCTCAGTAGCCAAACCATCATAAGAATCGTATTCTATAGATTCATTAGTATGGAATAAATAAATCGGATCATCAGAAGGGTTCAATTTAGGATAGTCTGACTGATGCAATTCATCCCAATGGATGCTATTTTCTGAAAAGTTATTCCCATATGTATAAACAGTGTTTTCTCCAGTCTTAAGCTCTAAACTACCATTAAGCAAAGCTAAACCAATTAAAAAAATCATTATAGCACCAACAAAAGTAAAAATCGAAATATCAGCAACAAAACCGAAAATAGTTAGAACAAGAGCTAAACCCAAAAATGCGAAAAATATTCCTATTAACATATATTAAACCCCATACATTAAAAAAAAAAAATAAAAAAAGTGAAGGAGAGAACGCCCCTTCTTCGTGAATACCGAACAAAATGACCTTGTTTAAATCAAACAAGCCCAAATCCTGCCGCGATACCGTATAAAAGACCCATTATTGCAATAAGACTAGTCACACCAATCAAAGCAATTTCACTAGCAGACCATCCAGAAGTATTAACTGCCTTTATCTGAGGAATTAAAACTGTAGTCGTAACAATAACAGCAAGAGTCAAACCAATCACTGAACCTATATAGTTAGCCATAATAACATCACCATCCTTAAAACACATTAAAAGTTAATTAGTTATATATGTAACAGACGCTAGCGTCTTATATCTATACACATTTTTCCAACCATCAATTTTAGTTTCTATATCTTGATTTATTGCTAATAAAGACAAATGCTTTCTTGTTCGATCAATACTCAACCCAATAACACCAGATAATTCTTTAACAGAAAACCATCTATTACCATCACGATCAAACTGACAACGCAAAAACCAATAAATAGCTAATCGGTTACTCAAGATTTTAACCCTCGAGATAAAAATAGATCAACCAACTCTAATTTTCCAAGAGGGATAACCTTAACGCCCTTTCTAACCTTCCGTAATTGCAACCACAACATAGACTTCAAAAATAAAGACATATTAAGAATAAAAATATGTTCCCAAAAGAAAACATACTCCCCAACACCAACCTTTAAAATTCTAGCTTGCAACCCGAGAGAACTCGTTCCTAAACTTTCAGATTTCTTATTACCCTTCGCAACCCAAGCAAGAAAACGCTTCTCAGCATGATCTTGAGAAAATTTTAACTTACAAATCATACCAGCCAATCAAATCACCCCCCCAACAGTCAAGGCAGAGATTTTAGATAATAAAACAAAGTTCATCACAACACAACCCAAGACAGCTAACAAAACCAAAATAATCATCTTCTTTAAATCATCAGTGCCTTTAGTATCAGGTCTAGTCAAAGCCCTTAACAAAATATTATTAAAAATCTGAGGGTCAAAATCCGAAGGGTACAACTGACCATCCATTAAAGCAATGCAAACAGTAGGCTTTTTAGTATCAACAAAACCAAAATCCACCCCTACATAACGACTTATATTCCCATCCAGAACAGTAGTAATAAGAGGCTTTTTATCAAAAGTCCACTTTAAAACATCCTGCTCTTTTTTAGCAACAAAACTTTTCCAACCATAAGGAGTTTTACCCATCAATAAAACTTTCTTACCCCTAGAAATTTTAACTAAGAGATAATTCCCTGCAGTCTTTCCAGCCAACAACAACACACCCAAGCCCCCTAAAAAGAAACTTACAAGCATAGTAACCAAAACAATAATAATTTCGTTCATTTAGTCCACCTTATTTTTTTTACCCATACCGAAAAAACTTCGTTTAGTCGGCGTATCTTCTCGCTCAGAGGAATTATGGAAGAACGTATTAAACAACTTACGCAAAAACCCCCCCTTACTTTGTGACGTTTCAACAATATTAACAGCACGCTCTAAACTAATTAAAGCAGGCTTATGAAAGAACTCAGGCAAAGCAGTTAAAACATCACTACATAAATCAATATTATATCTCGCAACGTGCAACTCCCTACCTGACAAATTACCTAATCGAAAATCTTGAGTAAATAATTCCATAGAAGCCCATAAATCCCTAGAAACAGAAATCTCAGGTTGCCCATCAACATCATGTTTAACCTGCTTATGAAACTGTTCAGAACCATCAGCTAAAGTAACCTTAACAGTCTCAGTAACATAATCAAACTCCCTGAACTTATTACGCACCCGATCACTCATATAATCACTAGATATATGGGGAAACGTAGTCATAGCCTGTAAATCAATATCAGAGGATGGTTTAGGTTGTTGCTTTTGAGTTTGAATATTATTATTATTCGTCAAAGAACAACACCTCAAAGTCTTTCTGCTTACAACCATTCTTAAAGAACGCCGAAGCAATTCCTTTTCTTAATTGTTCCTTATCACCCTCTGACATCAATTTAAACCCCATTATATGGTGTTCAGTTATCTTTTCATCTTTAGTGATGAAAGCACTAACTGTTTTTAGATAACTCCTCACATCAGAGCTTAAACGCCATTTAGACTTATTCTTATATTTAGCTCTGAACTCTAATTCCTCTTTCTTCTGCAAAGCCAAAGACTCAACACCCTTAACAGTTAAAGCCTTTACAACAACCCTAGTTCCATTATTCTTTTTCATTTTCTAAATTTATAACCCATATTATACAATATAACCCATGTTATACAATAAATGATTTAACAACAAAGCCAAACCAATAACTAACAAAGCAACAAAGCCGAAAGTTCTAGCAAACAACGAAGGCTTAATACCTATACTTTGAGAAGGAAACAAAAACTCATCCTCACACAATTCATCAAAACAAAAAAACTCATAATAAGGATTAACACAAGAATCAACAGAATCAGAAGGACACTCAACATAAACCATCTCACCAGTTAAAACACCCAGCCCATCAACATGAACAATAAAAGCCATATATAATATTAACAATATGAAAGCCCCATTAGTTAGCCACCTATTAACCTTGTAACCTCTATTTTTAACATCTAACTTTTCAAAAACATCTTTTAACCAGCTCATAGATTTATACCCAATACCATTTTTTCATAATCGCTAGGCTCAAACATAGCCTCAAAATACTCTTTATCCCTTTGACTAACAGTAGAGATATTAGTATTCATAAAAAATTCATCAAAAGCAAAAAAGTGCTTGAAATTTGTTTGAAACTTATCATTATTATCCATCTTCAACACCCAAACACAAAACCTTAATCTGATCTTCTTTAGTAACAAACATCCCAACAGGTGCATCCTGAAAAGCCTCCACAGCCTTATCTAATTGTCTCGTAGTTGCAAAAATACAAGTTCTACAATTAACCTCTAAAACATACCTTCTCTTTTTCATTTTTTCAAAGCCTCCTTCAATAATTCTTCAACATTACCCATATATTTAGAAATATCCTTAATAGCCTTCAAGTGACTCCGAATATTTTCTATATACAAATGTTCATTCTCGAGATGATCGCCAACCAAATGAGCGAACCTATGAAAATCTTTAGAAGTAAAAGGATGAGTTTTCAAACTATTAAAAAAAGGCATAACCACATCATCCATATCAGTAGTAGAATCATTATTACCAGTAACACCCACAGTTTCCAATTCATTCAAATTAAAAGAATCATCAATCAAAAGCCATAAACCATCTTTATTAGAAACCTTAAGCGTTCTTCCCTCACGATTGTAAACTTTAGCCAAAGTATTACCTATATTACTCTGATGCTTTCCGAAAATCTTAATATGATAAGATTTGTTAATCTTTAAAGAAACATTCAACCTAGAAGTAATATTATCCATCAAATCAATAATTTCAAAAAAAGCCCTCTCCTCAGTATCACCAGCAGTTTCACCAAAAAAAGATAATCCTTTAGGAAAATAAACAACAATACTAGAACTATTAAGCCAAACTTTAGAACCCCGTACCATAATTCGGTGAGTATGACCAGAATTAATAACATCATACTTTATCTTATTCTTTATCAAATAATCTTCTCTTTTATCCCAATTTTTCAATTTAGGAATCTTAACACGAAAACGAAAACCGTGACCACGAATCGGTGACGATTTCAAAAAAGAAGTTAAACAGTTTTTCTTAAGGGTAAGGGGGTCACCTACCGTGATTTGTTTAACTTCTTTTGGGCTATATTTTAAGGTTTCCCAAGTACCATAACCAAGCTTACGAATAGAACCAGAAGCCCTTAACTTCCTCAGATGATAAGATACAGCAGGAAGCGAAATATTTAGTATAACACCTATTTCTTTAGGAGAACTACCTTTCCTTAGAAGATCAAACACAGTCAAGTTAAACAAACTATTACCTTTTTTTTGACCGTGTTTGTTTAACTTCTTTTTTAGCATAAAATCACCTAAAACAGTATTTTAACGAGTTCCATAGGAAACAAGGGGGTGCGTGATTTATTGTAGCTTTAACTCTACTTCATCTTTAAACTTTAAACCTTTTTCTTTAAGAATCTTTGAAGGTACTATTACGCAAAGAGAATTTCCAATCCGAATAAGTCTAGTCCTAAACACCCACATACCCCCTAGTTATAACTTTAGGTATTTAATTGTTTCTTTTTTTTGGTTGAGATTTGAAATAACACTAGTGTAGTAAAAACGCACTATAGTTTTTATTCTGAGTAATGACTAAATACTAAAACTACATCTAAATATACACTAATAAAAAAAAAGAAATAAAAAAAAAATTCCATAGAATAAGATCAAATCCGTAAGACTTTAATTCAACTAAGCTACGCGACCTGTACGCTCTTTAGTTACTAGAATATCATCAATGATTTCCTTATGGAAGTAAAGAGTAGCCCCATACTTCTCCCCCTTCATCTTCTTACGTTTTATATGACGGCGAATAGTCTCAATAGAATAACCAGTCTTATGAGCTATCGTCTTAATAGGTAAGAAGCCACGCTCTTGTAACATACCCTTCTTAATAATATCTTTCTTACCAGAGATACTATGGACTTCCAAAGCCTCAGAATCAGCAGGGTCTAAATCTCTGAACCTACCATAAAAATTAGGATTCACCATTCTAAACGCATCATCAGGAACAGTAACCTTAACAAACTTAGCTTTCAAATACCACATACGCCACAAAGAATAAACCTTATAATTCCCATAAGTATTAGTCCGAGCATAACAATGAATAAGCATACGAGCAATCTTCTTTTTCATAAGAGAAGTATCAATATCAGCAAAAGAAGGTAAACAAAGAATAACAATAATACCCAAAGCACGATAAGTTTCAAAAACCCTATTCATGTTTTGATTAAAATAAGTCAAAGATGCACGAGTGTTAAAATCCCCAGCCTCATCATAAACAATGACATTCCGTTTATTAGTAACACACCAATCCATACCCTTAAGAAAATCAGAGCCACCCTGACGAACTTGATTCTTAATATCAAAATCCTGTTTTAACTCCTTAGCAAGAATCAAAGAAGAAACCACGCCCAGCGTAGTCTTACCCTCACCAACACCCCCATCAATAACAACCAGAGAAGCCTTCTTAGATTTAATACGATCAACACAACCAACAAGATTAGACTGCAAAGTAGAATCAACCTTCAAACCATTCTTCCAAAAAAGCTTTTTCATTATTTCCTTAACACCACATCATTCAATAACAACTTTAAACGAGTAGCCCTCTCAATAGTCTTAGCATTAATCTCGAAAGAAGTTCTCATTCGATTAATAACCTTATCCAATAGAATATCAAAATCAGTATATAGCTTTTTATCTTCTTTACGGTTAGATCGCAAAGACCTATATATATCTGTTTGCTGAATACCATTCGCTAATAACTGCTTATATTGCTTTTCAGAAAGTCTATCCCACAACAACCAATCATCCACAGTACTTTTAGGCATATCTAAGTCTTTAGCCAAACCCCTTATAGATAAAGATTTAACTTCCAAATAAGCTTTTATGAATCTCGCCCTTTTCACAGGACTAATATTCTTTTTACGCCAATCAGTAATAATATTAAAAACTATATCTTCACTTACTTCCATTTTTTCCCCCTGTTTTTTTACAACACTTCTCGCAAACCTTCCCAAACTCTGCCCAAGTAGAATATAAGGTCCCACACCTGCAACACCTACGAACAAATTTTATCGTTCTTTTCTTAATCATTATCCACCAAGCACACCTAAAAATACAAATGTGTTACAAAATCCAATAAGATAGTATTACAAACGCACAAAATCACTCAACTTTCATAATCCCCAAACGCTCATTTTTATCCTTATTCTTAAACACAGTCTCTAAAATCTTACCAGTTAATTGGTCATGTAATACATTATAACCAATCTCAGCCAACATCTTCAAAGCAGTAGAGTCTTTAGGTTGTTGAAGTACTCGTTTGCTAGCATTTAAACGCCCCTGTTCTTCCTCATTCAACCTAACAGTAAACACTTTACTTTTATCTTTATCCCTTTCAGTCTCATCACGATAAGGCACAAAAGGAATTTTTTCTAAAACCATTATTCATACACCCAATTCTTTCTACACTCAAAACAATAATCACTCTCAGGTCTTGAAGGCACATCCAACAACAAAGCCCGACATCTTCCACAAGCAAGACCATAAAACTTATTAGTTTTATTAAGGAGTTCGTTCATCTTCATATTTTATTATTGTTAGCATAGCCATTGAAGCTACAACGACATATAATATTAATGCTACTCCTGCTATTGCCAATATTAGTTCTATTATCATTCTGGTCTGAACCTGTTATAAAATGTTCCGTCAGTGTTAAGGATATACATTAGTTTGTAGGTTTGATAACCATACTTTTCCAAGAGGAACACTTTGTCAGTCTCGTCTTGACAAATACTAATATCCTTATTTTTCCAACCAGTATAAGATATGTTATGTTGCTTTAGTTGGTCTATTCCAACAATGTCGTTTATGTATAAATGATTCATATTTACCTCTTGTTTATTTCTTTGAAGGTCATATTTGGTTTAAATTTAACAGGGCTTTCTTCATCATGATCTAAGCACCATTTATTTATACCATTCATCTAAAAAATCTTCTTCTAGTTCATAATTTATATCAGCTTTAATAAAACAAACTAAACATATAAACCATATCAAAAATACTATTAAAATTAATAATAATAATATCCCTATAATTTTTAGTATAATCATTTTTTTAGTATCTCATTCAATTTTTTATCCATAATGTTTAATTTTATTTTAATATCATTTTGTAAATTACTATAAGCAGTTTCTTTTAATAATATAAATTTATAATCAAAAAAACCTATTCCTAAAACTATTAAAGCCATTAAAGGCATCACAATCCATATAGAATAAGTAATCCTATTTAATATTAAGAAACTGCTTAATAACATAAACAAATTAATCAGATTAATATAGAATCCTGCACGATTATAAAATACTTTTAATCTTGATACGAATTTTAATCCTTTATTAAATATATCCATTGTTTTCTCTTGTGCTTTTTATCTCGACCATTATTCAGCATCTCTTTTTTACTCTTAGCTCATAGACGCAGAACGGTTTATATCCATAGTCCATCAGGTACTCACAAAGGTTAGGTCCTTCTTTTAAACATTCTTTCAGGTTTGTTGTTACTTCTTTCCCTACATATTGACAAGGGTTATTATCCATAACAATACTTTTATCCACTCTTTCCAAATAATTCCCTATTAGACTTTTTACTATTTGGTGAATTCCTTTGTCGCCAGGTTTCATTATAACCCCTTCTCCTGATTCTCAGCCTCAATCTCTCGAGTATCATATTTCTTTTTAGTATCAATCCTAATAAGATTCAAAGAATCTAACTCAGTATTAATCTTAAAAAAA
>Ga0075125_10001642_pt1 | contig 10887 bp, 13 predicted proteins | sample AntAceMetag02UKN_FD_69810 | JGI IMG/M metagenome (GOLD analysis project Ga0075125, IMG submission 69810) | Saline lake microbial communities from Ace Lake, Antarctica - Antarctic Ace Lake Metagenome 02UKN | ecosystem: Environmental > Aquatic > Non-marine Saline and Alkaline > Saline | place...
GGTGAGCTGTAGCACGTTCAAACTCAAGGCCAGCTCATAAACACCCTTTACGGTGGGGCTGGATACGGTATCTTTTGTGATTGTGCTCTGAGATGTTCCATCATTATAATTGATCTCGATAATGATTTCAAGATCTGTGATAGTTTCCTGGACCAGGAAGTATAGTTTCTCGGTCTGGTATCTATCTATATATTTTGATTTTGGCTGCCAGGTCAGAAAATAATCATTGTATTGAAGCTTTGCCCAGAAGGATGACTCCAGCCGGTTATAGATAGCCTCCTGCAGGTGGGATATCCCTGAATTCAATATAAAATATGGTGAATCCTCGGTTATTATTTGCGGTGTGATCTCATCTCCAAATCGTTCAAAGGTTCTGACTTTATACTCTCTGCAAATATTCTCCCGAAGGATCATCAGCTGATCGCTGGCTTCAGGGAACTTAAATACACTCTCCAGCTGATCGGCAAAGTGCCGGCGGATATCAAATAAGGCCTCCTCATCGCTGTCAACCGGCAAAACATCTTCAGCAAGCTTCTCCCAGGTACCTGATTCATCTATCCATGTCTGCAGTCCAAGCTTAAAGAAGGCCTGAACTTCTTCATCAACACCGCCATCGGTATATTCATCGGGATCAGTACCTGTCCAGTCAACTGAAAAATCAATAATATAATCTGAGCCTTTTTCCCTGGATGCAAGATATAGATCCGTTGCATTCGCAGAAACTATGAAGTCCTTATCGATGTCATAATTAAGCTGCATCAGGCCTGCAATAACAGCAACCCAGTCAGCAACATTAGCGGGGGCTGTGGGTAGCTGGGTCCCGGATTCATCCGGGCTCGCCTTACATGTAAAGGTGACAGACTTATCCCCCCAGGCTATTGTCAATGAGTCATCGGCTGCACCAACAGCATAGAAATGCAGCTGCAATTCATAAATCGTACCAACAACAGAAACCCGGTTATCTGATGATAGCTTAAAGGGGACCCGGTTCCCCAATATTGCAACCAGGGGAGGCGATGATTCGATAGTGATTGACATATATCATTGCTTTGGGAGCAATGATAGGGAGAGAGGTAAATGTAAGAAAGGACAAAATTTTATCTAATACTATTCATTTTTTTATAATAGTCGAGTGCTTCGCGGACTATTCGACTGTGATTTCGGATGTTCTTTAAAAAAGCCAGCTGCTCATCAGTAATATTAACTATGATCTTATTCCTGGCTCTTATTTTTTTCCCATTTCGAATTAAGAGTCCCATTTGACTGGCCTTCCATTGAATAGCCGCCTGACTCCTTTTAGGAAGCAGCTCCTTCATGCTACTGATGGATTTAGTTAAGTAGTTATTATTAAGGATCTCTAGTTCTTTAGCCGTCCAATGCATATTTCTACTTTTTGTTAGGTAATATACACACAAATGTGTTATTTATAACGGTTTTAAATAAATTAGAGAAAAGACTAGAATGAAGGACAAAAAAACCGCCACCCCGAGAAGAAAGGGTGACGGTTCCTAACCTAAAACTAAACCTATGAAATAACCACCTACTTTGGTGGGTAAGAAATAGTCTTTTTCTTTTGCTGTTCCTGCCGGTACTCTTTAATGATATCCCCAGCTGGATTTTTCAGCTTCTTCCATTCCCTGATGATCTTTACAGTGAGCTTGGATAGCTCATAAACCATCGGTCCAAGCCGGACCATCCATTTCAATATCGCTGGGATCCAGGAGGGCATGGCTAACCTTTTGTATCATCGGTGGACTTTTTCTTTTCAATCCACAGTTTAATTGCCTCAACAATAAACTGGATTCCAGTCCTAAAGACAACTACTTCCTGATCTTCATCCATCCCTGGAATATTAAATAATTCAGCCAATATCTCTGCTGCTTTGTCGTCAAACTCATCCCAATTACCTTCCATCACAGTGGTAGTTAACTCGCTGAGAGGAAGCTTATACTTCTCTGGGATTTTATCAAGCGCTAAGCTGTTAATGAAGTGGAGAAAACCTTCATAGATTTTCCCATCGAAAGTTTCCATCAGAATGTTTTTCCATTCCTTCAGGTCATCAAGAACCTTTGCCAGAAACTTAATTTGTTCTCTTGTCCAAACTCCTTTACTCATGATAGTAGTTTTTAAGGTTGATAATATTTATATATATTTTTTGCTGGAATTCCATTGATTTCAAGGAAGTGACTGACATTGAATGATGGACAATCCTTGGTTGAGAGTTCGTTGTGGCCGGCAATCAGGATATCGGGATGCCGATGGATCATATGCTTACAGTAAACCAATAAGGACTCATACTGAGCTGGTGTTCTCGTATCCATTGCTTTCATATTGCTCTCTACACCTCCAACATAACAGATATGTCTGGCCTCTCCATTAAATCCTTTAGCACCATTAGTGACCTCTTCCGGATCTACCCAGTTATCATGATCAAATTCATGAAGATTCTCAACGGTGCCATCCAGATGAATAAGATCAGAATATCCCACCCGGGACCATCCGCGGCCCTGGGGCTGGGAATCTGTATGCCAGTGCCGGATATCATCACTGGAAACTTCTCTCCCGGAAGGGGTGGCAGTGCAATGAATTACCAGAAGTTTAAGTTTCTTCTTCATTTTTTTCGTATTTTTTTTTTTCTTATTTTTTTAGTGGTAGCGTAGGCTGTGAGAATACCAGCTATGATCGTTACAGTGAAAGCAACTACCTGGAACCAGAAGATGACATCACTTCTGGGTATGTTAATGATTGTTGGAGTAGTGCCGGCAACCAGGCCTCCCAATGTGCCTTTCATGCCAGCTGCAGGATTTTCTTGCAATAAACAGAATAGTGATCTGAACATAGCTTTGTGGGTTTTCGGTTAAAGCTATTTGAGGGTGAGGGGAAGTGAAAGGACAATAAAACCCGGACTTCCCTCCGGGTTTTATTGTTTTTGGTCAGTGTTATTATAAGTCTATCAGGTGGTAGTAATCCGGATGGACTTTTAAACGGAGAAAGCAGTCTTTAATAAAAGCCACGGATAGAATTAAATCAAGAAGAGATTCATAATCCCCTCGATCGGCATCCATTGCTCCTTTGATTATAAAGTTGTGAATACACTCCAGGGCCTCTGTGTGACCATAGATTCCTGAATTAGGATCGCGAGACAAGCCTTGAAGGCTACTGAGTTCTAAAAGGATTGATGGAGTTATAACTACACCATCGATAACAATAGGCTTATCCATGATATACTCCTTTCCTTTTTTGGGTTGAGAAACTTTCCGGAGAGAGATGATGCCCGAGCTCGGTGCGCTCACTTGCCAGGAAGTACCTGGCCTTTTGATTTGGATTTTTCATAATGATGAAGATAAAGGTGGGACCTGAAAGGTTCCAAATACGTTGAAGACCCCGGGGCGTTGCCGCTTCCCGAATCCCACCAGATTTTTAAATGATAAAGAGGTTTCATTTTGTACTTGGATTTTTCACTTCAAATGTATGAAAACAATCGGATCTAACAAAACTCTATTTCTTCTTACCTCTGAGCTGGTCCCAGTCTACCTCACCTTTGACACCAAACTTGATCCTAACCTTTGTGCATTTCTTACGCCACAGCTGGATCTTATGGATGAGCTTCCGAAAGGGTTTCATTAGCTAATGGTGGTTTTGCCTTTGATGATAGTCATCTCGGTCTGGGCATCATCGATATCATTATAAACAACTTTGGCTTTGATACCCTTTGATATTTCATGGACCAGTGAAGCTAATACCTGAGTGTTGTTCGCTATTTGATTTTTCAGCTCAGGATCGCTCTGGATAACTGCCTGAGAATTGGATATCTGAGTGGGCACGTCCTTACCTCCGCCTTGAGCGAATCCCTGAGAACCAATAAGCCCAAGTATTCCATCTAGGTTAAGACTGGCAAGGTTACCGGTAGACCGGGCATACTCAATAGCACCAATCACAGGCTGTAGTCCCGGATTGAATGTTCCCTCCTGGGGGATAACATACTCATCTTTATGAACAATACCGGCCGGTTCATATTTCCCTCCGGAGCCGGTGGGGCCTCCATCGTAGTAATCTCCTTTGATGGCTCCTTTGAACCCTTGGTAAGCAGCTTCAACTAATCCACTTAACAGGGCTGCCTTAGCAACTCCAGCTATTCCTAACGTAGCAATTGACTCTGCACTGGATAATGATCCTATTGTAACTTTAGCGATTGCAATGTGAGCTTGATCACGGAGTACCTTTAAGGCCATTATCAAGAGATTTTTTCCAAGCTGAGCCATAGTCATCTCTGAGTCAGCTGCAGCCTGGCCGATCATAGCTCCCATCTCTGTGCCATAATCCTGAGCCATTCCGATCCTCTCTTTCCACAAATTCTTCTCCTTCTCCACTCTTTCCTGTTCATCTGCAAGGTCCTGGTCTCGTGCCTCACTTTTAGCCTTCAGACGGGCTAAAAACTGTTTCATTAGCTTCTCCTGGATCCCATCATAATCCTCGACAAGCTCTTCCCATTCCGCTTCAAGGATCTCATTAGCTTCTTTCTCAAGCTCCAGAGATTTTTCATGAAATCCTTTTTGTGCTTCCAGAAATTTATCTTGAAGTTTGATTTCAAGATCAGATACTGATTCACCAGCCTTTTGCTTTAATGCAATCTGGGCTTCCAGGTATGCAATCTCTTCCAGTATCATAGCCGCATCATACTCTTCCATTGTGATCTTCTCCTGAACCCGGGCTTCTTTAATAACCAGTATCCTTTGGTTGTAAGCTTCTTTGAGTTGGTCCAGAGTAGTCTTGCCATCATCTCCGTCAGGTGGAACTACTGTCTTAATTTCTTTTGTTATCCCCAGGATCTCTTTCATGTATTTTAGCCGTTCTTTGAAGTCCCCTGACTTGGCTGTGGTTTTATCAAGCCTGGTTTGATTATTATTTATACTGATTAATGCAGACTCCACCTGATCCAGAGCTTTTAATTCAGCTGTTCTGGTGTCTTCAGTGTAACCCATCCGATTGTGATGCCTTTTATCGCCTTCAATACCAGCTTCTTTTTGTAGTCGAACCTCTTCCTCAAGCCAACCGACAAATTGCTTTTGTTTTTCTTCAGCAGTTGCTGTACTTAAAGCAATATCACTGCGAAGCTCTTTCATTAATAAGTATATATCCGTCTGTTTATCTCCAATCTTCTGTTTTTCTTTAGCCAGTTTTACAGCGATCTTCTCTTCTTCATCTTCCAGGTTTGCTAGAATAATTCTATTAACAATCTCTTTATTATATGCTTGAAGGTTAGTTGTGAGTTTTTCTGTTTCAATTTTCTCAGCCTCCAGACCTTCTACTATCTTTGGATTAATGGTTTTTAGTTCATCAAGCAGGACTACCCGTCTTTCAGTTTCTGTATTAGAATCGGTTAATTCCATTACAAGTTCATTTACCTTTACTCGCTGGTTTTCGAGCTTCTTCTCAATGCTTACATCAAATGCTTCAACCATGTTCTCCTTTAACTTTCGCCACTGCCTGCCTGCCTCTTTTTGAAATCGGAGTAATTTATTTCCCTCCATATTATAAGCGGCCTGGGCATCCTTGGACTTCCTGGTTATTAATTCAAGAGTGGCCATTGCTTTTGCCTGGGCTTTTGTTTCAGCGCCGGCAGCCACCATTTGCTCAACCAGGTTTTTGAATTCCTCGCTGTCCTGGAGAATAGCAATACCATAGTTCTTCAGCTGCTCCATCTCACCCAGCATTGCTTTGTTTAATGTTTCGGAAGCATCGGCAACGCCAAATTTCCCAGCGGTCCATTCATCTAAAGCTCCTGCCAGTGATTGAGCTTCAACGGCCATCTCTGCAGCTTTCTTCCTTGTGAAATCCAATGGAACTAAAAGGTCAGCTGTATTAGTCACCATGGTTTTGAACTGATGATTGGTAACTCCCATGTTTTTCGATAGCTGCTCAGCCTGTTCATCAACATAGCCTAAAGAATCTCCCAGAACAATGGCATGCTTTCTGGTTTCCCCTTGCATCTGTTTACCAACATTGAAAAGTTCCTTAGCTAATCGGCCAAGTCCAGCAACAATAGCTGTCACTCCAATAGCAGTAAGGAATTGTTTGAACGTACCAACCAGGCTTTTGCTCTTGGTTGATACACCAGACATCTGTCCGCGGACCTTTTTTAGTTCAGTATTGATCTTATTGAGATTGCCGGCCTTCTTTTTCCACTCTTCAGTATTCCTGGTAGTAGCCTTCAGCTCTCTGGTTAATCGTTGCTGAGCCCTGGAGAGATCACGGTAGGTTGCTCCGGATAGATTCTTCATCACCTTGTCAACCGAGAAGGTTTGAACCTCCAGTTTCTTCGTTTCCCTCCTGGTGGCATTAAGATCGGTCCGGTATTTCTTCCAGGCTTTATTATCACCAGCTTTTGCTGCAGCATCCATTTTTACCCGAAGCTCATCAGCTTCCTTCTGAAGCATCTGCAATTCCTGCTCTGCCTGTTGACCGTCAACTATTACCGTTGACCGGGCTTCTTCGTTTATTCCTGCCATGATTTCTCAGTTATAAAAATCCTAGTTCCTTTTTTGCCTGGCTAAATTCAGCGGTTGATATCAACCTTTTATCCATCATGCCGTTCATCATCAATCCCCTGGTTATGTTGTCAGCTGCTTTCTTGCCTGCAGCATGAGATAGTATCTCATGAAGCTTTATCACCTCCCGGAAGAATACCGGCGAATACCATCGCTTTGCTTTTCTGTTTGGAGTAAATCCTAGATCTCCACTATTACCCAGGGCAATCTCTTTACCAACTCCCTGATTCACAAATTCACCGTATAGCTTATAGAAGAAATTGATCCGGTTAACACTTCCTCCGGATGCTGAGTGAACTACCATCCTGAGAGTATCTTTCAATTGAGAGGTATCAATAGCATCCTCCTGGATGATCTTCCCCCGGAACATCTTCAGCACTGTGGCTGCCCATCCTTCAGCTAATGATTGATCAAGCATTCCAGTCAGATTCGTTATAGACTAAATCAATAGGCTCATCGAGCTGTATATTAAACCAGATACCACAGGTTCCTCCCATGTAGTAGCCTGGGATCTCATAGAACCGGATTGGGAGATTCATGTATTCAATTTCATTTGCCTGCTCACTGTGATCCTTGATGAGTTTTGACAGAAGTTTCCTGTATATTGCCCGTATATTCTGAAGCTTAGTTCTCCTGTCATCCATATCATTGAAAGTAAATTTCGATAGGAGAAATATTGTGAGCGTCCGGCGCTCAAAATATGCTCCACCTTTATATACTGTGGTACCATCCTCAGTATCATCCAGCATAAAGAAGTCGCTATTCCTTTTGGATCCGGAGATCAGGTCTTCAAGAAAACGAGTATCAGAAATTTGACCGAATAGAAAATCATCCTTTGTTTCAGTCAGGGAGGCACAGAGGCCGCTGAAGTATGTTTTAGCGTCTAGCATTTTTCATCCGTTTATTAATTTCATAAGCTTCACGAGCCATGGCATTCAACTCCGCCAGGGCATCATGAGCCGGTTTCTCCAGTAGATCAGAGTTCTTAGTGATATCACCCTTATTCAAGCCCCGTAGAATGGTCTGAACCATTTCTCTCATGGTTGTACTTGAGCTGCTTGATCCAAAGAATAAATCAGGGTAAGCCTCTCTAAAATATTTCCGAAGCGAAAGCACCCAGAGCACTACTGTTTCTTTCCGTTCCCTGGACACCTTTGTGAATATTGCAGACCGCCTGGTGATTTTTACTGATTTATATTTCTGCCAGGGTGCCAGGTAGACCGTTGCAATAAGGTGATCGAGGAAGTTCTCCTTTTTGGTGGTTTGGTAAGCATCGAAATAATTTTCCACCATCAGATATTGATCCAGGCTGGCATTGTAAAACCGGTGATGGACCGGCTTGCGCCTCCGGATCCATGGCAATGGCTTCACCTGGTCAAGATCGAGGATCCACTTAACATGATTTGCTGCTCCAACCAGGGCGGATCCCGTGATAAGAGTTGGCTTTTCTCCTTTCTCCTTCACCCAGTAGAGTATTTTCCTGCCTGATATCTCAGGATCTTTCTGTATAACTTTGAGTCCGGATAAATAAATCAGAGCTCTTACCAGCATCTGGACTTTACTCCCGGGATCCATGAATAGCCGGGCAATGAATACCAATTGATCTGGTTTCAGCTCAATGAATGATTTAGGTACGTTTAGGTTTAATGTTCTCATCCGCCTGAAAAGAATATTGGATTATCTTCCTCGTTTTCAAATCCTGTGAAATCAGCAATCTGGACAGCATATTCATCGCTATCAGCATAGGTTGCAAAATCGGTGAGATTGCTATTCAAGTAATTAATAATCTTCCCCAGGTATTTGGATCCGGTGATATCAAAGTTTCTCTTGAGCTCCATCATCCGGCTCTCATTAGCAAATAACTTTACTCCAATTTTATATGATCTGCCAATACCTTGCTGATCGATCATGATGGACATGGTATCAATCCCATCTGCCAGGCTCAGGAACACAACGGCTTTCCTAAGATCAGCCAGGATAACATTGTCCGCTGCCGCAAGATCCCCGTCTTTAATCTTCTCAATCAATTCATCCAGGTAATCCTGAGATATCGCCGGACCAATTGTCAGTTCCTGGATCTTCCGAATAACAGACATCATCTTTACATAAACCCGCCGGCTTTTATCAATATTGAAATATTTATTCAGTACAGTGGCATTCGGAATGAGTAGATCCCACGCCAGACTATAAGCATCACTGGCTTTCCATTCAACATGATAGGCTACTGTTTCTTCCAGGTATTCCAGCAGTGCTTCTACCTCCTTATCACGGCGTACTGCAGTCTGTTCTCTGAGCGCTGCCACCCGATTCTTACTTGCCGGAGCCACATTACTATTGGATACCACACCAAATCCGGTTGAAGTATGAACCAGATCAAGGAATGGAATGGATTCATAATAGGCATAAAGAGATATGATCCGCCGGCATATTGCAACCGGTGCAGCATGGGTGACTTGATCTGCATTCAGGGTTGTATAAAGTGTAGTGCCCAGGATGTCTGTCTTAAGCCAGTTCTCTGCAGAGCTAACATAAGATTCAAAGTCTGCGAATTTCACTTGCGAATCCAGGGTTGGAACTACTGTGGTGATTTGGGTAATGGTGGTTACTAGCATGGTTATTCCTCCTGTTTATCTGGATTGCTGGTTACTTCTTTTGCATCTGTTCCCTTATCCAGGGTTGTTAGCATGAGATCCGGGATATCGATAACCAGATCATCCCATTTATTATAGTTCTGAACAACATGAAGAGGGGTGAGCGTTAGATCACGATACGATCTCTCCATAGCTTGCTTCATAGTAAAGAGTTCACGCTTATCTGTGCCGCTCATATTTCCTTTTGATTTCCCGGGAGCAGCTCCAATGAGGTTGGGATGGATCCCAAAAGCATAACAGATCATGTTTGAAGCTTCCTCGCCATCCTCAATATAGTCTCCACCTTCTTTCGAGTTTCCGCCAATCCTGGTGATCTTCACCATGCTTTGCTCGTTCCCGTTAGGATCTTTGTAGTATTTTGAGATCCACATCTTCCCTTGATTTTCGGCACCGGTTAGGAAGTTCTTAATATTGTTAAGCTCGAGTTTTTTTCGGGTAACCTGCTTGTCTTTATCCGTAATATTTTCCTCATTGAACAACTTGCTCCAGTAGTCCTGATGCATTTCAATGTGATATTTAAGCACCATCCCATTGATGAGCATAGCTTTTTTAGCCAGGGGAATTTTAACTGCTACATCGTACCAGCCTGATTCAAATACAGACCAATAGGGAGCAAAAGGATAATATTTATTTCCAAGTAGTGGAAACTTGGATACTATAGCAAACTTCCTTTTCTTATCCGCAGGTCGTTTCTTTCCTGTCTTTGGATCGTTCTCTGTTCCCATTCTTATAAGCAAATCTCCAAGAGGATCATCCATGTCGAGGATGGGAATTGCTTCGATATCTTCATCCTTTGGTGAATCTTTCCAATTGGCAAAAAATACATTTTCTATCCGGCCGGTTTTTGTGTTACAAGTTTCGAAACGACAATTGATAACTTCTTTGTGCTTGAGTTGAACCACCTTGTCCCCTTTATTATTGAGGATTAATACAGAAACAGTCCAGTAAAAAGCTTTCATATCGGCGGACTGCTCAAGAAGATACTTGACCAGGTTGTTCCGGCGCTTGAAGGTGAGGATAGTTTCATCTATTACAGGAGATCCATCAACCTTAGTCAATTTCAATCCACCTCCATACAGAGTTGTCGTATTAAATAGGTGGTTACTGCTCATAATTTCACTGGCCCGGATCTTTGTCAGAATCTGATATGGTAGTTCGTTGTCAGATCCCCAGGGCACTCTTCCCCGGAATGACTTTTTTACCTCTTTGGGATCACCATCAGTTTCCTCAAACATTGTCCGGCTGGTTTCGGTTACCAGAGCAAGAATGTCTTCGGAAACTTCAAGATCATATACATTTTGAATCATAAGTAAACCTCCTGATAATTGATTTGATGAATTGTAACCATCCTGATCTTTCTGATTTCTCCATTTGGGAATTGCAGGTTGGCTGTGTTATTATGAAAATAAGTGCTGGTGCAAATCACTCCGATAGCTTCAACGATCTCTCCATCCTTTGACCAGAACTTAAGATCCACTGGTTGCCGTTCCTCCAGGATCTCCCGGGCTACATTCAAATGCATGATTGTATTTTTTTGATGAAGTTAAAACGGTGTGTACTGTGGAAAAGGACAATTTATATACATCCTCTATGTGCCTCAGTTCCTATGATTGAAAATTAAACTTATTGATTTGCAGTCAATTAAGCCGAAGGATGTTATTTTATTTCCAGTGTGACGCGAGCTTGAA
>Ga0075125_10001644_pt1 | contig 10883 bp, 20 predicted proteins | sample AntAceMetag02UKN_FD_69810 | JGI IMG/M metagenome (GOLD analysis project Ga0075125, IMG submission 69810) | Saline lake microbial communities from Ace Lake, Antarctica - Antarctic Ace Lake Metagenome 02UKN | ecosystem: Environmental > Aquatic > Non-marine Saline and Alkaline > Saline | place...
ACCTTGAATAACATTAACATCTACATCTGTTATTTCTAAACGCCCGTTGTTTTTACAATCTTCACAAAAAGTAATTGGTGCAAAGTCAACAGTAGCATTAGCAGTGTTTGTAGTATCATCTTGTTCAGTAACAGTAACAATTGTTGAATATGATTGAGCTAATTCAAAGTTAAAGTTTGAAGCATCATAAGTAACAGTAACAGTTGCTTCTGTTGGGTTTGGTTCATCATCAACTATAAATTGAGTCTCATTTGGAGTAAATACAACATCACCTAAGTTAGCAATTGAAATATCATAAGTACCATTAACATTTGCCTTAACATTAAATGTGAAAGAAGTATCATAAGGATCAGCTGTAGGCATTGTATCAAAAGTAACTAATGCGCTACCAAGACCAATTACTATCGCTAGCATTAAAATCCCTGCACTTAATAGACCAAATGTTTTGTTTGTCATCTTAATTGTAATCATTCTGGAGTTACTATGGTTTATAAACTTTTCTATCCTTGAAAATATATAATCTTTTTTAACTTCAAAAACTTTATATACTAATTCTTACTTTTATAGTCGATTAAAATGGTTTTAAAAGCGCGTGAACACTCTATTGGAGCATGGTCTTTTTTAATAGGTGTTTTGCTGGCAGTTATTATTGGTGTTGCAACTTCGTCCTTTTTACCTATAGATGCACTCACAACCTATAGCCCTCAAATATATGCAATACTAATTATTTTAGGAATTGTTGTAGGATTTTCAAGTAATGTTTCAGGTAAAGATTCGCAGACTTTCTTAATTACAGGTGCTATATTAGTAATAGTTAGTAAATTTGGAATGGAAAGTGTTACAGGTTCATTAATAGGAATAGGCATTGGAGATCTTGTTTCATCTGTATTTGCTGCTTTATTAGTTTTATTTGTGCCTGCAACTATTATAGTAGCTATTAAATCTCTTTTTTCACTTGCTAAGGTTTAAATCATTCATATTAATAATCCTAGAATCATCTAAATAAATCTAAGGGATTAGTATTAACAAATACTTTTTCTTACGCAATAAGAAAAAATAGAATAATTAAAGATATTTTCTTACAGGGTAAGAATTCTTACCTCATTAGAAAAGTTTATAAATCTAAAAGATTTTTCTTACTTAGTATGAATAACGAAAAAAAAGAGATCTTAATAAAAACTGCAAAAGAATATTTTAATTCAGGAGAAGAAGAATTTGCAAAGCAAAAATACAATTCAGCACTTGTATTGTACTTTAAGGCTTTAATAGCATTAACAGATCTTCACTTATTGCAAAAAACAAAACAAACCCCTTCTTCACACACATCTCGTTTTAAAATTTGTCAGGAGAAATTCCCAGAAATATATAACTTAATTGATAAAGATTTTCCATTTTATCAAGATAGTTATTCGCATTTAATGAGTAAAGAATTAGTGGAGGTAATAAGAGATGACGCAAAAATTATGGCTCAAAAAACTGAAACTAGATTATAATTCTGACGTTAGAGATATTGTGCAATTTGGTTCAAGTATATTTGAAGATTCAGATCCTACTGATTTAGATGTAGGAATAATATTTAATAAAATCCCCATAAAGAATCAATTAGAAGAATCGCAGAAAATAAAAAATCAATTACAAAAACAAACAAAATTAAAGATTGATATAAAATCTTATGATTTTTATTCTTTACTTCATAAATCTAATTTCGCGCGTGAAGGTATACTCTTTTATGGAAAGAGCATAATTAGTGGAAAAGAATTTTCCAGACAATTTGGACTAATGCCAAAAATTAGAATTAAATATGATTTATCAGATTTAAAAAAGAAAGATAAAGTAAGATTTAATTATGCTCTTAGTGGAAAACAAAAGAATTACGGTCTATTAAGAAAATATAAGGGAAGGTTAATTTCTCCTAAGATAATTGAAATAAATCCCGAACATGAAAGAATCTTTTTAAAAAAATTAAGGTCAATAACTGAAAAGTTAGAGGTTGAGAAGATTTTTATACAACAGGATTAATTTCTTCTGCAATTTAATCCAAATCATTTATATTAATAATTTTAGAATCATCTAAATCTAATCGTGGGCATGCAGTATTTATCCATGATTTTAAGCCAAAGTTTTCAAATTCAGAGGTTTTTATTTCATTTGTAAGAAAGAGGTAGATTTTTTTATCTTTAATGTTCTTTTTTAATTCTAAAGCTCTTTTCAATTTTTGTTGGCCAGGTTTATTAGTTATTAATATACCTATATTGTTCTGAGTCAAATAATTTACATATGAGGCTTTTTGTTTTTTCTTTAATTTTTCAACATCTTGCTTAGAAATTTTAGTTAATTTGTTGTTCTCTATTATATACACTTGAATTCCAGTTTCATATTGCAAAGAAGCACTATGGAATTTTCCTTGTCCTATTAAGAGTATAGCTTGTGTTGATTTTGGGAAACTTGGGTTACTACATCCTAAAACCTGTTTAAATGCTGTTATGTGCTTGTTTTTGAGTGCATTTTGTAGTTTCTTTGCCTGTTGCTCAAATTGAATAGAATAACAGATTGCAATATTCTTAGGGAGTTCTTTATCTATGATTCCTATTATATTAAGATTTAACTTTTGTTTTGATTTTACAGGTATGAATATTGTTTTCATAACAATCCATAATTAAATCAGCTTAAAAATCTTTAGAAATTTAGTAAGTACCAAAGTCGTCTTTTTTTGTTTCTTTAAATGATTTCTAGATTGAATTCTTTTAGAAATTGTTTTGATGATAAAATTTTAATTTTAGAATAAAGGTATTTTAGTAAGTACCAAAGTCGTCTTTCTTAGTTTCTTTTGGTCTTTGAATTTCTCTAGGAATTGTTGCAAAAGATGGTGTTGCAATAATAACGTCTCCAAAACCAGCAATACTTCCTTCAAGAGCGTCAACAGTTTTCTTTATTTTAGAAACCGCTCTTTTTAATTCAATAGGATCTTTTTTCTTTAAAGTTTTAATATCAATAATAGCAATAGTATATCCTTCTCTTAAAGCATTTAAAACCAAGTTTGCATCTTCATAATCTTTTAATGAAAATAATCTAACTAAAACTTTGTTTGTTTTTTTTTCTTGTTCTAAATCTATTTCCAAATATTCATTATCAATAGAATCTTCACCTGAATTTGAGAAAACATCTCTTATTTTTTTAAATACCATATTAGATTTAGATTTGAATTATTTATAAAGATTTCGGGGCTATTTTAGATAGGTTTTATTCCTTTTTATCCAAAGAACCCATGATTTCTTCTTTTAATTTGTCTGCTTTTTTAGTAATTTCGTCTTCTTGTTTTTCTAAAGTCTTTAATCTTAAATTTAATAATTTTTCTTTACTCTCTAATTCTTCTTTAACTTCTTTTTGATCTTTTTTAATCATTAATTGTCCAATTATTTTATATACATCTGATTTTGATTTTCCTATTTCTTTTATTGCAGAATTTGTTTCAGAGAATTCTAATTGAAAAGCTTGTTTTTGCATTAATATATTTTGCAAATTTTGTTCTAACATTTGCAATTGTTGTATTGATTCTTCTTGATTTTTCATTTTAATCTGTTTTCATTTGTTTAGTTTTAGTTCTTGGTTTAAAGAAAATTTTACCCCCACATTTAATGCAAACAAATCTCTTTTTCAAATCTTTACTATCAATTTCTTCATTACATTTAAAGCATTTATAGGTTACCATTTTGTTTTATATTTTTTAATTGTTAACTTTACTTTTAAATTTAATTGTTTTTATTCTTCTTTCAAATAATAGGTATCTGAAGCAAATTTTTTCCCACATTTAGAACAAATCCAAATTCCTTTGGCTATTCTTTTTGCACCAATTCTTTTACAAAAAGGGCAGGTTTGTTTAATTCTTTGTTTAGTCTCAACTTTTACTAATTTATCTTTTGATCTTTTTCCATATCTAGCACCAAATCTTCCTGCTGCTTTTGATTTTTTTGATTTTGTTGTCATTTTATTTAATGTAAATGGGGCTGCCCGGATTTGAACCGGGGACATGAAGTCCCAAACCTCATAGGATAACCAAGCTTCCCCACAACCCCAATAAAAAAATAGAGCGAGAGAGATTTATAAAGTTATTTAATGCTATTTCTTTTTAGCAAGTTCTTCCTTTGGTGCTTCTTCTTTTGCTGCTCCTTCTTTTGCTTCTTCTCCTTCTTTCTCAACTTTCTTTGCATCTTCAGCTTCTTTTGCAGCTTGAGTAGCTTTTAATTTCTTATCTTGTTCGCCTTTTAATTTTGAAAAATATTCTTCTAATTCTTTTTTCTTTTCTTCAGAAGTTTCTGTTATTTCTTCATTTATTTGTTTATCATATTTCCCTTCGTCGATTTCTTGTTCAATTTCTTGAGGAGATTTGCTTTCAATTAAAAAACCTAAACTAACACAACTTCCAGCAACAGTTTTAACTGCTGATTTTAAATCCTTACACAGCAAGTTTTGAAATTTTGTTTTTGCAACTTTAATAATTTGTTCAATAGAAGCATTTGCAGCTTTGATGTTTGCTTGATCTCCAGAGCCTTTGTCAATTCCTAACTCTTTTTTTAATAATTCTGAAACTGGTGGAGAAAAAACATTAATTACGAATTCTTTTGTAGCCATGTCAATTTCCAATTCAACTGGAACCTTCATTCCTTTAAAGTTTTGAGTAGCTTCATTAACTTTTGAGATCACTTGACCAAGATTTACTCCTGCAGGTCCAAGTTTTTGACTTAAAGCAGGTCCTGGCTTCATTGCCCCGCCTTCTACTAATATTTTAACTTGCATTTTATTCTTCGTCCTCCTCACGTCTTATAACTTTAACATTATCTAGTTTAATTGTAACAGGTAATGGAATAACCGCACCTAATAAACTTACGACTACTTCTTCCTTTTGTTTATCTATTCTTAAAACTTTTGCCTTTTCACCTTTAAGAGTTGAACCAATTATTTCAATAATATCCTTTTCTTTAATAGTAATTGTAGCAGCACTTGTTTCAATCATGTTTTTTATTTCTTCATATGTAATTGTTTTACCAATGATTCCTTTTACATAAGGTAGATTGTAAACTGCTTCTTCTGCAGAATCTCTATCTTCTGCTTCTAAAAGAATGTATCCTCTTAGACCATGGGGTCTTAGAACAGATTGAACATTAAGACTTTTCTTCATAATTCTTTCACCAATAGTTTCAACTGCTTGGTCTTCTTTGTTTGTTGTAACTTTTATCACAAATATCATTTTTTATCTCAGTGGGTTCCACTACCTCTTAATTATCTAAGAAGTAGACATAGTTATTTAAAATTTAGCCTTTATAAAACTTTTTAATCAGAAGATTTTGCCCAAACTTTATTTCCTAAATCTCTTAAGTATTTCTTTTCATTTTTGTTAATTTTTGGAGAATATTTACTTCCACCAGCAAAAAGCACTTCTAATTTATTTCCTTCTAGGATTTCAAATTCTGCAGCTCCTATCAATGGAAAGTAATTTTTTTTAGGATTTTTCTTAAGATCTTTTTCAGGAAAAACATTTACAAGGATAAAATGTTTGTTAGCTCTTTTTGGTCTTCTAGAACATCCAAGGTATATTCCCTCTGCTTTATAATCATAACAGCTGAGTTTATATTTTACTCTAGGTTTTGGAATCATACTTTAAAATTAAATGAGGTATATAAAAAGATTATTGCAATCAAATTCCAAAGGCCTTCATTAAAATAGAAATAATAAACCCAATTACTCCTAAGAGAGCAATTCCAATTCCAGAAACTTTTGCAATCATTTGAAATTCTTTTTTTGAGGGTTTTTTAAGAACATACCAAACCCGTTTACATTTTTTCCAAAATTTTTTTAATTCCTGTAATGTTGCCATAGAATAAAGGGGGATGAATTGTTTTTAAAGTTAATTAAAAAACTAATCTACAAAATCAATCCCCAATTCTTCTTCAATTTCTCTATGCCTTAGAACCTCAATTGGATCTCCTTGCCCAAGAATTTGATTACTTTTAACACCAGTAACTATTAATAAAACTCTAATTGATTTTGCCATATCCTCTGAAATCTTCGCACCCCAAATCATTTTAGCATCAGGACTTAATTTATCTCCAACACTAGAAATAATTTCCTTACATTCATCTAAACTCATATCACTTCCCCCTATGATATTTACTAAAGCTCCTTTAGCATCAGAAATATCCACATCTAATAAAGGATTATCAATTGCTTTAATAACAGCATCTTGAGCTCTTTGTTCTGTATCTGATTCACCCATTCCAATTAAAGAAACCCCTCCATTAACCATTATTGTTTTAATATCAGCAAAGTCTAAATTAACTAAACCAGAAGTTGTAACTAATTCAGTTGTACCTTTTACAGCATTTGTTAAAATCTCATCAGCAATTTTAAATGCAGTATGCAAAGGTAAGTTTGGAGCTAACTCTAATAATTTATCATTTGGAATAACAATTAAAGTATCAACAACAGATTGCATTCTTTCTAAACCTTCCATCGCATTTTCAATTCTTTTTTGACCTTCTACTGTAAAGGGCATTGTTACCACACCAATAGTTAAAGCACCTTGTTTTTTTGCAATAGAAGCAATAACCGGAGCAGCACCAGTACCAGTACCTCCTCCCAAACCACAAGTAATAAACACCATATCTGAATTAGCAAGCTTCTTTTTAATCTCTGATTCAGATTCTTTTGCAGATTCATGACCTATTTTAGGATTTGATCCAGCACCTAAACCTTGAGTTAATTCTTTTCCAATTAATATTTTTGAATCAGCATTAGCATATAGGAGATCTTGAGCATCTGTATTAATGGCAATTAATTCACCACCTTTAATTCCAATTTCTCTCATTCTACTTAAAGAATTATTTCCTCCTCCTCCAATACCAACAACTTTAATCTTTGCAGTTTGTTGTTTAATAATCTCTGCCAACTCTTGATCAATTACCTTTGTTTTTGAACTAGAACTTTCAGATTCGTGTCCTTCATAAACATCTTCCATATTTAATTTAATTATATTTTGTTTATAAAAATTATTGTGATGATTTTAGGGTAGTTTTTATGCTTTTTTTTCTACTTTTTCAGAATTTTCACTTTTTTTCTCAGAATTTTCATCTTTTTTCTCGACCTTTTCATCTTTTTTTTCTGGTTTTGGAAGCTCTTTCACTTCTAAATCTAAATCTAAAATAACTTTATATTTTTCTTTAAACATTTCAACAAACTTAGACATTCCTTTTTCAACTTCTAAGATTAATTTTTTTTCTTTTATTTCAGATTTAAAATCTTGCCTAAATAAAAATTCATTCAAAGCTTTTACTTTTTCTTTAATATCTTCAATTTTCCTTAGAATTTTAAGATCATAAATAACATCTTTTCCAGCTAAAGGATTATTAAAGTCAACCATAACTCTTCCACCAGATACTGTTAAAACTTTTCCAACTCGTCCGTCAAAATTAAAAGCATAACCTGGAACAGGATTTATTTGTTGTTGATGAAAAACTTTCAAGGGCATCATATTAACAAGTTTTGCATCTCTTTTTCCAAATGCCTTTTCAGGAGTTAATTTAATATTGTGTTTTCCAATATCTTTTCCAATTAAATATTCATCAACACCTTTCAAGAACATATCTTGTCCAATTGAAAACACAAAAGGTTTAGCTTCTGCTTCTGGGTTTAATTTTTTTAATTCTTCTTTTATATTTGAATCAAAGACATTCCCTTCTTCTGTTTTTCCAACAAACTCAATTTCAATAAAATCTTTTTCTTTTAATGACATAAACTAAATTTATTGAAAATCTTTATAAACATATCTTTTTTTAGTTAATCATGATTATTCCCAATTTAAGGAAAGTTAAATGTCAAGAAACCAGGGGTGTCTTATAATGGTAGCAAAAATAATTAATGCAACTGAAGCAAGAGTTGGTACAAATATTCTTATCGAAGGGCAATCATATTCAATTAAAAAGATAGATATTTCAAAAACAGGAAAACATGGTCATGCTAAGTGTAGGATTGAAGCAGCAAATATGTTAACTGGTTCTAAAAAGGTTTTTGTTGTTCCAGGACATGATAGGTTTGAAGTTCCAATGGTTAATAAAAACAAAGCTCAAATTCTTTCTATTGCAGATGGTAAGATAAGTGTAATGGATTTAGAATCTTTTGAAACAATTGAAGTTACAGTTCCAGAGGACTTAAAAGGTCAATTAGCAGAGAATGACAATGTAGAATATTGGGACATTGAAGGAACGTTAATTTTAAAAAGGAAATTATAATTCTTGATATATAATGGCAACTAAAATACCTGAAGCTCAAAATAGAATATTTAAGAATATTTTTGTTTGTAAAAGATGTCAAACAAAGATAAGGTCAGATCCTCAGAAAATTCTTAAAGGTAAAGTAAAGTGTAGGAAATGTAAGAAGAGTGCTTTTAGAACTTTGAAGAAGAAATAAACACTAAACATTAATAAACTAATTTTTCTAATTTAATATAAGGTGATAAAATGAATTTTATTTGGTTAGATATTGGATTAATGATTGCTTTTGTAATTGGAGTTACAATTTTTCTTTCAACTCACAAAAAAAATCTTAAACGAGAAGGATTATTATATTTATATAAGGCAAAGTGGGGAATTAGATTAATTAATAAAGTTGGAACAAAATACAAGAAAACTCTTAATATATTGAGTCATGTTTCTATTTGGTTGGGCTATGTTTTAATGGTTGCAATGTTATGGATGGTAGCTAAAATTGTTTGGATTTATTTATTTAATGCAGATATTGTTAGAGCAATAAAAATACCTCCAATTACACCACTAGTACCTTATCTTCCTCAGATATTTAAATTAAGTTTTTTACCTCCATTTTATTTTATATATTGGATAATTATTATTGCAGTTATTGCAATAAGTCATGAATTTTTTCATGGAATTTTTATGAAGTTATATAAGATTAAAATTAAGTCAACGGGTTTTGGTTTTTTCCCTTTTTTCTTCCCTATTTTTATGGCTGCTTTTGTTGAACAAGATGAAAAAAGTATGCTTAAAGCAAAAAATAGAGACCAAAGAGTGGTTTTATCTGCAGGAACTTTTGCAAATAGCCTAACAGTAATCATTGGATTATTGTTAATTGCAGGATTTTTCGCAGTATCTTTTACTCCTTCTGGAGTTGTCTTTGATGATTATGCTTATGATCTTGTAGAAACATCTGAAATTACAATGCTAAATAATATTTCTTTACAGAATCCTACTTACAAGGAAATCTCTGAATTAATAGATAAAGAAGATAGTAATCTCTTTAAAGTTCAAGATCAAGCCTATAGAGGCATACGAGGTGCTTCTGCAGATGGTTCTAAGATAGCATTATATTTTGATTCTCCTGCAAGAAATTCTGATATTTATGGGCCAATAATAAAAGTAGAAGATCAAACAATTTCTAGTTTAGAAGAATTTAGTGCAGAATTAAGTAAGTTTTCTATTGGGCAGGAAGTTGTTTTAACAACCCAAGTAGAAGATTTACAAACAGAGTATAGTTTAGTTTTACAAGAAAAACCTGGAGAAGAAGATTCTGCGTGGATTGGAGTTAGTTTTTTCCAAAATTCAAATGGAATTATGACTAAGATATTTATGGTGGCAGGATTTTATAAAGATCCACATATTTTTTACGCAGAAAATTATCAAGGAGCACAATTTATTTATGATTTTTTATGGTGGTTGGTTTTAATTAGTTTTAGTGTAGCTTTAGTTAATATGTTGCCAATGGGAATTTTTGATGGTGGAAGATTTTTTTACTTAACAATTTTAAAATTAACTAAGAATGAAAACATCGCACAGAAATCTTTTAAATATGTTACTTGGTTTTTATTATTTATAGTCGCTTTAATTATGGTTTATTGGGCTAAGAGTTTTTTCTAAAATCTTTAGAAAAGTATAAATATGGTAATTATTATATAAATTTATGGAAAAGATAACAATTGATAAACAAATTATTTTTGATTTAGCTAAACAAATAAGCGATCTTAATGATAAAATGGAAACATTAGAAATTATGAGTGATCCCAATTTGATGGAATCTCTAAAAAAATCAAGAGAGCAAATATCTAAAGGTGAATTAGTGGAATTCGATGACTTATAAAATTCTTTCTACAAAAGAATTTGAAAAAGATTTTAGGAAATTAGATTCTAGTTTTCAATTAAGAATAAAGAAAAAATTTTTGGAGATTGCAGAGAATCCAGGAAGATATAAATATTTACATCCTCCTCTTGAGAGTTATAGTAGAATAAGAATTGGGAAGTTAAGAATTCTTTTTTCTTATAATATTAAAACAAAAATTCTTTATTTAGAGAAGATTATTTTCGGGCATAGATACTAGTAATTTAATATTTAGAATTAATCTTATTTTTTTTAAGTTTATTATAATAATTTAACACTTCTTTTGGAGTTAAATAATATTTACTCATTTTTGATTTTCTATCTTTTGCAATTTCATAAATTTCTTTGAAAAAACCTTTTTCAATTGCTAATTTATCTGTATCAACTTCTTCATTTTTTCTAAACTTTTTACTAGATACCCAATATTTAAAAGTAAAAATTAATCCTTCAATCAAAGTTCTTTTTTCATTTCCTGAAATATGAGAAAGTTCATGAGCTAAGATGCCTATAATATATTTTTTAGATTTATTATCTAGTTTTGGAGTCATAAATATAAAATTTAAGTTAAATGGTAAAGATAAAGCCCCTGCACTTCCGACAGGTAATTTCATCCTATAAACAAAAATTTTTCCTTTAATTTCGGGGAATGATTTCTTTCTAATATCCTTTACTAATCTTCTATATCTTCCCATAACTATAATAGAAATCTTTTTAATTTAAACTTA
>Ga0075125_10001645_pt1 | contig 10882 bp, 16 predicted proteins | sample AntAceMetag02UKN_FD_69810 | JGI IMG/M metagenome (GOLD analysis project Ga0075125, IMG submission 69810) | Saline lake microbial communities from Ace Lake, Antarctica - Antarctic Ace Lake Metagenome 02UKN | ecosystem: Environmental > Aquatic > Non-marine Saline and Alkaline > Saline | place...
TTATATACATCTTCTATTCTTACAATATCTTTTTCGTCTGGGTTGCCTGTTGCTATTTCTATAAAGCTAAGCCCTTCTGTATTTCCCTCTGCCCTGTGTATTTTTGTTCGTGGTATCTTTATAAGCTGTTTCCCGTAAGCCTTTATTGTTTCGTTTCCTACTATCCAATTTCCATTTCCATTTTCATATATCCATACTTCTTCCCTTTGATTATGATATTGCTTACTTAGTTTCTCTTTTGGGTTAATAACAATTCTCTTGACCCACAATCCTTTCTCCTCGTAAAGTATTTCATATCTACCCCAAGGGGTTTTTGTTGTTTTCATACTTCTACAATACGACTTATCCCCTCTTTTCCTTTTACGACTTTTTGATTCTTTGGCAATCTTTTTTGAATATCTTTTTCGTGTTGAGTTAGAAAAAAACTTTGGCTTTGAACTCCGTCGTGGACACAAGTTTTTTTCCCATTTGGCAATATCTTCACAGAAAGAGAATAGTCAAAAGGCTTTCCGCAAACACTACAAATATTTTTCATATTTCTTTTTAAAATAATCTTCCTTTAATAATGGTCTTTATGAATACTTTTTTTTTGTTTTCTTGAAAAATATTCTTTCCCCATAACTCCGTCGTGAACACAAACTCTTTTTCCGTTTGGCAATATTCGTATAGTCAAAGAATAGTCAAAAGGTTTCCCGCAAATATCACATATCTTTTCTTTTTTCATATTTCTTTTCCAAATAATTCTCTCCATTTTCCTCCAACCTTTTCTCCTGACCACTCTAATTCCTTTATCCAAGAAAAAGCTTTCTCTACTTTATCTTTTGGCTTCTTTTTTACTTCTTCCATTTTTTTTACTAAGTCATCAACATCTGTAAGAGGTCTTATTCTGTCATTGTCATTTTGTAAAGCAACAAAATTATTTTCTTTTCCACAGATTACAAGGTGTCCTCTCTCTTCGTTCCCTATTATTTCCTTTGCTGTTGTGTTGTCAGGAAGTATTATTGGCTTTTTTACAGACATTGCTTCTGTTGTTGATAGTCCCCAGCCTTCTCCGAGAGTTGTTGAAAACACAGCATCAACAGAATTATAAAGTTGATTTATTGCTTCTATTCCAAAAGAGTTTACTCCCATAACATCAGGTCTTGGAAAGCCCCAATCTTTCCCAACTTCTAAACCTAATTGACTTGCTACTTCTATCATATCTATTCCAGCACTATCTTTTACCTGACAATGAAAATAAAAAAATGTGTCTTTGTGCTTCTCTCTCATTTTCTTACAAGCTAATAAACTCCTCATCATATCTTTTCTTGGCTGATTTCGGTTGATGTTCATAAAAACAAACTTGTCTGCATTTTCTTTGAAGACTTCTTTTTTTATTTTCTTTGCCTCTTCTAACTCATAAAAATCAGAAACATTTGTTCCGTGATAAATTATTTTAATCTTGCTTCTTAGTTCTTGGCTTTGCTCTTTATCTAAAACATTAAGACATTGATTTCTACCATATTCAGTATAAGCAACAGGACAATCTGCTAATAGAACAGAGTTTTCTATCCACTCTTTTTTTGGAGTTGCGTCTATTGGAAAATAATATATCCATTTAAACTTTTTTTCTTTCTTTGCATTTATCTCTAAAATGTTTTTTCCAATAGGAGCTATGATAAAAGGGTCTTGGAGTATCCACGCTAAATCATAATCTCCGTCAACTAACATATCTAAAAATAATTGTCTTCCGAAATAGTCAGAATATCTTGGCTTTAACGGATTTTTTGCTGGGTAGATTTCATACGGAAACTTTTTTTTATCATAAGGGTTGCCGTCATAATTAAGCCCTATGACATCAAAGTCATATTTTCCAGTATCGTGTAAAACCTTTAAAATGTTTTTACTTACTTGTCCAAAACCTGTATTACAAGTTGGACTGTCTGATAATACTAAAACTTTTTTATTCTTCATAAGCATTTGTTGTTGTTCCTAAAAAATGATGTGAATAAACTTTTTCTTTCCCTATGTATTGATAATTTCTTGGAGGCTTTGTTCTTGCTACTCTAAAAGGAAAAAATGTATACATTGGCAAAATCTTTATGTCTGGCTTATATTTTTTAATCATTTTTTCACACAAAGCATTTCCTGTCGTTTGCCAGGGTTTACCAGGATTGTCTATCTTTGCTATTTCCTCTATAAGAGCTTTTAAAAACCAGTGACCTTTTATTGAAGCGTGAATTGGTGCGACTAAACCATTAAACTCTTTATTCTTTACATCTAAAAAATGAATAGTCTGTCCGTCTTCCTCTTCTCCGTCAATCCGCCCCCAGTCTTCTTTGTTTTTATCATAACAAGCAATTGTCATTAGTTCAAAGTTTTCTTTGAAAATATCGTCTATTGGGTTTAAGCAAGTGCTGTCTGCCCCAGGTTGAAAACCTCCATATTGATAAAGTGCGTGGTATCTTACTATGTCTGCTACTCCAGGATATTCTTTTCTTTCCAAGTAATAATCAAACTGTTTTTTACACTGAATATCTAATTGCTTTACTGTTTCGTTGTCCCATAACATATACTTCCACTTTGGGTTTTTTTCTTTCCAGGTTTTAGTCCAGTGTTCTGGGACAGGTTTTTCTCCTACCCAACACTGATGTATTATTTTCGGAATATTCATATATTCTTTTTATCATACTTACCGATTATCACCGCTCCACAGAATATCAAGTCGTCTTCTATCCCAAAACTTTTTCTAAAAAACTCTTTGTTCTTTTCTCTTATGTTTGGATTTACAAAGCAACAGCCTAAATTAAATACCTCTGCTGTCAAGTAACAAGTTTGAATAATAACTCCTGTATCTAAATAAGGCATAATTTCTTTTTCAGCTGGACTTTTATAACATTTTTTATCTGCTAAAAGCAATAAGATTGCTTGAGCTCTATACACCCACCCAACTCCTCCAACAAGAAGTCCTGACAACAATGCTTTGTCGTCCCTTTCTGTTATTATTCTAACACTAACTCCTTTTCTGTCACAAGAACTTGGGGCATTTTCTAAAAAAGACAAAAACTCTTTTAGCTCCTTCTCTGATAGATCCTCGTTATTGAAAACTCTCTGGCTACTTCTCCTCTTAAACAAATCTCCAAGCATTATTTTATAATTTTTTGAAAGTTTGCTTACTTTTTTCCCGTAATTGCTCGTTAATATTTCCTTTTTTCTTTGTTGGTGTGCTAAATATCTCTCTTGATAAATATCTTTTTTCATATCATAGTTTTTTTATAATAATCTTCTGCGTAGCTTCTTATTATTTTATAAGCTTCGTGCCTATTTTCTTTTGATATTTTGCTACTATGACCTTTATTATTTTTTTTATAAACAGCACAAGGGTTTTTTGTTTCGCTTATTCTCATTCCTAAAAACTCTATCTTCATTAAAAGTGGAAAGTTCGGAAAATCATTTTCTTCACACAATATCAATTCTTTGTTAAACCTTTTCTTAAAAGCAACATAGCCAGACGCTCCGGAATAGATTTCTCTCCAATTTTCAAAGTCTTTTATGTTCGGTCTTGGGGTTCTTCTTGTTTCAAGAGGCAATCCCTCTTCCTTTTTAAGATAAGTTAGTAAAATTGCGTCTGATGTTCTGCTTAATTTCTTTATGTCTTTTATTGTGTTTTTTAATAATACATCGTCTGCATCTATTTTCAATATCCATTTTGAACTTGCCTCTCTGATTGCAATATTCCAAAGCTCTCCCATACTTACCCTTTCTGGCTTATAGATTACTTTTATCTTTATTCCTTCTATTTCGTCTGGTAACAATCTTAGCATTCTATGATTTTTTGACAAAACAATAATAATCTCTTTTGGCTTTTCTTTTTGCTTCAAAATACTCCCAACCAAATTAGATAAGTATTTTCCATAGCCCTCATAAGCTATTGTTATTACTGAAATGTTCATAACACATATTTTTTTACAGCTTCGTCTATTGTTTTATAAGCTTCTTCTGTTTGTCCTGTGTTTCTCCCTGTGCTATGACTTTTTTGTCTTTTGATATATAAAGCACAAGGATTTTCTGTTCTTCCATAAGTTTTTTTATGCTTCCACATTTTAAACATAAACGGAAAGTTTGGAAAATCATTATCATCATAATGCCCTACATCTTCCCACGCCTTTTTCTTAAAAGCAACATACCCTCCGTTTCTATAAGAACCTCTCCAGTCTATCATTTCTTGTCTTTTGGGAATTGGCGTTTCAACAAAAACTTTTTCTCCGTATGTTTCTTGTAGATATGTCAGAGAAACAGCGTCGTGTTCTACAATAATCAAATCTCCGTTTTTCATTGATGCTCTTGCTCTGCTTATCTCTTCTACTGCATTTTCTAATAGTTCGTCGTCTGCTGAAAAATAAAGAACCCAGTCTGTATTTGTGTTTTCAATAGCAACATTTCTTAATTTTCCCATTGAGCCTTTTTCTTCTTTAACTATTTTTATTTCAATTCCTTTTTCTCTTCCCTCTTTTAATATCTTCTTTTTTGTGAAACCGTGTTCTCCTGATAGCACAATAACAATTTGAGCTGGAAGTATTGTCTGCTTATAGACGCTCTTAAGCCAACCTTCTAAAAACTTTCCATAATGATTATATGCTATTGTAACTATTGCTATGTTCATATCTTATAATTTGGAAAACCTTTCTTAACAAAACCTTCTCTTCTTTTAGTATAACCCAAAGTTGAGTTATCTCCAATATGCTGACAAGCACCTACTGTTGAAAGATAAATTGGCAATGCGGGGTATTTCCCTATATGCCACTCTTTTATAAACATATCCATATTCTTTGTTTCTCCTGCGTTGCTTTTCCTTTCCATTAAATCAGCTAAGTTGTGAGCGTCTTTTTTTCTTATAAGAATATTACCTCCCCAAAACTTGTTGGCTGGTAGTCCATAAAGCAAACCTTTTTCCTCCAGTCCCTCTTTATAATTTAAGAAAAAAGAAACAACCCTAACATCTTCTTTTATTTGTTTTTTTAATAATTCTACTTGTTCAAAAAAATTATTACAAAAAATAAAGTCATCTCCTAATACTAATACCCAGTCCTTATTTGTTCTTAGTGTTTTTATATAGTTCTTAAGGGCAGAAGTTCGTTTCTTAGGTAGCTTTACCTCTACATTGGTGTATTTGTTAAGAAACAACAAAAAGCCCATATTCTCCGAGCCTGAATCAAAAACATTTATCTTATAATCTTCAAAAGTCTTGTTCTCGGCTAAAGAAAGAATTGTTCTTTCTATGTAATTTGTTTTCCCTCTATCTATTGTTCTTATGTTTATATCCATCTTTTCAAAAGGTTAGAGCTACTTTGTTTTTTATCTCCCCCTACCCCATAAGCCATTTCTATTCCAAGCTCTTTGCAAAGGTCAATTTCAAGGACATTTTCTGCAGTTCTGTCCCCACCATTTGCAAAAACAATAGGTGCCTCTTTTGGAATAATTTTTTTTGCAGCAATTATTCCCTGTTTAGAAGACTTGTCCTTGTCAGGAGATATAAAAGCCACATCTACATACCTTATCGCCATTATAATCTTCAATCTTTCCTTCTCTGTCATAAAAGGTTTACTTCCTTTTAGTTTTACTTGCTCGTCATTGTTTACTATCACTATCAGCTTTCTCCCTAATTTTTTTGCTTCTCTTAAGTAATCAATATGCCCAGAGTGTAAAGGGTTAAAATACCCAGAAACAATTACAATGGCATTATTCTTAAGTCCTTTTTTAATTTTGGTTCTTATCATAATTTTATAAATCTTTTTATTTTTTATATAATTCTTCTATACTCAAAACTTCTTTTTTTTCTTTATCAGGTTCTTTTTCTGTTTCTTTATAAAGCCCTTTCATATAATCAAAGAACCCACTTCCGTCTGTAACCAAAACTCCTTTTAATCCTATACAAAAAGCGTCAGCCATATCGTCGTTTTTTCCTCTTGGTAAAGAACACAACTCTCTCCAAAACTCCTCCTGTGTTTTATCTCCCTTTTTCAAATATACTCTTCCATTTTCAAACAAAGGAACAAGCATTTGATTAAACTTTTCTATTTTATTCATAGACGTTCTTACTCCTTTTATATTCAAGTTAGAAGAATCTTTAGCCACCTTAACAGTATCGGCTTGAAAAACATTATTTTCTACATTGATACAAACAGGGTCTTCCTCTTCTCCCTGCTTTATCATTTCTTTTATTCTCTTTGAAAAATCAATTCTGGCTCTGTAAACATCTAATATGTAAATACTTCTTCTATCTTCGGTCAAAGCAAAAGTAACCTTTGCCGTATAATCTCCTTTCTCAATGTCTTTACCTACAGACAAATCCCAACCAGTATAAATACTTAACTCTTCGTTTGGCAATTCTTCATATTCCTTCTTCCACTCTTGTTTAATAATCTCTCCTAATAAATCAACAGATGTATTTCTATATTCTTTTAAAAACCACTTCTCACCAGCAAACTTTATAATTTCTCTCTTTTTAGCCATTAACAAATCCCAATTCCATTTTTCAGGGAATAAAGTTATTTTATTCCTCTCGTCAACTATTGCATCATAACTTTTAGAAAACCATAAAATATCTTCTAAAATGTCAGAAAAATCAACAGAATAAATATCGTCTTCCCTTTGTAATGTTCCTATAATAATAATCTTTGTGTGCGGTTCTGCCATTGGTAATATTTCAGTGGCAAGTCTTTCCTTTACTTTCCTATTCCAATCATCTGAATAAAGAACTTGTGTATCAATTATATCGTCAAGAATAATTATATCCGGGTGTCCTCCTCTTGCCTTTCCTCCAAATCCTTGTGTAGAGATTTTTGAGCCATTGCTGAACCTTATTTCTGTTTTACTATTAACGTCTGCACCATTTAATAATTCTTTGAAAAAAGGCAATTCTGCGTAGTCTTTTATGTGACTTAATTTCTCTGTTGCCATTGTATCTCCACTTGTAAAATACTTTATTTCAATACCAGGATTAAACTTACACTCTCTCAATGCTAACACTTCAAAAAAGAAAAAGGTTTTTAAGTGAGAACGAGGAGCTTTGATGTTTATTCCTTGATACTTATTAAAAATAGCGTTCCACTCCTTATGTAGTTCCCCTAACCTCCAATCATTAGCTTTTTTAATCTTACTGTAAATCTCCTCCCTAATCATTATTGGCAGGTTCTTCCTGTATATCGCTTCCCTCAACTCTTTGCTTGTTGATTGCCGAAATAAGTTTATTTTGTGTTTCATCGTCTAACAACTCAATTACGTCTAATAAACGGTTTTCCTCTGGCAGAGATTCGTCATTAAAATCTATCTTTTGTCTTGGTAGTCCGTCAATTCTGTCAAAGATATATTTTATCATTTGAACATCTTCGTCAATGATTGCCTTCTTTAATATTTTTTTTATCAAAGCCTTAGCGTAACTATGACTTTCCCTTCCGTCTGCATATACTAATTTTTCCCCCAACGCTTGTTTTAATAAAGGCAACAAAGACAATGTTCCTTTTGGTCTTCCTTTTGGATTACAAGTAAATCCAGGCAACATTCTCCCATACTCGTCCCTTCCTTCCAAGTTTTTCCCTGTTTTTTCAGGAATTGCCTCTTCTCCTTCTTCTTTTTTCTCTTCTACTTCTTCTTTTTTTTCTTCCATAATATTATAACACATTATAATTTTTTAATCATATCCAACAAAAGTATTCATCTCTAATATAAACCATTTTTTACAAAACAACCCTCTATACTCTTTCCTCATTAAACCCCATTAAAAAGCATTTTAAGAGCTTTTTTACATCAATTGGTATATCTCTACCTATTTGGAAGTTTTTGCCCTTCTGGTTACCATTACTTGAACGCCACAAGTTCCAGACTTTGTTCTTTTTTCTCTTTTTCTTCAAGTTCCCAGAACTCTTGTGCTTCTTTCTTCCACTTTTCTGTTGAATCGTCTTTATCTAACTTGGTTGCCTCCTCAACAAAATGTTTTACCCCCCTGCCAAGACCCTTACCCCTGTATGTGTGCTTATCAAAAACATAATCTGGAAACGTCTTTCCTCCTTTTTCTTTTTCTATCTTTAGCCTTATAGAAGCTTGAAAATTATCAGCGTCCCTGCTCTTCCTTGCTTTACATAAAGATAGAATTATATTTGACAAACATAACTTCCAAGCGTCTTTTTTTTCAGAGGAAAATCTTTCAGCGTCATCAACAGCTCTTAATGCAAAAAGAGTTGCTAACATATCACCAGTTCCAATGTCTTCGTGTGCTATAACTCTTAGCCTATTAAGAACAGTTTTTAATCCTCCAGATTCTGAAAGTTCCATAGCCCAAAACATTGCGTCTTCTTCATTACCCCTTCTTATTTCTTTTTGTAGTGCAGAAATTACAGTAAAAGCGTTATAATTATTTTTTGTTTCCCAAGACATAATTTTATTTTTTTATTTTAATTTTTAAATTATTAACCTTTTTTATTGATTGATTATACTAAAATATTATCATATTTTTTTTATTTAGTCAAATCTTTCTTTCTTACGTGGTTCTTTTTATACCATTTAGTAAAACAATCTTTTCTTTTCTCCTTATCTCTTAAGAACTTATCTTTATCATATTTTTTAATATACCAATATCTCGCTGTTGTCATACTAACGCCAAGCTTTCTCGCTATCTCATAAAAAGAATAGTTTTTCTTTCTTAAGTCTTCTATTCTTTTTATATTACTTATAGTGATTCTTCCTTTTCCAATATTTCTATTTGTTCTTGTAGCCATCTTTTTGATTTTGTTACTTTTATTTTTTTCTTTTCTTGAATATAATCAAGCCATTTTTGACCTTTCTTTAATGCTATCACTCCTTGAATAACAGCGTCTTGTCTTCTGTGAATAGCGAAATGACATTTTACACAAAGTGGAATACCGTTCCTTGTGTCAAACTTTAACGCTAAACTTCTACTTCTAAAAACAAAGTGGTGAGGGTGTTTTGCTCTTCCGTGATTACTATTTATAAAACAAGGTGCATTTCCGTGTTTCAAAACTATTTGACTCCAAAGTTTATTTGCTTTTTTTTCTAATTCTTTTTTTGTTTCCATTTATTCTAACTTTAAAACTTCTTCTTTTATCTTATTTTTTAATTCTTCGCTTTGGTCTAACTCTTGTTTCATACCCTCAAACCCTGACGCCTTTATATCTTCAAAACTAAACCACGCTCCAGCTCTTTTAACTATTCCTTTTGAAACAGCAAGATTCAAAATATCTGCGTTATAAGATATTCCCTCTTTGTAATAGATATCATATTCGGCTACTTTAAAAGGTGGGGCAACTTTGTTTTTTACAACACTCGCTTTAATTCTTTCTCCTATTCTTACATCTTTTGATAAAAGCTTTGTTGTTTTTTTAAGTTGTATTCTGACAGAACTATAAAACTTTAACGCAAGTCCTCCGGACGTTACTTCTGGGTTTCCATAACCTCCAATCTTATTTCTTATTTGGTTCAAGAAGATAACACAAGTTCCTGACTCTGAAATAAACTTTGATAATTTTCTCAAAGATGAAGACATCAATCTTGCCTGTAAACCTATTGTTGCGTCCCCTATTTCTCCCTCAATTTCTGCTCGTGGTGACAAAGCGGCAACAGAATCTATAACAATTACAGCTACTTCTTTACTCCTTACCAATCCCTCTACAATCTGCAACCCTTGTTCTGCTGAATCAGGTTGAGAAATTAAAAGCTTTGAAATCTCTACTCCTATCATTTCTGCATAATCTAAATCTAAAGCGTTTTCTGCGTCTATAAAACTTGCTACTCCTCCTAATTTTTGAGCCTCTCTGATAATGTGCAAAGCCAACGTAGTTTTCCCAGTTGACTCTCCGCCAAAGATTTCTATAACTCTTCCTTTTGGAACTCCCCCAATGCCCAAAGCAATATCTAACGAGAAAGAACCTGTTGAAATTGACTCTATGTTTTTTCTTTTGTCCTTGTCTATTTGCATTATAGCGTCATCTCCTAAATCTTTCCTAATATTATCTATTGCTTCTTCTAAACTTTTTGCTACTTTTTTTTCTTTTTTTTGTTTTGCCATTTTTGTTAAACAATTAAAAAACAGACACAAAAAACTCTTCTTGTGTCTGTTATTGTTTTTTTAATATTTTTTTTCATTTTTATTTTTCTAAATCTTCTTTTATTTTTACTGCTAATTCTAAGTAGTCTTCAAAGGTAAAAATCTTTCCACATTGTTTACAAACAACAATGCTATGATTACAATCTTCTTGGTTTATCTCTTCTACATCTGGCTCTTCTATTTCTCTTGGCTGTGGCAAAACATTATTTACAATTTTGTTCCAAGAGATATTATTTCCAAAAGGTAATTCTGACAAAGCGTCTTCAAATCTTTCTTTTGGAAACATTTTATAAAATTGAATTACTTTATAAAGTCCAACAATAGATGTTCCTAAATCTTTCGCTAAGCCAATAACTGTTTTTGAACCATACTCATTATTTGAAAACCTGTCTTCCTCCTCTACTATTCTTTTTCCAAGTTCCCACTTACTCCTTATTATTTCTTCACGAGATACTCTGACAGCTTCTAAAATAATAGCCCTTAATTCCTCCACCAAAAAATTATATCTTTGTTCGGAGGTTACTTCTTTATTTGGAATTATGTTTGTCATTGTTTTCTTTATTTTATTTAATTATATTCTTTTTCTATTTTTTGTCAAATCAATCCCCACAAACAATTTCTGTTATGCTGTCTTCTAACTGCATAACTGGTCTCTCTCCTGTTTCTTCTATCAAGTAAGACAATTCATCATTTATTCTTTTATGTTCTTCTTCTATTTTTTCTTTTAACAGTTCTTCTTGATAAGACAATAACATTACTGTTAGTATATCTATTCTTTCTTTT
>Ga0075125_10001647_pt1 | contig 10881 bp, 11 predicted proteins | sample AntAceMetag02UKN_FD_69810 | JGI IMG/M metagenome (GOLD analysis project Ga0075125, IMG submission 69810) | Saline lake microbial communities from Ace Lake, Antarctica - Antarctic Ace Lake Metagenome 02UKN | ecosystem: Environmental > Aquatic > Non-marine Saline and Alkaline > Saline | place...
TTGACGATCAGCACATTCGCACTTTCTAAAAAGCTATCAACTCACACAAGATCAACACGTTATATAAGGAAATACGCAAGGCAATGAGCGCAGATGCTTAGATATGAGAAGCACGCAAGGGCAGAGAGCAATATCGCCCATACCGTGACAAAGGGGCAAGGTGTTTGACGGCTCACAAGGGCAGAGAGACCATGTTTATACAGAGAGAGGGGGGACTGATTCCGTTGTTTCTCGCATATTCACCCCCACGCCATGCAACACAAGTGTCAAGCCGTCACATCCAAACAGCGTACAGGACCACACAGGGTAGCACGATCAACGCAAGCAAGGCAGATATCAGGCTGTCAGCGTGTCGAGATGGCATGATAGCGTGTCGTATAATAACAAGTTATGTCTACTTCAAGACGTTTCGAGAGCCAAGTAAGGTGAGACATAATGGCACAGCTAGCAGGGCAATTAATCAAGGGGGGGCATGGCCATACCGGTTAACCCGTCCACCACTACGTAAACCACACACCACCAACCGCTTCCGCACACGATGCCTCAGAGATATAGCTTTTTAAATAGGGACATAATGGCACAGTGCAACAGTAAGCAAGTGCCTTAAATAACAGGTGTGACAAAATGGCACAGTTGGTGAGGAGTACGCGGTGTATAATAGTAGGGAGATGTTGGTATTCTTAGAGGGTATACGTTTGGAATAATTCTGGACAGAGAAAGCCCACCTATAGAAGGAAGGCTTCCTCTGGGAGGAAGGGAGCTATTAACTCCAAGCACTTCTCCGGCCTCTGTTATCCATTGCTGCCGTAGCCTGCTAACGTGGGCTAAGTGCTTCCGAGGTGGGGTGTGATATTTGTTCCCCATACCTACTACGAGAAAGGGCTACCTTGCGGTCTAATGCCCCTTCCCAGCCAGTCAGGTTGCTAACGGTGTTAGGCTATAACGCCCGACGGTCGGGATAGAACCGAGTAACGTCCACCTGATTTCCGATACTGGCGCAGAGGTGTAGCTTTGCTTTGGCGAGGCTACACATTCACCGTGGCGTCCATGTTTCAGGTTGTGTCACGGCTACACGCCTCTCCTGTTTGAGGAGAGGAAAAATGATTGTAGAAACTTTCTTTACTTTTCTACTTGCTTTATATCAGGTGGTGTGTAAAATGTCAAGCATAAAGGAAAATATTTCAGGAAAAGTTTTAGGAGTTGCGAGGGGGAGGCAGGAGAGATGGGTAACTTGGGCTTACATACGAGCGCGAAGTATCGGGAGACGAAGTTACGTCCTACAGACGAGAATATCATAGCGTTCGACTTGGGACTGCTTGAGGCTGGGAACGAGGAAGAGTTACGGGCTGCGTACAAGGATGCACCAAAGGACAAGCGATCAAAGATGATAGCTGTGTTGAGTGCGGTATATGGTCAGCCGCGGGTAGCCGAGAAGCTGGGGATCAATGTCCGGACGGTGAAGCGGGCGCGGCAGAAACATCCCGACTTGACGATGGCCGCATTGATGACGCGGAATCTGAGTATAGCAGAGATGAGCGAGAGGAAGGCGTTCCAGTTGATAAGCAGTATAGATGTGAGTAAGATGGAGGAGCGCGAGAAGGCACGTAGCGCTAAGTTGTTGGCGGATGTGGCTGACTTGCAGTATTCGCAAATCTCTAAGATGGGTAAAGGGGAAGAGGAAGAAGATACCGAGGAGTTGATATACAGGGTAAGGCGAAAAGTAAAGAGGCATGATGATGCTATTGATATAACCGAAGAGGTGAACGATGAGTCGAGGGAAGAAGAAGATGCTAACAAGCTACTCCGAGGTTCAGAGGTTTGAAGAGAACCTGGCGGATCACGCTCTGTTTATTTATTGTTGTGATAGGTGCGGGCTGATGTGGGGCCGGTATATTACGGAGTGCATGAGTTCCTGTCCTAAATGTGGGGCAATGCCTGATACTCATGTAACCGTGGTGGAACCGGAGACGATGATAAGGAAACTATTGAATGGGGGTGTAGATGCTGAAGGAAGAGCGAATCTATCAACTTTGGCTGGGGGATGAGTTGATTGAGTACCCCATGGAAGAGGTTGAAGCTGACTCTGAGTTAAAGCGGCAGTTGGCTGAATTGGAGCGTAGGAAGGCTGCATGCGAGATACAGTTCTTCAATCCGCATGGCGCGGAGAAGTTCGGCTACGATTGTGGATTTCAGTTGATGAGCGCCTTGGGCTGGCTTAACGATTGCGAACATAGCGTGGCTATGAACTGTAGTCCGAATCAGGTGGGTAAAACATGTTTGGCAGTTGTGAAGAAGATATTAGGCATCATCAAGTGCGATCCAGAATGGACGATATTTAAGAAGCATGGCGTGAAGTTCAGGGAATGGGAGGGTCCGAAGACGCTGGTATGTCTTGGCTATAACATGGGTCAGCTGACCGATGTGCTATGGCCGGAGTTGCAGAAGTGGATACCGGCAAAAGAGCTTGGCGAATATGCGCCTTTCAATTTAGGCGGGACAAGACAGCCCTCGTGGGAGCGACACCCGCGGATACCGCTGAAGTGCGGGTCAAGGATAATCATGCTGAGTTATGAGCAGGATGCTAACGTATGCGCGGGGATCAAGACGACTGAAGTGCTGGCTGATGAACAGCCGCCGAAGAGCTTTTTCAACGAGTTGGACGAACGTGGCAGGACGCTTGGGGGTGTTAAATGGATATTTCCTTTCACTCCTCATAAAGTGGAAGGCAGGTCAACAAGCACTGGAATAAATAGCTGGCTTAAAGATGTGTGGACAGGGGCAGACACAATGGGGCATGACGTGATACGGACGCGGATAGGTGTGAATGAAGTGCCTGACAGGATTTATAGTGCCGAGCAGAAGCAGGCGGCGTATGAAAAATGGGTAGAAGGCCCTAGGAAGAGCGGAAACACGGAGGCTTACTACGAGGGTCAGGCACGATATTTTGGGCTGTTCCAGAGAATATCCGGGTTATTCTATTCCGAAGTCGAGCCGGACGTCCATTTCGTTGACTGGACGTATGACGACATCAAGGATAAAGGCTGGACTCATTACAGGGCGATAGATTACGGGTACGTGAGTCCTACGGCATGTGCCTTCGTTGCCGTGAGTCCTGTTGGCGACGTTTTTCTCTATGACGAGTATTATGTCAGCGGGAAGGATGCGCTTGAACATACCCCGCTCATAATTGAGAAAAGTGGTAACACGCGAATTTTAATTAAAAAAATGCTTGACAGTAACACAGGAATGAGTTTTGATGTTTGGAAAGAAGAGCCAAAGCGTCAGCATTATGTGAGGACGTGGCTGGATTGGCATTGTTTTCAGCAGAAGGGCGGGACAGGAAAGCCTATATCTTTTTATTTTCAGATAGGTGGACTGAACGTCTGCGAGAGCGTGAAGTTGGAACAAGAGGCGCGGGCACAGAATTTAAGGGCGTTGGTCAGGATTGATAAACAGCGCAAGCATATGGTGACGGGGGCGCAGGGCGCACCAAGGTTCTATGTGTCAAGGCCGAAGTGTCCGAAATGGATATGGGAATGGGAACGCTGTATATTTGAGACGCGACAAGCTGGAATGGAACGACATAATCCGAAAGAAACAAAGCAGAACAAGGACGACCATTTGATAGACGCAAGCGAATACATAGCAAGCGAGAACCCACGCTATTTAGGCGATTACCAGAAACGAATGAATGAACAGAATGTGTTTGTTCCTCTTCATTTGAGGAGTGGTTACTAAGATGAATCAGAGCTTCGAAGTTAAACAGGTCGAGGAGCTTGGCGGCATCGTGGGTAAGCCCGGCTGGTTCCATTTGAAGAATGCCATCATTGAGAAATATGTTGCCGAAAATCATGTGGAGCGCGTGTCCGGCGATGCTTTCAAGGACGGCCAATTGAAGGGTGGCGTTGAAAGAATCAAAGAGATTATCCAGTTTCTTGAGAGTATAGAGAAATTCGTCAAACAACCGCAGGAGGATGGGGATGCTTGATCTATCAAAACACAAGTTCAGGGTTATAGGAAATAACGTATTGATGGTGAGGGATCCACAGCCGGAGGACAGCGGCGTGATAGTCGTTCCTGATGAATACAGGAAATACACGGCGTTCGGAGAGATCATACAAGTGGGCGAACTTGTCAAGCTCGTTGAGGTCGGCCAGCGCGTGATGTTTCACAAGAATTATACGTTCCTTCCCTTTGAACAGCGAAGAGCCTCTATCACGCAAGAGGATAAGATTATCGGAATTATGGGTAGGATTGGCAAGACCGAAACATTTTCTCCGCTTGGTTCGTTCGTGTTGATTAAGCCGGAAAAGGGCGAACAGGTGGTGGGTAGGATAGAATTGCCTAATGCGCCAGAACAGGTCTATGATGGCAAGTTGTTGGATATGGGGCCGGACTGCATAGAGCTTGAACCTGATGCGCGAGTCTTCTACAACCACGGATTAGCCATTGAATGTCAGCTTGGTGGTGAGCTGTATCATATTATCACAGAGGAGCATATACTATGCCAGACGAACGACAAATGATGCCGGGCGAACCGCCTATGGCTGAAGGTGAAATGGGGATGACTCCCGAAGAGGCCGCTGAAACTGACGCCGCGTTGAACACGCTTGCTGAACAATCAAGGATGCTTGCAGAAGGCGACGAGGCTATGATAGCAGAAGAAGAGCGTTTCAGCGTGATAGACACATTTGAGAACTTTGCATCGAAACCGGCTATTGTGGATGAGTGTAAGAAGGCTGTCCAGCAGGCATTCACCGACATAGGTTCACGCGACGATCTTGAGAAAATCTGGAAGAAGAACGATTTAATGTATCGTATCAAGCCGGAAGCCGCGTTAAAAATCAAGAATAGGGCTAACGAAAGCCACGGTGTGTTTACGGTGGGGATCAACCAGCTTGTCAGCATGGCCTACAAGACGTTCACCGACGGATTGAAGAACTACGGATACGAGCCGCTTCCACACGAGTCCATCGATTTGTTTGAGGCAATTAAGAAGAACGCTGAAATCCTCACGCGCCTGTTGCATAAGTCAATGCAAAGAACGAAGTTCAAGCGCGAGTTGAGGCGAACGCTGTATCAGATATATCTCAAAGGGGCTGGTGTCGCGAGCGTTCCGTGGGAGAAGGAGCAAGTAGAGCTTCGGTTGTTAAAGCGAGGGGATGGCAATAAGCACAAGCTCACAAAGAAGACGGTTAATATAATGGACTTGCCTGGATTTAATACCATTGAGATAGACAGGGTATGGATGGATCCTAACATAGAGAAGCTCGATGACCAGCATGCGGTCTTCATTCGTTCACCTATGCAATGGAACCAGCTCTGGAAAGACAGCGAGGCCAAGAAGATAATCCTTCCGAGTAAGGACGACGAGAAGCTACGGGAAACGCTTGAGGGCTACAAGGAAACGGTGGCGTCGCAGTACAACACTCACAAGCAGGACGAGGCCAGCAACGCTGATCGTGAATATACGGATAGGCAGCGTGGTATGTTCAAACAGTGGGAAGTCTGGATAATGCTTCCACTCAACCCCGAAACAGGGGAATGGGATGTGAATAAGCAGGAATACAGGTATCGCGTCAGAATACTTGGCGATCCGGTGAGCTGTGAGATCATGGAAATCAGGCGTAATCCATTCCCTGACGGCATTCCGTTGCTGAAGGCGAACCACGGAGAAGACGATATAGGCTGTTATCATATATCGCTGGGCGAGAAATGTGAGAGCTACTACGACCAGATATGCACCGCGGTCAACCAGATGATAGATAACAGAAGCAAGAATACGCGCAAACCGTTTTTGTATGATCCGCTACGGATCAATAAAGACCAGATAGACTTCGGGCATAGCGCGGCAATTCCATGCGACGGAGATCCGAAGGACGCAATTTACGAGTTTCAGCTTTCCGATATGACAGGCACGATCATGTCAACGATTGTGTGGTGCAAGAATGAAATGCGCGAGATAATGAATACCACGGATGCGGTAATGGGCGTGGCAATGGGCGGGCGAACGTCGGCATCTGAATATCAGGGTGCGCGTGTGTCGGCAACTACACCTATCTTCGCGGATATGGCCGCAATCGAAGAAGACCTGATCGCAGGATATATGCGGAAGTTCGCCAACTATGTCAACAATTATATGTCAGCCCGCGAAATTGCAAAGATAATCGGTCCCGACGGCATGGAGTTCAGCTTTGAATTTGCAGGCCATTACATACCGATAGTCAAGGCGGTTCAGGAATTGAGCGACAAGGCCACTATGCAACAGTTCTACATGCAGCTTTTCACGATGGTAACTGACGAGCAGAAGAAGAATAGGATTCTGTTGCGTATGGCTGAAACTATGGACATAGACAACCCGCATGAACTCATACCGGAAACCGCGCAGGATCAGTCAATCAAGGCCGCCCTGTGGGAAAATACAGCAATTCTGCAATACGCTCAGTTCGATATGCCTCAACGCGGAGAGAACCATGAGTCGCATCTTCGTATTCATTATGCCGCACTCTGGAAGGCTCAGACCGACAAGAATACCAACGCAAATATCCTTGGACAGCATATCAATCAGACTGAAAGTTTGAAAAGGGAAGAAAAAGTAGCTGGCGGGTCCGTTCCACTCTCTGGGTTCGGGCAACCCCAGACGGGCGGCCCGTCAGCTACCACTCCCGGCGAACAATCAGGCCAACAGATTTCAGCCGCTCTCGGCGCTCAACAAGGCGGAACGCCCGTGCCGTCATAATAAGAAGACAGGAGAAGCATCATGGCAGAAGAAGCCCAAGCCCAAGTTGCCCCGGAGAACGATAAGGCCGCCCATGCGGAAAAGATGGAGATACTCAACGAAACCGCAATCATGGAAGAAGAACTCGAACGAGAGCGCAAAGCTACATCATTGCCCGATGATGACGATGCCACACAAACCATCAAGTCAGAATTTGACAAGAAGGAAAAGGAGTGGCAGGAAAAGCTGAAGAAGTCGGAACAGGAACGTGAGACTTACGACAAGAGGCTTCGTGACACACAGCATAAACTGCACATGCTAACGGCGGAGCAGAAGGAAAAGCCGGATCCTAAAGTTGACGAAAAGCCGAAAACTACGATCAATGAATATGTTGATGGGCTTACTAAAAAATGGGAGGATTCACCAACGGAAGCTGTTAAGCAAATGGTTCAGGACTTTGCGGCTGACCGCGACGTAATGCGTAACCAAAACCAGCAAGAGTTGTCGAAGCTGAAGGAGTCGTTGATTCAGGAACTCTTTATGAGTCAGCCTGACAATGCAAAGCATATGGCTATGGTGGAGGAGTTGAATACCGCAAGACCTGATATGGTAAACCTGAGTTTGAAACAGAAGTTGGAGTTCGTCAAACTCATGGACGCGGCTAGTACTAAAGATCGCAAGGGTGGTGATGGTGACGATACAGCCACGTTCGACCGCAACTTGATTGCAGGCACACCGCGTACTTCTCTGAAGTCCAATGGTATGCCAAGCTGGTTGAACGATCCGGAGGTTCAGAAACAAGCGGCTGGGAAGTTCAGTAGCAAGCGTGAAATAATTGATTGGCTTGATCCTGCAAAGGCTATGGCTATGGCAACAAAAGCGGCTAAGGATCGCGTGGAATAAAACAATTTCAAAATAAGTGAAAAAACTTCTTGACAAAAAGGATTAGTAATGATAAAGAAACATATTGAAAGATCAGATACCGTTGGAGCCTCAGAAATAGTCGGCACGGCAAAGAAAATTGATGAGCAGAGAGAGGCCGACAAGAAAGATGGTGTTCAGAAAGTTGAGATCACAGCCGCTGTCTGGGCTAACGATCAGACGGAAGTGCTGGATAAAGACCCTAATTTGTATTACGTCTTTGCCCGAAAAGACGATATGGTTGAGATGGCACAATTTGCCAGACTCGGCTACGAGGAAGCCGTTGGGGATGAAATCGTTTTTGGAATGAAACGCCCAACGCCAGGTAAGCCCAAAATCCTGAATAAAACACGAATCCTCATGTGTTGCCCGAAGGCCATGATGGAAGCCCGCCAGCAGGCCATGTTAACCAGACTGGATAAAGAGCGCACGATTGGAAACGCCAACAAAGCGAAAGAGTTACAAAGCATTGCTGGCGAATCTGTTGGCGTATCAGTATTCGATGGAACTCAAAAGTAAGACAACGGGAGAATAATTATGGCAACTAAAGTGGTGAGAACGCTATCTCCCTGTATCCAAGGTGGGAAGAATGGCGTCAAGTGGGAAAATCATATCGGAGAGGAAACCGGCCAGTCCTATAAAGCGGGCGCACCACTCGTTCGCGAGAGTACGAGCAAGGAGCTATTGGAATGGGATGGCGGTGAGGATTCAGAACTCGTTGTTGGTATTGCTATTGGAGACGCAAGCGGAACAGCCGGTACTGATGTCGGATATTATGAAGCCTCACCGAGCTTTGTCGGAGAAGGTACGCTTATTGATGACACTTCAGCCGTTGCACTTGCCGCTGGTCACATTGGTAGTGAATACAGCCTGATTAAGGCTTCCGACGGAAACTGGTTGATTGATGTCAACGATACGGACACGAAAATGGTCATCGTAATTGACGCTATTGATGCAATCGGTGACACGAATCCGCGGGTGAAGTTCCGCTGGTTGTTCGACAAGATGGACAACTTTGGCAATGCGGCGTAATCAAGGTAATTGGGAGAATGAATTATGGCAACAAAAGTAGCGAGAACGCTATCTCCTCATATTCAGGAGGGTAAAGATGGCATCAAGTGGGAAAATACATTAGGCGAGGAATTAAGCCAGACCTATATAGCTGGCGCGCCTCTTGTCCGCGATGACACAAGCGCAGAGTTGGAGGAATGGGCGGGTACTACGGCTGCGACTCTTATTGTTGGCATTGCTGCCAGTGATGCGAGTGGTACTGCTGGGACGGATGTCGGGTTTTATGAGGCAACCCCTGATTTTGAAGGGGAAGGCACTCTTATCAACGCAACGTCTGCGGTTGCTCTTGCTGCGTCGCACATCGGAAGCGAGTATAGCCTAATCAAGGCTTCCGACGGCAACTGGCTGATTGACGTTAATGACGAAACTACAAAAATGGTTATCGTTACCGACGCCATTGACGCAATAGGCGACTACAACCCAAGAGTGAAGTTCCGCTGGTTATTTGATAAGATGGCGAACTTCGGAAACGCGGCGTAATCCCAACAAGACAAGATCGAAAGTGAGGATTGAGTTATGGCTATGTTAAGTGCAGCAGTAAAAAATCTCTTTGATGCGAGAATCAGCAAGCAGTTCTATATGAATCTTGCCCTGCATCCAGAGGAATACAAGATGTGGTGCGATCAGAGGTCGTCCACGAAACAGTACGAGAAGATGGGTGAATATAGCGAGCTTCCCATGCCCGGCGTTGTGCCAGAGTATGAGAATGCGCCTGAGACTCACTTCCAAGAAGGTGCGGTCAGGACATGGACGCATGACAAATACGGATTCACCGTTATTGCGTCACGCGAGTGCATCAATGACGACCTGTTCAATATTGTCGAGCGCACATCGGGTGCCATGGGAGTTGCCATGCACCACAGGCTTGAAACGCAGGGCACATACGATCTCAACGTGGCGTTCACGGTCAACAAGGTTGGTGCGAGCGACACGGCTGATGAGACGCTTATCGCGACGAGCCATGCTACCTTCACGGGTGCTGGCGGAGCGGCACAAAGCAATCGGAGTGCTACAGACCTGACGTTAGGTGTGGATTCGCTATGGTCGGGGATATTCAACTTTGCCGGATTGAATGATCGGCAGGGTAATCCCATCAAGGTAATTCCAAAGCGTCTCGTGATCGGGCCTAATCTTGAGCGTACAGCGATTGAAATTCTTCAATCGAAGAGTGCGCCCTACAAGAGTACGTTCGAGGATAACGCATTGGTGAACAAAGGACTGTCCTACGAAGTGGGTCACTACCTGACTTCTCCGACCGCGTGGTATCTGATTGCCGATGAAAAGCCGATCATATTCTTCATGCGCGAAGCCCCGAAGGTTGAGCCGGAGGATACGATTCGGAACTATAGCCGTAGCTGGACGATATTCACCCGTTTTAGTCATGGTCCAAGGACATGGTACGGGATATACGGTTCGGCAGGATCCGCGTAATTACCAACAACATAGGAGGACGATAATATGAAAAAGCTCCTTTGTGTGATTGGAGTAGTCATGGCTTTTGCCGTGGCTAATAATGTCAACGCGGCGGGTCCGCTGCGAACGACGGCGAGATGGTCAGATAATTCATACCTATATCAGGACGTCCTTTATAGTCTTGCTGTATCTGTGGGTGCATTTACGACAGCGACCGCTACTGTAACGGGAGCGGTTACATTCGAGGACACATTGACGGTTGACGGAAAATTACAAGCCAATGATGTTGATATATTGGGTGTACTGACCTTCACGAACGATGTTGAAGTTATTGCATCGTATGGGTCGGCTATTGTGTTGAATATGCCAACCCGTCGCGAGGGTAGTTCTGAGACAAACATTGCTCAGTTTCTTATGTCATCTACAGACACAAACGCTTCCGATGGTGACGTTGCTGACATTGCTGGTGTTCGCGCTATGCACGATGCCGGGACAAATGTCGCAATGGCTTGGCTGCGTGTTACTATGGATAATCTCACAGCTGATTCGGAAGATGCTACGATGTCCACAGTTGTTAAGATTGCCGGAGCGAATGTTGCCCAGCTTGTAGTTGATGCTGATGGCATATCCACTCCTGGTGCGGTTGACGCCACGGCTTACACGGCTGATGCCGGTTCTGGCATTGATGTGAAGACGGCTGGTGCGCTGGATATTGGTAACACGGTTGCGACGACTATTGACTATGGCTCGTCTGCGGT
>Ga0075125_10001648_pt1 | contig 10880 bp, 14 predicted proteins | sample AntAceMetag02UKN_FD_69810 | JGI IMG/M metagenome (GOLD analysis project Ga0075125, IMG submission 69810) | Saline lake microbial communities from Ace Lake, Antarctica - Antarctic Ace Lake Metagenome 02UKN | ecosystem: Environmental > Aquatic > Non-marine Saline and Alkaline > Saline | place...
CCTGTAGAACCAAAGACTTCTAGTTTAGTATCTGGGTCAGTTACGCCGATGCCGACGTTGCCGGCTGCTTTAAATGTCACCAAATCATTCAATGAACCACCATACGTTGTGCTTCCTTTAATCTTGAAAGCTGTATCCCCTTTAACAAAAATTGCTCCTAGATCACCGCTTTGCTTAGTAATACCACCTGCATAAGAAGATCCATCATCATACCAAACAATTTTATCCTCTTCTGCTATGGTAGGTTTTATCGTCAAGGGTGCTACGGGTCCCGTCGTCCCGATGCCGACGTTGCCACTCTTAAAATAAACACCAGCAGTTGACGACGGTCCAACAAATGACTCTGCTGGCATAGTTAGACTGCCAGTCATAGTGTCACCAGCCTTCTCTACCCATATATCCCCTGCCCCTCCTGCGTCTAATCCAAGACCAGTAACCGCTGCCGCTGGAGTTACAGGGTTATAGTTTGTTCCATCACCCATCCAGAAATAGTTAGCAGTATTTGTAGCACCAAACAAACCATTATCAGGGATAACTAAATCACCAGTTAAGGTTATATCTGTACCTGTAGTTGGCACTCCTATAGTTAAAGTATCAGCACTAGCATCAACTAAAATAGCAGTCTGAGTATCACTATTAACTTGAAAATCATTTATAGCACCAGAGCCAGAGTCATTATTAACTATTAGCCCTGCTCCTAGAGTACCTCCAGTTAAATTAAGTTTTAAATCTAATTCATCTTGTAAATCAGTTTGATCGCTTAAAGTACCTGTAATTGAACCCCAAACCATTGATGGTGTATTATCATCTACATATTTTTTAGTAGCAGCATGTAAATCAGCTGTTGGTACTCCAGACAAAGTAAGAAGTCCGGTCATTGTGTCGCCAGTTATTTTCACATAACGCCTATCATAATAACCTATCCCAGGCGAGGTGTAGTTGAAAGTTGCCATCATGTCAGACCTGCTTTATACACTACTTGGTCAGCAGTATCTGATACACAATATATTGGTGTGCTTGTGTCATCTAGTTCGATTTCTACTGCTGAGTCTGCGGTTAGTTCACCATAAGCATTAGCACCAGTATTATCAACAGTACTAGGTCCGAACCAGATGGTACCAGTATTAGTGGATTTAGATTTAAGTGAGATTGCCAGTGTTGTACCTGTAAATGTCATTTCAACAGCAGATGTTCCAACAGTTACAGGCCCTCCATTAATACCTGTTGGGGGTGTTATACTGATTTCCACATCCGAATCTAAAACAACATTGACGGCAACATCACCATCAGGGTCTTCTTTAAACTTCTTAAATTCTCTATCCCGGATGTCACTTGGAAGCATTTAAACTCTCCCCCTTTTTGTTAAATTATGACAATATTTACATAATGTTACTCCATTTTCAATTGACCATAACTCTTTACATTTTAAGGAATCTTCTATTGAAAATATTTTATTTTCTTTTAAAATTAAATGAAATTCCTTAATATGATGTGCTTCTAAATAACAACTTCTCTTTCCCCAAGTTTGACAAGTCCAATTATCCCTTTTAAAAATATCACTTCTCCATTGTTCATATTTTTTAGAATGTCTAATTAATTTATTAAGTTTGGTTATTCCTCCTTTCCAATTCCAATGACTTTTCCCTGATTTAGTTGGATTATTTAACTTATTCCTTAAAGATAAGTTGGGATTTTTTTTTCCTTTCCAACAAGAAATTTGTCCTATATGAACCTTACTCATCTTTTTCAATGTTTCAGGAGTTCTAATAAATTTACCTGGATTAGGATTTCTTCCATTTGGATTAATTCCTTTTTTCTTCATAGTTTCACTTATCTTTTTTCTTCTTTGTTTTTCTTTTTCAGGACTCAAAATAAAGTTCTTTGGTTTCATAAAGATTATCTCTTTTTAGGCTTTAAATATTTTATTATTTATATATTGTATATCTTTTAACACCAGAACCAATAGGCTTGATTCCTTCAAATGAATTGATTATCTTAACAAATGATTTGAAACCCCTTACCCTTTCTTCTCGCATGATTGAAGGTTCTTCTTTCTTTATTTGTTCATATAGTTGTGATGCTTTTAGGGAACTCTGATTATCTGTGAGTGTTAAAACCACTAATTTGTTCAGCTCTTTTCTTTCAATCATGGGGCATTTATGCTAGTCTTTCTTGAAGTAATTTGTGTATATCTTGTAGTTCCTCCAATATTAATAATTGATATTTCTGTTCGATTGGGATGAAATCCATCTTGTTTTTACCGTGGTCTGCAACTGAATTAGTCATCTCTGTAACTGGGATGGGTTCTGTATTCTTCTTAATCCCTCCATGTTTCAGTTTGGTTATTGTCATGAATATCTAATCCCCGTTTGGTATTGTGTGATTTTATAAAATAACTCTGTGCCTTCAAGGCGTTGGAATACGTGATATGTTTCAATACCTGTTTTTTTATCTATTTCTGGAACAATAGCATAACTTTGACCCCCAAGTACTAGTTCGCTAAATGGTATATTATCTGGTAATAATAACAACTCATCTAAACTAATAACATCTCTTGCTAAATCGGATTTTACCATTGTCTTATCACAATTTTACATTCATGACATCTAATATACTGCTGTTTATTGCCCTCATCATTGGGGGTAATCTCATCACAAAACGGACACCTCATTTTAATCATTTCCTATTTGGTGTGAATCTGCCATATTTATCAATTATCCTTTTTGCATAATGTAATTTGTGGTGTTCTGCTTTTTCCATTAATTGTAGGTTTTCAATGCGATTGTCCAATTTATCCAAAGCTATTCATATATCTTCTACTTCTGTCCAAGTGCACCTGCACCGAGGATGCAAAGGAATTACATTCTCTGCTTGTTTGATTGAATATATCTTACCATCCTTCTCTGCACATTTCCTACATAACCGCCCATCTTCTGGTGCTGATATGAACTTAACATATTTGGTGCCTTTAGCTTTCATCCTATCAAGGTTACCTTTATTGGCTAGTCGAATAATCTCTGTTCTGGCAATCAGTTGTGCTCTGGGGTAATCATCAATTACTTCATTAATTTGCTGTGCCACATTATATATAGAATCATTCCCCAAAAGAGAACCCTTTAGAATTGAGATAATATCTTCTACTTTCTCTTTACCTATATCATTTAAGTATTTAATCAGCATTGATTTATATGAACTTGATGACGCAAATGATTCTGCAAATGGGAATGATTTAGAACAATCAAAGCCACAATATGCCTTGACATCCATTAAATCATCCTTTGACTTAGTGATTGATTTATTGTATATTGGTTTAGAATTGTTATTTGCTTGTAGGGTGTTAGTCATTTCTTCCATCATTGGTGCTTGTAATAAATCTTTAGAATTGAACCTTGCACCGCATGAAGTGCATCTCATATCATCTAGTAGGTTTTCTTCGGCATTCAATGTTGCAAGTGTTGGTCTGCCACAGATAGGGCAATTAACCAAATCTTCTTTATTCATTTGTGGTTGAAACATAGCACCAGATAATCTTCTAGGTTGTGTTAATGGTTGTTCTCTGTAATATTGTCCATCATCCACACCCTTTTGTGTTTTTGAACTTACGCCTTCTTGCCGATTCCTTTCATCAGTATATCCAGGACTCTCTTGGTTTTCTGTTTTATCGCCCTGTGAATTAGAATCATCATTCTGGTTATTATCACCATAACCACCACCCATCATATCTCTCATGTTATTACTGACATCCCCATTCTTAATGGGTTCAAGGCCCATCTCATTTCTTACTTCATTAATAGTCTTAACGCCCATTGTTAATTCAAGGTTCCAATTAGTCAACCTAGAATTCTTTTCTGCAGGATCATCATATATGAATTGGAACTGAATCCCTTCAAAGCCAAACTCATCTACCACACCCTTGTTAATGTTTGCTTCCAGTAATTTAAGGAATGGCCTGATTCCTTTCCTTTTAACTAATTCTGATTGTGTTGCTGATGTAGCCCTATTCAAATCATCCGTAATTCCCAACTCGCTTGGGCTTAATCCAAAAGAAGATATTACAATATTAAAATACCATTTCTGTGTCTCTAAGAATTGTAGCTCTTGCTGTGATACTGCAAATGGTTGCCATTTAAGGTCTTTGTTCATTATTGCCACTTTATGTGGTTGTGCTTTAAATTCATTATTCCAATAGCTTCTAAATTCCCTCATCTCCACCTCATTAGTATCAAGCAGTGATAATGCACCATCTGGGATTGCTGTTTCTTCAAAGAACCTCTTATTATAAAGGGTAGAATAATGTAATGATTTAACAATGTCCAGAATGCTTTGCGTTCTTGCATAACCATAACAACTCATACTTCTATTATGTTCTTGCACATAGACAATCTCATCCTTATTAAACCACATTGGGTGTGCAGGGATTTGATAACTGTATTGCCAGAAACCTCTTTCAAAACCAAACTTATCAATCTCTTTAAGGAAACTAGCACCATCCCTAACATAAATCTCAGTCATCCTCCTTTGCCCCTTGGGCTTCAATACAGGTGCACCACTCTTTGGTTCTATCTCATCAAAGTTATATGAATTAAGGTCAAATACCTTTACTATTACTCCTGCATCAATCTCGAGAATGTCTTTCATTAATGCTCGGATTATCCCACCAAAAGATTCATTATTCTTATTCGGGTTTAATAAGAAATCTTTAACTGTTTTGATTGAATCTTCTACCCAATCATACTGGTACTCATCCATTGGAACTATATCCCAAGCAAGTGAGCTAATCTCATCCATCAATGTCTTAACACAAGCAGATACCCAGAAATCTTGTGAAAATTGCCTTAACTCATTAGTATCAACCCTTCTTGGTTGCCCTCTTATTGGTTGCCAGAAATATTCTGTTAATACTGCCTTTCTACCATCAGCACCAATCCAAGGCATACCTGTAGCAGTCCAATAATTGCCTGTTGCCATTCCAGAGAATGCACCAATGTCTTTCTTTACATCTTGGAGTTTCCTTACTTCACTTCTTAACCTAGAAATCTCCTTTTTGATGTTTGAAGGAATGTCTTCATCTGCCATAGAATTAATTAATGGGTGTGCTGATATTTAAATGTTATGCTGTTCCCAAAATGTCCCAAACCCCAACAAACCTAAATGTTATGTAATTCGCCAGTTTTACCTATATAAAGAAATGTATTAAGACATAGATTCCCATAATAATCTTCTGCCCTTCCTAATTGTAGAACTGCTTTATTATAGCCCTTGTCAGATGCTTTGACTTCATAGATGTCCCATTGTCCATCGGGCCTTACACCCACATAATCTAGTTCTCCCAACTCATAGAAATGGTGTCTCATGCTAAATTTATACATATGCCCAACCAATTCATCTAATGAATCAATATATTCAGATTCCTTTGTATGTTGTTTTACCATCTTCATTCCTCATAATGGGGGAACCATTTATGTACTATCTGGTCAACACCCTTAGCATTAGAATAACAATCCACTACGCCAAAGCCCATGTTAGCTGCAAGCTTCTTGCCTCGCATCCATTCGGTTTGACCACATAGCGTACCGCTTTCAAAACCATGCACATTCCTCAAGAACATATAAAGTGCCTTATGGTAATGGCCTTCATGAACTATGTTTGGTTTCTCACCACCACTAAAACTCTCAATCAGTTTCTGCAACTTGTAACTCACAGCATAAGCTGACCCATCATTAGGGTGGAATAGTTTAATGTGTACGGAGTTAGTTGGGTGTAGGTCACCTTCATTTTGACCCAGATGTTCATATTGTGGTACTCTCCGTTCTAACTCTTCGCCAACAACAACACCCATGTTCTGGGGTTTGAAATACCATTGATCATGATTGCCATCTATCCCGAAGGTATGGGCTGGTAATTGTGAATACAGTTCAACTGCATGATTCATTTGTGCATTGTAACCAACATCTTCTAATTCATAAACATGACCTATCCTATTACTCATGCCCTCTAAGTGGTCACCAATATCAAGTATAAACTCTGGTTTCTCACGTTTAAATACCCTAATCATCTTGTCCCAAAGCATGGGTTGAAAAGCTTTCTGACCAATATGCGGGTCTGCAAAATAACCATAACGGAACCTCTTACCGGATAAGTTGATACGTTTTGCAGGTGATTCTTTTGCCCGAGCAGATTTTAAGATACTTATAAGGTCGGGCTCAGTAATGTCATACTTCTGGAGGAATGTGTCAAGGTTACGTTTCCCTAAAACCCCTAATGCTTCATCCAAATCAATACCTTGTTTAGTCATAAGGTGTTCAAGTTTTGAATAATCGGGTGTCTTATCAGGTTCATCAATAGGTTCTTGGTTGTTAGTTGCCATTAGTTACCTCCCTTTGGATTTAATGAATTTTTAATTATGCAACGTATCAGAATGGGTGGTTTCTCTCATGGTCATTACGGATGTGATCTCTTAAATCCCTAACAGTCCAGAACCCCCTACCACACCAAGGACATTGTTCATCCCCTGTAGGCATAACTGTACCATGAAGTCTAACCACCATAATCTAATCTAGAACGTTCTGTTATTTAAATGTTATTAAAACCCATCAGGTGGAGAAGCAATAAACCACCTGATAGGAAAAAGAGTTGGTATCTCATGTACTATTATGTTTGGAATGCTTTTGATATTTAAATGTTGCTAATTACCTACATCCAATGTGCCAAAACATAATGGTGGGTTTACAACAACCTCAAAATAGAACCTCATCATAAAGGCATCACCATAATCGGGGCTTCTACCAATATTCTGTTTGATTATATCCTTTGGTGTCACCATTAACTTACCATCCTTATCGGGATTATGTTTCTTAATCTGTTCAAGGTCTTCAATGAGTTTATCTTTAAATTCATTAGCTATCCCCGAATATATCCCCACCTCATTCCGATTTACTTGTTCTGCCGCACTAAAAAAACATTGTGCCTTGAGATTGCCATAGTTATGTTCTAATGGTATATTCCTTCTGACCATCGGCAAGGCTCTAACAGATTGCTCTCTACTAAATGGTCTGCTATTAGCTACAAAACCCTTTACTCCCTTCAATACATCCACCAGTCCACCACCGATACCATCCTCATCAATTATCACTTGGCTTCTTGGTACTGCATATTCAGTCATTATATTAATCAATTTTGCTTTAACAAATTCGGTGGGAGGGCCTACATAATCATCCTTGCCGTACATCCACATCTTAGTAATATAAAACCCATCCCATAAGATAATAGTTGTCTTGTCTTCACCATACCTCGCAACATCAACAGAAATGTACTTCAGTTCGCCATCTTTCTTTACATACAAGTTAGTAAACATATTAAGGAGATTGTCATACTCAAATAGTTTAGCAGGATCATCATCATATTCAAAGTTACCATGCAATAGTCTTTCCTTGCTAATCTTATCGAGTTTCTTGAGGTTCTCAATATAGTATTTACTGATGTAGGGGTTATCATATACCAGTGATGGCAGGAACTTCCTATATGGTTTTAGAGTGCCTTCCTTGTGTGGTTTGTAATATTCATAATATAAAAAGTTCTTACCGGGATTGGAAGCAATCAATAACTTAGGTATTATCCCGAACTCATCAAGTTTATATCTAATTCTACTCATGACAATATTCTTGGCCTTTGATGTTACTTGAGCGCCCTCATCAATGAACACACCAGTATATTCTGTTGAGCCAAGAGAATCAAATTCTGGGTCGGATGGATAGAAGAACAATTCCCTGAAATATATGGTAGAATCATTATAGAATCTTATGATGTTCTCTGTTGAATTATAAAAGAAATCCCGGTCTTTCTTGAATCCCCATGCCCTTAATATATCCATGATGGTTAGAAATGTAGATGTCTTGATGTCTTTTAGCTTGTTTCTGCAGACCAACATCCTAGCACCACTATATTTAAGGCAGGTAAAACACACCCACACACACCCCAAATAAGTCTTGCCTCCACCCGCTGCTCCTCCGTAAAACAGTTCAGTTGTTATCCTGTCCTGTAGTATCTGGAAGGCTTCCCACTGTTTCGGTGTTGGTGACCACACTATCTTCTGCTTTTCTACCATCTTCTTCTAATGTTGTGGGGTTTATTTCCATTTTCTTTAGTTCAATTGAAAAGGTGTAACTCCTTTGCTCGATTTCTATTTTATCGCCATAACCCCTATCCCTTCCTAATGTTGATAAAACTCTTTCGATTGCTCTCCAATCGCCCTCATCAACCTTTTTAATTAATTGCACTTCTGCTTTATCAACTAGCTTCTCCCTTTCTTCATTAATTAAATACTGAAAATTCATCCTTTCAACAAATGAATACACAGTACGCCTATTTACCCCGATTCTTTTAGCTATTACTGAATATATTCCTGCAGAACCATCTAGTGCTTCTTTAAATTTCTTTTCTGTTACTCTTGTTCTTTTAGGCATTTTATGTGAATTTGTATGATTTTAATTTAATTTTATCGCTTTCTTGCTTGTGTATAATTGCCACCTATTGATTATAATCTGACAATATACCAGGTCAATCTCCATCATCCTACACTGCCTATCTGTCTGCTCACAAGCCATTAGAGTAGAGCCTGAGCCACCGAAGAGATCTAAGACAATATCATCTTGTTTAGAATAATCCTTTAAAATTTCAGATAATAATCCTACTGGTTTTTGTGTTGGGTGTACTCTTTCTTTAAGTTCAATATCTCTACTTCCTTCTCTTAAAAGACCACTCCATAAATATCTATAAATTCTAACTGATTTTGCTGGTGAATTAGTCCAAGCTAATTCACAATCACTAAAATTATTATGATCTGCCCCTTTTTCACATTTTTTATCCCAAACTAACCATTGTGCACTAACTGGTAAATTATCACAAAAATTATTAGCACCCCAAATAATTTGTATATCTCCATATTTTAATAAAAACGTAGGATCAAAATATTCATCATCACCAATTATTTCTTTATATTTTTTTGCTTTTACTATTCCAATTTTTCCAAACCCTATAGATGCATCAATACCTACATTATCTTTATTAACAATTGATATTCCATAAGGTGGGTCTGTAAACACCATATCAGCTTTCTCATCAAGCATCAGTAACCCCACATCTTCTGACTTAGTAGAGTCTCCACACATTAGTCTATGCCTAAATTTCAAATCTGATTTATTAATTTCCACTATCTTTCCTGTTTCTATTATTTTGACTTTCATAATTTATCACTCTTTTTTGCATTACAACTTCTACATAATTGTTGAATGTTTATTCTATAATCTCTACTTCAATCTCCTTTCCGTTTTTAATAATGTAAGTTCCAAGTCCATAAATCTCTCCTATTTGTATCTTAGTCTTGTTCTTTGCCCGTTCATAAGCAGAGACTTCAACAAAGCCGTCATCAACAGCTTCATTTCCTATATTTACAAGCCTTGCAATCTCATTTTCATTAAATCCAGTAAAATTCATATCAAAGTCTAGTTTTAATAATTCTTCAAATTCTTCCTTCAATAAATCTAGCTCCCATTCGGATTCTGTGCTTTTATTATCCATTATCCTAAATGCCTTGATTTCAGGTGGTGTTAAATCTGTTATCTTAATTGTTGGAACTTCTTTATAATCTAGCTCCCCGGCAGCGATAACTCTACCATGCCCAGCTATTATTGTATTTTCTTTATCAATTAGAATTGGTACATTAAAGCCATACTTCTTAATACTACTTTTAATTGTTTTTATTTGAGATTTGGGGTGTGATTTAGTATTTTTATCATACTTTTTCAAGAAATCTATATCTACCCATTGAATCTCTAACCCTTTTTTTAACATCTTATTGTTTTTCTTCTACTTTGGGTTTTTCTTCTTCCTTGCTTAAATCCTTTATTCTCTTGACATGAACCACAAAAGCACCCAATCTATCAGTAATCATCTTCTTTTCCGTTTCTAGAACCTTCATCCTTGCTTCATATTGTTTGGGCATATCTTTAAGCTGTGTGATTACATTATTCAATGCCTCAACCATGTCTGTGTGTATCTTGACTAACTCTACCCCGTTTAGTTCTTCATAGGTTCTCCTATTGATTATGTATTTATCATTATCATGTACTTGTTCTACCTTAATTGTTTCTTTCATGTTTACCATATCTCATCCCCTTATTTTATATTTGTTATTCTTTTCTTGGATTTCTCTCTCTTCCAATAAAGTCTTTAGAATCAGTTTGATTGAATAGTAGTCTATATCTAATAAATCTCTTAGTTTGGTTGCAGAATACTCTTCTGATGGATTCTCAATAAAGTGTTTTGATACTTTTGTGTATGTTCCGTAATTAAATTGTTTCCTCATTTTCAATCCCTACTTATAGTTTTATAACAACTTGTATTTAAATCTTTTCCTTATAACTTTATTTTCTGCCAACCACCGGGATGCCATATCTTGTTTGGGTTTCTTCCTTTCCATTTAGGTTTATCCCACAACCATAATTCAAATATCTCTGCAGGTAGCCCATGTTTGGCCTTATATACTAATATCTCTGCTTGATGCGATAAATAGTAATTGGAATTGCCTAGGTGCTTACAACTAATATGTAACTTAGACTTGCCATTAACTGCTACTACATCAAACAAGCCAGCATAATCAATAGTGCCAAACTTCCACCTAACCGATTTAAAAACAATCCTCCAGCCATCTGCAATTAGTTCATCTCTACATCTCTTTTCCTTAGTGTAACCTTTCCTTCCAGTATTTATCATTTTCTTAATTTGTATTCTATCATCTTTTTAGTAATCCCAGATAAATCTTCAAAAATGTTATAATCAAAATTTGGTAATTTGAGAAGTGTGTCAATATCTTTTTTTGTTGC
>Ga0075125_10001649_pt1 | contig 10879 bp, 13 predicted proteins | sample AntAceMetag02UKN_FD_69810 | JGI IMG/M metagenome (GOLD analysis project Ga0075125, IMG submission 69810) | Saline lake microbial communities from Ace Lake, Antarctica - Antarctic Ace Lake Metagenome 02UKN | ecosystem: Environmental > Aquatic > Non-marine Saline and Alkaline > Saline | place...
AAAAACCCTGTAGGGGCGAAGAAGGGGCAGATAAGCAGTATAGTCTATGATGCCTTATTATATTGTCACAAGGACATTTTAGAGAGATTGTACCAGAGAAGTAATAATGCCCTGGTCTTTATCTTAAAGAATGACTTTGGCTATGTGGAAGAGAGTAGCAAGAATGTTGATAAAAAGGTACATGTGGATATTAAAAGCTATAAGAAGAAATGAAGAATCAAAAGATAGCTTGGTTTTTAGTAATATTTTCACCATTTATACTCTATTTGATTATGAATTTAGATATAGAGATTAATAATATTATAATAAGGTATATAGTAGTTATGTCTTTAGCTCTATGTCCTATCCTACTATTTGTACTTGGTGCATTTTTAATAGAAATATGGCAAAATTAGAAAAGAGCGATAAAATATCAATACCATATAACTTCATTCCAAGAGATTATCAAATCCCAGTCTTTGAGGCTTTTGACAATGGTATAAAAAGAGGTATCTTGATATGGCACAGAAGATGTTTGATAGGAGATACAGATATTTCTATGGTAGATGGTTCTTTTAAAAAGATTAAAGATATAAAGGAAGGAGATATTGTACTATCTTATAAAGATGGTATTTTACAACCAAAGACAGTTTTAAATAAATATGATAATGGAATAAAGTCTGTTTATAAATATAATGACCTTATATGTACAAAAGAACATAGCATTTTAGATAATGGTAAGTTTAAAGAGATAGAGAAGGCAAAAAATTTGACTAATGTAGGAGAGATGGCTTGGGGAGATGAAAGTAATTGCTACCTAGCAGAGTTACTCGGCTTATTATTAACAGATGGGAGTATTATAAAAAATCAGACACCAAAGTTTACTAATGTAGATGAATTTCTTTTAAAAAGATTTGAGTATTTAATTGAGAGAGCTTTCCCAGAAGTTAGAACAAAGAGATATAAAAAAGGAAATGGATATGATATTTTATGTCCTACTGAAAAGAAAACTAATTATCATCCAATAAGGAAGTTTTTTAAAAGCTCTAATACAATGCCAGATATAGTATGGAAATTTGATAAAGAAAGTACATTAGCCTTTTTATCAGGAGTAATCTCTGGAGATGGTTCTATCTATTATACTAGGAAAGAAACTCCAAGAGGTTTTAATTCTTTAACTGGGCAAATGGTTATAGAAGCTGGAATTTCAGAAGAATTAGCGAAGGATTATAAGTTGCTTCTATCTAAAGTTGGAATAAGAGCAAAGATTAAGAAAGATAAAAGATGTAATAATCATAGAATTTTCATTTATTCATTAAAAACACTATTTGGGTTAATGGGTATTAAGATAGCCTCAAAGAAAAAACAGGAAAAACTAGAGTATCTATTTGAAAATATTACAAGGTTTAAAAAATATAGAGGAGAGAAAAAGAAAAACGCCTTGTATATAGGAGAAGAAGAAACCTATGATTTAACAATAGAAGATAATCATAATTATATTGCAAATGGATATATAGTGCATAACTGTGGAAAAGATGTAGTATCCCTTAACTTAATGATTAAGAAGATGTTTGAGAGAGTAGGTACATACTTCTACTTTTTCCCTACATATAATCAGGGAGAAAAGATTCTATGGACTGGAGCAAGAGGAGATGGCTTTAAGATGCTAGACCACTTCCCTAGAGAACTAGTTGAGTCAAAGAATGAGCAGGCAAAGAGAATTAAACTAGTTAATGGCTCTGTCTTTCAGATTGTTGGTACAGAGGATATGGATAAGGTAGTGGGAACAAATCCAATCGGATGTGTTTTCTCAGAATATGCCCTACAGAACCCCGATGCTTGGGACTTTGTAAGACCTATTTTAAGAGAGAATGGTGGATGGGCTTTATTTGAGTCCACACCAAGGGGAAAAAATCATTTATACAAGTTATATGAGATGGCTAAGGGGAATCCAGAATGGTTCACACAGAGATTGTCTATTGATGATACAAAGGTAATGACAAGGGCTGATATGGAAAAGGACATCTCTGAAGGAATGGATAGGGACTTGGCAGAACAGGAATATCTAGTCTCCTTCCTAGGATACAGACATGGTTCTATATATGGAAAGAATATCAGACTATTAGAGAAAGAAGGGAGAGTAGGGTTTTTCCCACACGATTCTTCATACAAAGTTTATACTGCATGGGATATAGGAATAAGAGATTCAACAGCAATCTGGTTTATCCAACTGATAGGAATGAAAATCCATCTGATAGACTATTATGAGAAAAGAAATGAAGGGATGGAACACTATGTGAATATGCTACAGAATAAACCATATGTGTATGCAAGACACTATCTACCACATGATATTAAGGTTAGAGAGTGGGGAAGTGGTAAAACTAGAATAGAAATAGGACTATCACTAGGAATCCACTTTGATATAGCAGATAAAATTAGTAGAGAAGAAGGCATTGATGCTGTTAAAAGAATCTTCAATAGATTCCATATTAACGAGAGTCTAACTGAGAGAGGCTTTGATGCCATAAAAGACTACCATAGAGAGTGGGATTCAAAGAAGAAGGTATATAGTAGAGACCCAGCACATAACTGGGCTTCAAATGGCTCAGATGCCTTACGCACCTTTGCAGTAGCACATAATGACGGAGAATCCTTTTTAAAAAATGAATATAAGTATGAGGAAGACGACATCCTCGTAAATACACAACAAAATAACCCATTAAACCCATTAGGCATATGAAAGAAATAAAACCACCAAAATATACAAAAGAAGAAGAACTATATTTTGCAGAACAATTGAATAGAATAAAAGTTGCTCAAACAGCAAGAGATTCTAGTCATCCAGAGTTTGATAATCTAACATACCATCAGTATTGGCAATTAAATGAAGACGGTGCGAATACTATGATAGAATATAAGAAGAATAAAATAGATACAGTCTATCAATCAGGACTTTTAAGAATGAAGATGTTTGCTTTCCTTTCATCCTTTCAATCTTTAAACCTATCCCCAGATATTACTGCTTATAATGAGAGTGATATTATTATAAATAATTTAGGAGAGGCGATAGAGGAGATTTTAGAGAAAACAGCAGAACTTGATGATGATGAAGAAAAGAGACTTCTAAGAGAGTTTGAGATGTTAAAACAAGGTACTGTTTTTGTAGAAGATTTATGGACAGAAGAGAAGGGTATAAGGAAGGGCATTAAGAAAAATGAGATAGTCACAACAGTTGGGAAATCAATATCAAGACCTAGAAGAGAGATTATATCAAATCTAAAGGTATATTTAGGAGATATGAAAACCTACCTTATAGCAGACCAACCATTCATCTTTACTGTAAGAGAGATGCCATATTCAAAGGCACAACAGATATATGGTGGATATGAGAGATGGGAGAATGTACCAAAAACACTAAAGAGTTGGAATGAGAGTATCATCCCTACAACAGACCTACTATTAGGAGCAGAGGCAAATGAAGATATGGTTCAAGTCGTGATGTACCAAGATAAGCCTGCAAATGAGATACAGTTATACTTAAATGCTGTAGCAATGTATGAGCAGAACTACCCACTAGATAAAGTTAGTGGAGAGAATGAATATACGATAGTACAACAGAATTTAGAACCTATCAGACACGACTTTGCATATGGGCAATCATTTATATTTAAATACAAAAACCAAGTCTCTATCATTGACGATATGACAAAGTTCGCAATATTAAAAACACATAAATCCTTTGCACCTCCAATGCTTAATATGACTAATAGGATATTGTCAAAGGACATCTTTGCACCAGGAGTTATTTTAAGAAATATCAGACCAGGAGAGGTTCAACCTATTAATGAGCATGAAGCAATGGGAGTAACTAGTGCAGAGTTTAATATGATAGATAAGTTGAAAAGCTCGCTAGATGAGGTTACAGTTTCCCCTACAACTACTGGTTCAATGGAAGGAGGAACACCTACTGCTACACAGATATTAGAAACACAGAGACAGGCTAAACAGATGATAGGCTTATTTGTAGCCTCTGCTGGATGGCTTGAGAAAAAGTTAGCAGGAAAGAGAGTATCAGTTTTATTATCAAATTGGTTTGACCCTGTGGGAAACCGTCTTGACAAAGCAAGGAAAATATTAGAAAATAAGTATAGGAAGGTATCAAGAGTAGTTGAAGGTGGAGAATATAGAGTAGTCAGATTAAAAGACAACCCCTCAACACCAGAGTACCTAGAAAAACTACAAAGAGAGATAGAAAAGAAAATCTCTAAGCCAACAAAGATATTTGAGATTAGTCCAAAGGCACTAAAGATGAAGCATACTATATGGAGAATTAATATAGTACCAAAGGAGAAGAAGACATCAGAACTATCAAGAATGTTATTCTCAACTATGATACAGGATGCCATTAACCTAGGACTACAACCAGACCCAGATTATATGAAGAAGAGGTTTGCTCAAGTATGGGGAGAAGATTATTCAGAGATGTTCCCTGCAAATACTCAAGAACCAGAAATGATGATGCCAGAAGGCTCTGGTAGAGAAGGAGATAACGGACAACATCCTAACGCTATGCAGAATACAAGAACATCATTGCAGAATAATCCTGCTAAAACAAAACCAAACAAAGAAGCTATTAAAAAATGAGTAAATCATCAGAATTATTAAAAGAAATTAGAAGTGAGCTTGCATCAATAGAACATTTTGGTGCAGAGCTTGTTCCTAGTGAGGTAGAAGAGAGAGCAATAGCGTCAGAGATTTATTATAAAGATTATTTCAAAAGAGTTTTATCTGAGAATATACAAAAACAATTAGTATTCATAGCAAAAAATGCAAATACTCTTGAGGAGTTATACTTTGCAAGAGGCGTTATGAATGCTTTTTATTTAATGGAAGAGTTTTTCAAGAGAGAAATAGATGACGCAGAATCAAAGAGAGAGAAAGAATAAAAAAAAGGTCGGTTATTCCCCATCGTACCAGGGGTTAAAGGTACAGTATTAAATAACCAATAAAATATGTTAGAAGAAGAAATAAAAGATGGAGAAGAGATAGTACCTACTCCAGAAGAACTACAAGAAAAGTTAGTTACTGCAAGAGAAGAGAAAACTCAACTTCAAACTCAATTAGATGAGGCAAATGAGAAACTTGCTAAAGCTAATGATAAAGATACAAACTTTTCTAAATTAAGGAATGCGAAGAAAAACGCAGAAGAAGAGTTAGCAGACTATAAAGAGAAAACATCAACTGATATTCAAAGTATCAGAGATGAGATGCAGGCAGACAAAATTAGTAGCCAGATTAGTAAACTATCTGGAGGTAATAAAGAAGTAGCAGATAAAATTAAGTTTCACTTTGACAAAATCTCTGGAGATACTGTTGAAGAGAGACTTTCTAATGCTGCTATTTTGGCTAATAATATAGTTAAAAACAATGTAAATCCAGCAAATTTCTCAAACAAAGGAGGCTCAGCACCTTCTCCTTACACTACTTCAGATAAAAAGGTCAAGTTATCACCAGCAGCAAAGGCTGTAGCAGGGAAAAGTATGGGATTTTCAGAAGAAGAATTAAAAAAATACTAAATTATGACAGACACAAATAAAGAGGATATACCTCAAGAAGAAAAAAAGCCAGAGGAATTGTCTGGTATAGCGACAGGTATTGTTTTAAAAGACAAAACTGTTGTTATTGAAGAGAAAGGAGATACAATAGGCACTTCTGATATTAAAAAGAAGGAAGTTGTAGGTTCTATTTCTGCATCAGACTTTAAAAAGATGCAAGAACAAATGATAGAACTTAAATCAAATCAGAAAATGCTTGAGCAAATTGCTGATAAGAGGCAATTGGAGTATTACTACAACAAGCAGAATAAGAAAATGCCATCAACCTATGTATTAAGAACATTTAAAGTAGCTGTAACAGGTGGTAGATTGAAAGATAAACTTGTAATGAAGTGGAAATTAGTAGAAAATGATGTCTATAAAGACCCAATGTCAAATGTATGGAAGGAAAGACAGATAATAGAGGTTACATTCAGAGACAATACTAAGAAACAGTTCCCATTAGCACACTTTGCAAAGAACTATAATACAATTCTATGTGAAAAAGAGGGTGAAGAAACAGATATTGAGGAAAATAAGTTTGTCACACTAAGAGTTATAGAGCCAAAGAGTGTTTTTGTAGGAGAAAAAATAAAAATGAATATATTATATGTTAACTAAAAAACTTAAAGGACAGTTTATTGCAGAGATGAAGATAGATTCTGCTAAATTGTTGGAAAAAGCATCATATTTCAAGAATAATCTAGTGGAAATAACCTTTATAAAAGGAAGTAGAGTTGATAAAAGAGCTTATCTTGAATCTGATTTAGAGAGGATTGTCACAAAGAAACAAGGAGAAGCATCAAAATATGCAGAAAAGTTCTGTTTTCCAATAATTGAGAGTATTATTGCTGTTTTAGCAGAGCATAACTTGACAACAGATGAGGTGAATGCTGTTTTAGGAGATAGATTGACCTACTCAATACAAGCAAATGAGGCTCATGCAGTTGAGAAGATGTGGAAAAAGAAGATGAATGACATTACTTTGATGGATGTACAAAATAAACTAATAGAAAAATAATATGTTTGATAAAAAATATTACGAAGAAAAGAAAACTCAACTATTGCAAAGGTTTGATAAGAAGAAAACTGACTATATCAATGAAACTTTTAAGTTAGCTCAAAATAATATGTCTGAATTTGGTATGATTCAGAAGGATATTATGGATATAGATAAACAGTTAAAAGAATATACAGACAAGGAAAAGCCAGTAAAAGAGAAAAAAGAGGAAAAAGTCAAGTAAAAATTGACAAAATACCTGTTTTGTGCTAATATGTAGGTATTAAATAAGGGAGAAAACGGATTATAGGAGGAGACTTATTTAGTTTCCTCCTTTTTCCTTTATTAATAAGACGTAACTATGCGTTAAATAGAAATATTTACCAAGCAGAGAAGCGTAAACTCGTAAAAACGGAAAATAAACTAACAATAAAATATGGCACAAAATTCATTTAGAGCAGCCAAAGGAAAATGGTATATCAAAAGATATACTGTTAAGGCAGATGCTGGTGCAATTGAAGTAGGTGATATGATAATGGTAACCTCAGGAGGAATCACTGTCGCACTTGCTACTAATGCAGCAACAGCTTTAGTAGGTCTTGCATCAGAAGACTTGGCAACAAATGCTGCTACACAGACTTTAAGAGTCAAAGTACCAGCAAGTAAAGAAGACTGTACTATTATAGGTGCAGTAACAGACGGAGCAATCGCAGTTGGAGATACAGATTCATTGAGAACCTGTGATTTGGAAGACCACGAAGGAGCAGATACAGATACGGATACACATCACCACCTATTAATCGTAAAAGGTCGTGTAGCAACAGCAGATGGGGCTATTACAGCTGGAGAAGCAGAATTTAAGATTGCTCAATTACCAGTAGATGTAAACTCATTCTAAAATAAATAAAGAAATATAAACTATGCCTGAATTAAACACATTAGAATTTGATGATTTGGTAGCATTAGGAGTAATCAACTTTATCAAAGGAGCAGGTTCAGTACCAAATACTATACTTAACTCTGGAATTGTAAAAAAAGTTGATATTCCAATGCACTCTGGAAATACAAGAAAGTTTTCAGAACTAGACACAAATGAGTACCTATCATATAAAGCTGAGGGAGACCAAGCTGCACGAGGAAAATTCCAACAAGGATATTCCAAGATTATGTATGCTAAGAGAATGGCTGAGAATGTAGGAATTACATTTGAAATGATTACTCAAAATAAATACGAACAATTTACTGGAGCATTTATTGCTTCTGGAGCAAAAGGTGGAAAGACTATTGATAGAGATTTGACTCATAGACTTACCTTTGGAACAGCTACATCTTATACAGATGCAGATGGACAAACAATTGATACAACTCTAGGAGATGGATTGGCTCTATTTAGTACAGCTCATACATTAAAAGGTTCTACAACAACCTTTAGAAATATATTGGCTGCAAATCCAAGACTTTCAATGGGTTCTATTGAACAAGCAGAAAGATTGGTAGCAGAACAAACATATAATCATTTAGGAGAATTGAAGAATGATATAAGTTTTGATGTTCTATTAACAACAGCAGACCCTAATACAGTAAATACAGCTAGAGAGTATCTACAATCTACTGCTTCTGTAGAAGGAACACATGCTGGAATTATAAATGTCTTAAAAGGAAAGTACAGACATGTAATCCTAAAGAGATGGAACTCAACAGCAGCTTCAATAACTGATACAGATAAAAGATATTACTGGGCTATTGCCTCAACAGGACTAACATCTTTCTTCTTTGGAAGTTGGGAAGCACCAAGATTAATCACACCTAAACAAGGAACAAATGGTGAAGACATCCAGACAGATAATATGGATTTCAGATTAAGAGCAGGATACGGTTCTTGTATCGTGGCTGGTAACTGGATAAAATTCAGTGCGGGCGACGGAAGTTAAAACTAAAGTTTTGGTGGATTCTTTTAAAAATCCACCACCCAATAGGGTTGTTTATGTCTGACTATCTCTAGTAGGTATAAGACATAATAGGTTTGGAGGAGGACTCTATTTAAACTAAAACAAAAAATTATGAAATACGGATTAAACTCAGGATATGGACAAATAATGGGACAATTCCCATTCAGTACAGGTAAAATTTATGTTGTTGGCAAAGACTCTATCGCTAATAAACAAATGTTTAAAGAAATGTTTAAGGTTGATACAGATGGAGTGCCAAGATTTTATACTACAATAGATGCAGCAATCTCTCTTTGTACAGCAAATGCGAATGATAGAATTTATGTAATGCCAGGGCATACAGAAACTTTATCATCAGCAACAGCATTAGCAGCAGATGTAGCAGGAGTATCTATCATAGGAGTAGGAGAAGGAGCAGACAGACCTACAATAACCCTTGATACTGCGACAACAACAACAATTCCAGTTTCAGCAGCAAATATTACATTTGAAAATATTATTTTTACTGCAAACTTCGCAGACATTGTAGCATTATTTACACTAACAACTGCAAAGAATTTTAAATTAGAAGGTTGTTATTTTAAGGCTACTGCATCAGCAATGAACTTCTTAAATATTATTGATACAGCGACTACTGTTTCAGCAGCAAATGGTTTGCAAATAATTGGATGTAAATGGATTGAGCCAGACACAGCAACATTGTCATTAGTAAAACTAGATGGAGATAATTCAGATATTAAAATAGCTGATAACTTCTTACAATTAGGTGTTAAAAACAATACGGCAGCGATAATGACAGTTATTGACAGTAGCAGTGCTTTCAATCTACAAATTCTTAACAATATTGTATACAGGTTAAACACAGACACAGCAACAGGAGCAATATTATTCCATACAGACCAATCAGATAATTCAGGTATTATAGCAGGAAACTTTGTCCAACATGCAGATACAGCAGCAGAATTATTACTAACTGCGACATCAGGATTAGGTGTATTCAATAATTATGCATCAGGTGTAGCAGGTGCTTCTGGATACATTCTACCAGCAATAGATAGTTAAGTTTAATTGGGTGGGGATTAAAAACCTCCACCCTTTAAAATAATTTGAAATATATGAAAAAAATAAAAGTTATTAAGGTTGAGAAACCAAAAATTAAAGAAGTTAAAAAAGCTAAAGTTGAAAAACTTACAGAGGTTATTGACTATAAGGTTATAGAACCTAAGGTTCTAGTATATGGCTCTCCCACTAAATTCAAAAAGGTCATAAAAAAAGAAGACAAAGAAGTTAATGGTAGAAAGTATATCCAAGTATTACTGATAGATGGAACTACAGAATTATGTCCTCTTGAAGAATCTAATAAAAAGATATTTGAAATATGAAAAATTCACAAGTTGAGTTAGTATGTATGGACGCAGTTGGAACATTAACAGCTGCCTTTACAGCAGCAACAACTGATATAATTACATCTAATGCTCATGGACTTAAAAATGGAGATAAGGTTGTATTGACTACAACAGATACTCTGCCAGCAGGACTAGCATTGGCAACTGTTTATTATGTTATAGAGGCTGCAACAAATACATTTAAACTATCAGTAACACCTATAAGAAATTACACAACAGGACAAGCAGATGCTAATTGGGATGATTTTAAAGTAGATATTACAGATACAGGAACAGGAACACACACTTTCACAATGCACGACATTGGAAATGCAATATACTGTAATGGTTTTAGAAATATAATAATCGGATTAAACACAGAATCAAATGCTAATCTTACTATTAAATTTCAAACATCAACACAGGAAGAAATGCCAGATTTCTCTGCTGCACAATCACCAACAAATAGATGGGATTATTGTGATACAATAGATGAAGAAGACAAGTCTTCAGTTGATGGAGATACAGGTTACTCACTAGCAGGTACAGATGATAATAGAAGATTCATGGTAAATTCAGATGGATTTATATGGTTAAATGCTATTAGAACAGCTTGGTCTGCAGGGAATGCTACTGTTAAAGTTTACATGGTAGAAAATTAAAAAGAATAAAATATGTCAGATAGTAAAAAAACAATACAAGAAGTATTACAATTAAAGGAAGAGCAGAAACTTCTTATGGCATCAATAAACTCTGCTAAAATAGAGGAGGAAACTTTGAATAAGAAGAATGCTGCTATTAGAGCTAATAATAAACTTATGGAGGATAAGGGAAGCGAATTATCAAAAGACCTTGATGCTCTTAATAAAAAGATAGAGAAAGAGAGTAATGACTTTATCGCTTTTAAGAATATAAAAACTGTTGAGTTGAATGATATTATTGAGAAAAGTAATGCAGAATTATCAAAGA
>Ga0075125_10001651_pt1 | contig 10871 bp, 14 predicted proteins | sample AntAceMetag02UKN_FD_69810 | JGI IMG/M metagenome (GOLD analysis project Ga0075125, IMG submission 69810) | Saline lake microbial communities from Ace Lake, Antarctica - Antarctic Ace Lake Metagenome 02UKN | ecosystem: Environmental > Aquatic > Non-marine Saline and Alkaline > Saline | place...
CCTTTTATAATGAGACAGCGCAAACTCCCTGTTTACACATAAAGACGATAAAGGGAGCATACGGTCATGTCTAATGGCCGTTTCTGACCCCAGTTTCCATCTCCAAACACTACTATTATAATAAAATATACCATCACTTGAAGGAACAAAATCAAAATGATCTATATGATACAAAACATCGTGCTCACAAAAGAACACGTATTTCGCGGTACTACGTTCTAAACAAGATATTATCTGTCTAACCATAGTAGGATAACCGCGTTCTCCCGCAACCACCTCGTTTGCACCGAACTTAATCGGCCTCAGTGAGGAACTGATAATAGGTAAGCCGGAGGCTGAGATGTGCTTTTGCACCGTAGAGTAGATAGGGTCGCCGAGCTTATTGTCTGTATAATATATAACGCCTTTAAGGTTTTGGTTCATATTTACTTCCTTTCATAAGCATCTCTTTGATAGATTTACCCCAAACCCCATATGTATCAGTTTTCCTATGGCAATTCTCACACAAAGTTCTTCCATTATCTATAGCAAATCTTAATTCTGGAAACAAAGCAAACGGTTTTATATGATCTGGATGAAGTCTCCCCCCACGATTTTTACACCAAATACAAGTATAATTATCTCTTTTAAACACAGCTTCCCTCCACAATTTAAACTCTTTTGAATTTCTTATAGCCTTATTGATAGGGGTTACTCCTCCCTTCCAATTCCAATGATTCTCCTTTGAAGACCTGCCACCTTTTATACGAGACTCTACCCTATTCCTTATATGCTCTCCTGATTGCTTTAGACCTGTATGGGATACAGACATCTTTCTTCTTGTTTCTTTACTATTTTTATGCCCCTTAACAAATTTCACGGTTTGGGATCCCTCTCATCATTTTTAATAAACATCCAACTTCTATAACGATCTCTCTTTTCACCCTCTTTGGCTTTGTGTTCTCCTAAAACCCAAAAATCAATGCGCATGGCTTTGGCCCAGGCATCCACTACTTCCCGGACGTGACAGCCCCCGCAAGGGGATCTGGACTTGAAAAAGGCATAGTCGTGCCCACACAAAACCCCTCCCTTTTTAAGTTTCTTGTGCCATTCGTAAATGTCTTGAGCTATATATTTAAAGTGATGATTTCCGTCTAAATAAACAAAATCCAGAGATTCATTACGGAACCTCTTCACTGCATCCATAGACTTCTCTTTAAGTAAGGTAACTTGGGGGTATTTCTCCAATCTCTTTTTAGACATCAGGTACCGCTTATCTGCTTTTGGCTGGTAAGTGGTAGAGCCGTAGTCCTCGTAAACTAGCCACGGATCGACACCGTATACCTGCAACCCCGCCTTTGCCAAGACCTCGGTGAATTCCCCTTCAAAGACTCCTATCTCGACGCCAACCTTAAAACCTAACTCTTTAAAGAGCTCCGGTAAGTCGTCCCTACCGCAATTAGGTATCTCAGCTGGTCTACCTTTTAATTTTATACCGTCTGTTATTTTCATAAATACTTCTTTCTAAAGTCTTCAAAAGTTCCCCAATAAGGGAGTTCGTAAAACCTCTCGTCGCGAGTAGCGGTGTGTTGTCTCATACCCCTACCCGTCTTAATTGAAATACAGGGATTCTTGGATTTAAAATATTCATAATAATCGAAAATCTTTCTGTGGCGCTCTTTAGGGAAATTCTTCTCCGCCTCGCTCCACTCAGGGGCCCCTTTAAATAAATAGTTTAGGCGCTCTAAAAGAAACTCTCTACCAATAACCTGAGCAAATAGGGAACTGTCCTTTTCTTTAAAGAAATCCCTTTTATATTTCACAATATATATATTTGTATTTCGGTAACAAACGTCTAGTTTAGGGGGCACAAAAGCGAAATAATCCTCTGGGTAGAGGCAATCTGCTTCTGTGGATATTACGTAATCAGCATCAGTTGCCTCGCAAGCCTTTTGGATTTGCCTACACACATTAAACCCGGAAGTGCCAACATCCCCCACACATATGTTTTTACCAAAGTCTATTGGTTTCTGGGAAACACTTATAAGTGGCAGGTCTCCAATCTTCGCAAGAATGTCATCTTGGATCTTCTTCTCAAACGACGGCTTCTCCCTATTACTTGTGTAATAAATAACTGCGCCCTTCATACCACACTCCTTGTCAAAATAGTCCTATTTCCAAGGTTTCTCATTACTGCGTACCTATGGTTCCCGTCAAGTATCAAACCGTTTCTACCTACTATTATTGGAGTACGTAGGCCATTCTTCTTAATATTCTCATAAACATCCACCCTCTCCTGCATCCAATTATTGAGTTTTTCGTCAGTCCAATTCTTTCTGTAGGGTTTTAAAATCTTATAATACCGAGTTTCTGTATAGTGTTTCCCGGCATCTAGTTCCGCACAAAACTGATCTTGCACATGGTTGCTACTGTCTAAAGAGTCCACTGCTACCCTATCAACAAGGGGACTCTTAAAACACAATCCCCAAAGCTTCCGGGGGTGTGGATCCCCTTCCAGTAAAGGTACTCCATCTATAAACCCAACCTCCTCCCAAGTCTTAAAATAACTTCGGATGCTATCTAGTTCAGTAGACGCCCAACAACGATTCACTTTCCTTTTTTCCGCGGTTACTATGATGCAGTAGGCGGTTTTGGTTTGGAGTCTATCCAAATAATCAAGCCAATCATTAATAGTGAAATAATAATGTGCATTTGCTAGTATAGTGTAGTCAACCGCAGGAAGGTCTTCTACGCAATCCTCCATCTTGGAGAGAACAAATTGATACGCTTTTCCGTGCTCCTCTCTCCACTGAGCCCCTCGTTTAACGGCATCCCTACTAGAGTCTACGCCTATAACGGTTTTAAAGCCCTTAAGTTCGGCTTCGTTTAAAAACACACCGGCATTACAACCCATGTCTATCAAGGAAAGTTCACTGCAATCATCTGGTAAGAAGGGGGCCACGAAGTTTTCCCACTTACCTATATTCCAAAATTTACTCCCAACCTCGCCTTTATCGCGCGAGGTCATTGGGAACCCCTCCATGTGCTGATACGTTGAAAATGGTTTCATTTTTTATCCTCCAAGAAATCTGTTACAAAACCCCACTCGGTGTCCCTGGGCAATTTTAGCAAGTTTTCAAAACAAAGTCCTACATCGTTGCGAGTCCCATAAACATGGCCATGTAATTTTAAGTCCCCCTCAGCTTTCCAAAATGGTTCATTTAAAAGAAAGTTGTACTGGTAAAACTTCTTAGGGCAGGGCATCACCATATCTCTATCTATCGCGCCCCACCAGCCCTCCTCGTTTAGGACTTTAACCACGCCCTCCGACCAACGCCAATGGGGAGCGCAAAATCCTTTTTCATAACTAATTTTACCCGCTTCAAAAGCTCCTTCAATAGCGGGTAATTGCGAATTCTTAAACATTTCATAACTACTTTTGTGCATTTCCAAACGCGTGTGGTATAACCCATGCGGGACTATCTGTATCCATTCAGCATAATCCCCCTCATTAAAGAATTTAATTCTGTTTCCTATAATGGTGTATGCTCCCCAATCCTGCTTTTCATCTATGGGCACTGTAAATAACGAAACTTTAAAGTCTGGAAAATAGTTCTTTAACTTACGAAGTACGTGCATTCTGGAATGTACAAAGCTCCAATCATGTAGATCTAAACAGGCTTTCATGGCTTTATAATACCCCACTTGTATCTTGGAAATACAAAGAAACTTAAATCGTTTTCCATAGCAAAATTAGTCACGGCCTTAACAACCCCGAATCTAACACCCGTCCTTGTCTTACGATTAACAAAGTCATCACCCAACAAAAACCCCCCGTGCTTCACCTTCGGATACCAGACATGGATATCTTTGCAAACACCCTCAAAGGTATGGTCTGCGTCCAAATATACAAGATCGAAGTAATTGTCTTCAAACTCTTCAGCTACATTAGTGGAATAATCTCTTATTATTTTCACATTTGGAAGGTCGCCTATTCTCGCTACTAGGTTGTTATATTGGGAGTTCAGTTGTTCTTGTGAGTAACCCTTGTCGTTTACAGCTATATCGCCTGTATCTGCCCATATATCAACAGCTACTGCCACCTCCGGATTATGTTTAATCATTTTTTCAAAATTTAAACCTTTACGAACCCCCACCTCACAAATTCTTTGACAGTTATACTTCTCCATGAAGGGCTTCCAAAGTCTATAATGTTTGTTCCATCTTAAGGAACTTAAATCGTTTAATACTTCATTCATATAAATTTCCCGGCAACGTCGTTGGCCTTTCCCCAATAAGGAATATCAAATGCGCGTACAGTGCCCATTCTTTTACTCTTCTCTTGCTCTAGGTGATCTATAGCCCCAACATGACTGAGGAAAACTGTCCCTACAGTAGACCAAAAAAACATCATTTCGTATCTTTCTAGTCTCGTGCCCTTTTCTTTACCCAGCTCTCCGATTCTATTATTTGTTGGGTACCTTCTAAACCTTGCCTCCAAAGACTTAACAACTAATTCCCGCGGGGCTATCATGGAGCCGTTAGAGGTACGCTTCTTATGATAGAACGTAGGCACGCCCCATGTAAAGAGTCCCCAGCGCGTCCCTTCATATGCAAAAGTATCCATAGGTGGGCGAAACTGAAAATGCTCTTTTGGATAAAGGTGATCGTCTTCAGCAATAGCTATATAAGGGGTGGTTGCTAGTTTAGCTCCCCTTAAAATCTGTTTGTATATGTTGAGCACGCTGGGCTCGGCAGTCTGCACCAAGTTTATATCTCCCCAATCTAAAAGGTTCCTGGATATGGTAATAACCTTAGCGCCGTCGCCTGCCTCTAGGAGCTTAGCTTTATGGTACTCTGCCCACTTCTCGGGGACTTTATTAACTGTTAAAAATATTATTGTTAAATCTTCATTCATTTAATTTGTTCTCCCTAACAGTTCGTAACTCAAAAGATTCGTGTTATTCCATCCAAGCAAATAACCTATTGGTTTTCCATTTTCTGAAAATGGCACCCCCATCCTTATAACACCACCTTTTTTCAATACTCTATGAGCCTCTCCAAAGGCAAATACAAGATCTCTCCATAGTAACTGTTGGAAAACTGCCATACCTACAATCCCGGCTACGCTACCATCTTCGTGATTCCATGGCTTTGACATGTCCATCTGCTCATCTAGTTTATACATTTTGCCTTTCCAACCAGTGAGTAGATCCGAGTTTATAAATCCTTTAGAATATCTGGTTGCACATCCAACGTGCAGGTATTTTAAAGGTTCCATTTCGGCTTTATTTCATTTTCAAAATAATCTTTCCATGTCTTTACAGAGTAGGCCCAGCAACGCTCATTATCTGAAGGGTTCTCAGGGGTGCCGTTATTGTGGGTACGGCGGAAAGACCTGTGTTTATGGGCATGCCAAATATTCTTGTTTACCATCAACTTGCCCCCCGCCTTCCAAGTTTTAAAAACCATTTCGTGTGAGTCCTGATAAAGGGGGCCGTAGTTTTCGGAATCCAGTTCCCCTATAACCTCGTCCCACCAGGTGCGCTTCATAAACCAACAAGAGCCCTGCATGGCCATTGTTTCATCTATCATCACATCTGCATTTTTCTTAGCTTTGCTTTTTCTCTCTAAGCCGGAGAACTTATAAACACCCTCGCTGACTTTCTGCATTTTTAAATCGGAGTAATCAACAGGAGCAATCTCCATAACTTCCCACTTATCTACATCAAGGAAGTAACGACGTGGGGTCATTATCCAGTTATCTTCTATTTGAGAAACAGCGATACGATCGTACCCTTTAGAAAATATTGCGTGCTCATCAGTGCGCATGAGGTATTCTCCAGTAGAAGCCAAAACACCAATATTTATGGCGCCTCGCATGCCCCGATTCCTTCCTAAATGAACTGTAACTACCCTTTTGTCCTCTTTAAGAGGAACTTTAGGCCAGTAACCGTCCAGAACTACTACAATTTCAAGAGCGTCTCCCAATTCGGAGTTCTCTAGTAAGGAGTCTATTGTTTTCTGTAGCTTGGGATCTTTATAACTTGGAATTATTACGGACAGTTTGATCATTTGTAATCATTATAGACTACTTTTGACTAATGTAAAGACTTTTCTATTAGAAACTTGGTGAAATACTTGGGGAATAACTTGGGCTAAAGCTTGGTGACAGTGACACACTTGGTGATACTGATGGGCTCAAACTTGGGGACAAACTCTGACTCAGTGATGGACTAAAACTTGGACTGAAAGATGGTGACAAACTTGGTGAAGCTGATGGGGATAAGCTTGGCGACCTGGACTCACTTGGTGAAGTACTTGGTGACGCTGATGGTGATAGAGATGGGCTCAATGATGGGCTCAAACTTGGACTAAAAGAAGGACTTAAGCTTGGCGACACTGAAACACTTGGTGATACAGAAACACTTGGTGAGACTGATGGTGAGAAACTTGGACTAAATGATGGGCTGAAGCTTGGTGATAAGCTTGGGCTAAATGAAGGGCTTAAGGATGGCGATAAACTTGGGCTAAATGAAGGGCTTAAGGATGGTGATAAACTTGGTGATAAACTTGGGCTCAAAGATGAACTTGCAGATGGTGACACTGTAACTGCACCTACACCAACCCAAGTTGCAGCCGCTTCGTTGCCGGAGTTAAGAAACACTCCATCTCCAGAAGAGAACTTGTAAGTCCACATAGCGCCCTTTTTAAATCCTAAATCTCCTGTAGGAATTGTTTTACCAGCTGACAATACAATTCTATCCTCACTATCACGTAACATAACTTCGTTATACAAATAATCATCGAGAGCAGTCAAAGTATCGATTTCGGCTTGAGTTCTCAATCCGACAGCAATAGCTTGAATTCTATCTATTTCTACTTGTGTTGCGTTTGGTAATTCCCCTTTTAGTTTAAATTTTGGCATAATCTTTCCTTGTCTCCCGCCCCCGAAGGGGCGGAAGTTAATTTCTAGTGATCCTTACTAGGCGACGTACCAGAAACCTTCTACTAAGGCTTTCCTTCTTTCGTCTGCAACTTTAGCTCCGTACACGTGCAAAGACTTGTACGCTTTACCAAAGTTACCAATTAGATCTTCAATTCCATTCTCAGTCATTCCCATTGCGAAGGTAATTGCAGATTTGTGGCCACCCATACAGTTGTAACCGTCGGTGTTATCGCCATCTATTCTGTCATCACTGACTTCGTAGATATCAAATCCACAGAATTTCTTTGACAAAATTCCGTTCATTACGTTCTCACGACCGGACTCAGTACCTGCGGAAATGTACTCAGGAGCCTGTCTAACAAGGTTCGCAATTCTGGCGGGTATTACTAACCATCGATTTTCCATAGGAATTTCTCTGTTAGTTAAAATCATACCCAATTCGTTACAGCGAGCGAAAATTGTATCTTTCGTCACTGCTAACTTAGTATTTGCTTGAACAGTGTAAGTTGCTCCACCTGAGATTGCGCCCCCACTATAAGCGGAAGTTTCATCATCGGAGTCATCTTCGATCACAATATTAGTAGTATTGGTAAATGTTTTAACTCTATACCAAGCCGTATGTCCTAATGCTTTAAACCCTTTACCTACCATTCCAGTAGTAAATGTGGTTCCGGAACCTACAACTGCGCCAGTTGTAACAGTAATCGTTACTGTTCCTGTGTCATAGTCAGTACCGTCTCTATTTCCAGCTCCAACATCGCCGTTAAGTGTTAATACAAAAGTATCAACAACCTTTTTCAGCTCATTGGCAACTTGATCTAAGATTGTCCCATCTGGGGATTTAATGTACGAACGGAATGTATCGTAGTCCTTGATCTTGAAATAAAATGCTTTTAGCTGGTCTGTTACTAGCTGGGAGTTACTCTCTGTAAGCTCGTCAGCAGTTAGGTCAGCCCCGGTGTACGTCTTTGAGGAAATTGCACCGAACGTCAAAACGTTAAGAATTGACGATTTATCCTTTACTTGGCCTTCGTAATCGCGGTTTGTTATGGCCTCGGATACGGAACGCATGTAAAAGATTCGTAACGCCTGTGAGGCGAAAGCTTCGACTAATTTTGTAGGATAGTCTGACATAATCGTTTTCCTTTACTTTAAATTAATAATTAGTTAGGTCGCGGTCCCGATTATGTCGAGGTTAGCTTGATAAACAAATATTATCTGTAATGTGGGGTGATTGTCAAGTGTAACTTATTCGCGGTCTAGTAAATCCAAGCCGACTTTACCTTCTACAATAAGTTTCTTGTATCTAGCAGGGTTTGTAGTCCTTATAACACGAAGTTCTTCAGCAGTTACTTCTTTTGGTTTTGGAATGGAATCTCCACCCCCACCTCGCGAAAGTAGCACTCCGCCCTTCTTCTTTGGGACTTTCTTGGGTTCATCAGTCTGGATAGTGAATAAAAAGGACGTAGCCAAATCTTCAAGCTCCATACCCCGGCGATTCTTCTTCATACAGTGCTTTTTAAAAGCGGACTCATTATCAGCAAGACTTGGGTACTTAGCAACAATCTCAGCAGAGTTAGCAAACTTATCAACTGCCTTTGCCCACACATCAATTTCTTGCCCGGCATCAGAAGCTTCCTTTATCAACCTAAACTGATTTGCTGTTCTGTAGGAATTTTTAAGCATACTTACTGCAAACTCATCAAGATCATCATAAACCGCGCCCTGGCTAATCGCGTACGCACGCAACTCTGGGAGAGATGGTTCCGGTAAGTTGGAGGCTTCATCAATCTTATTCTTCATCTGTTCATTTTTAAAATGTAGGGTAGTAGCTTCACTGCTGGAATCTTGGAATTTCTTTTTATAGTCGGGCTCGGGTGCTAGCTCGGGTTCTGGTGCTGGGGCAGGTTCAACAGGGGGCGTGACGGGCGCCGGGGTAGCATCTTTAGTATCCATATTTTCAGTAGCTACATCTTCAGGAATAGGGACATCATCATCATTTAATATATCTTGGAGGTTTTTATCGTCTTCTGCTTTTGTAAGTTTTCTATTATCTTGTGCCATATTTAACTTTCAACCGCCCTAGTCTTTAGGGTTGGTGGTTATTTCCCGCCGGGATTCTGTGACTCTTGTACAGTCTTGGTTTCCTCAGCTTTTGCTTCTGCTTCTTTTCTTGCTTTATTTTCAGCTCTTTGATTTTCCTTATTAAAAGTGGCTTTTGCTTCGGGACTCATAGGCTTTACATTACCCAAAACTTCTTTAAAAACTTCGAGTTGCTCAGGCCTTAGGTAAGCACGTCTAGCTTTTAAAAAGTTCCTATCATAGGAATTCTCTTTTAAAAGTAACTCTGTTGGTGGCATCATTGTAATTCTATCGAATATTTCGCGGGCTTCGGGATTCATCATAATAATTTATTATAGATAGTGTTCTTGACTATTGTCAAGTAGCTTTCTTCGCAACTTGTTTCTTAAACGCCTCTTCAGCTTTTTCGGGTGCGAGCAAAAACATTTCCAATAAGATGTAGTTTTTAAGACGGGCCTGAAGCAGTACAATCTTCAACTCGTCATCTAGGGAAGTATTTGTGAGTTGCAGGGCTATCGAATTTTTCATATAAGAAATATAGTTCTTAACATCCCCAACAGAAAGAGTCTTAGGAGCAAAGTTTGATTTGTTGTAAGTTTCTTGCTCGGCGGTAGTTAAATCCTCGTAACCTAGCGCCTGGTCTTTTAAAATTTTATCGTATATATTTTCCATATTTTATGCGGGCACTCCTCCCCCCGTAACTGGCGACCCCTGTACCATAGGCATTGGGGTAAGTTCCTGCTTCTCCTCCCCTTCCTCCTCAACTACTGGAGCTGGAGGATTCTGAATCTCATACTCCTGGACTTGCTGAATCTCTTCTATCCCAAGTCCTGCGAATCTTAAAAGCTTATTATTGTAAATTTGTTTAAGCGGAGCGTTGGTTGGCATAGATTGAATAGATGCGTTTAGTTTCTGAATCATATCCAGATCCCTCTCATCTTTCTCTCCGCGCATTAACACTTCCACTATATATCCAGACTTGGTTGCCCAACTCTTGGGGGAAATTTCCTTCTGATATATCTTTCTACCTAGGCGCCCCTCTTTCACAATAGTCACAGGTTCCAAATCATCCCCCGCGCCCTCCAACATCTTAATATATTTCTTTCCAAAATCTTTCCACCCTTCCGTATAGTAGAGCGCGATGCTTCTTATACGATCTTCAGCATTTGCTAGAGCTAGTTCTACTTCTCCAAGTGTCACATCCCTGGATTCTACCGTTCCAGTTTGAGCCGATGTTGCCGCTACAGCCTTCTCAGCCATCTTTATTATGTAGTCAATCTCATCTATGGATTCCGATAAGTCCGGAACTTCGACTGTCTCCATGACATCGCTGGGCTTCCCGGGCAAAGGGTACCAACCCCACGGAACTGGATCAAATGTCTGAGGAACAAATTCCTCATTACTAGAGTCGTAGTAGTGCATATTATAATTTCGCAAAGTCCTGTTCTCTATTAATTGTGAAAAGAACGAGTTTAGAATCTGGTTGGTGCCCCGCAAAGTATCTGCCGGTGCATCACTCCAAAAATCCGTCCTCTCCGGGTCGGTTGCCCAAGAGTTATATGGAAAATGGTCATACCAGAAATTATCTACAGTCTTTCCTAAAACCTCATGGAGCTTCTGCTTTCTAAGTTCTATTACCATGCCCCCGGGCACTGCTACTGTATAAATGAAAATAATATCCTCACCCTCTTCTTCGCTATACTCTTTCCTATAAACTTCGTTTAGCTCTATATAAGTCTCCCCTAGCTTAGGCGCAAAAGCATCTGCTAGGCCCATATCGCTCATTCGCTGGTTCTTCTCCATGATCTTATTCATAGTATCGTCCTGTTCTAGGGTTTCTAGTTGTTCCGAATAATAAGTC
>Ga0075125_10001652_pt1 | contig 10870 bp, 11 predicted proteins | sample AntAceMetag02UKN_FD_69810 | JGI IMG/M metagenome (GOLD analysis project Ga0075125, IMG submission 69810) | Saline lake microbial communities from Ace Lake, Antarctica - Antarctic Ace Lake Metagenome 02UKN | ecosystem: Environmental > Aquatic > Non-marine Saline and Alkaline > Saline | place...
TGTATTTTGAAAAAAAGAAATTTAAAAATGCAAAGGCAATGCATTTTAGTTTATTTGAATTGCAAAAAATAAAAAAATTAATAAAAAAAGAAAAAGGCAAAAAGATTATTTTTTTGTTTAAAGTTTTAGATTCTTTAGAAATGCTTGAAAAAGGTTATTCAAAAATCTTTTTAGAAGAAATTGTTAATCTTGCAGATAAAGTTGCAATTAGTTTTGCCACAAGAAGTTTAATTAAAAAAACAAAATTCAAAGTTAACCGTAAATGGCTTTTTAATCTTATTTCTCTGAAATTCAAATTAATAGATCAATTTGAGATTGGAAATGAAAAATATATAATTTTCTCTAAAAAGTAACTTTTTTAATTGAGCTTTTCCTTAATTCTTTATGGGAGAAATGCATCCAGAATTACAAGAAGATTTAAATGAATCTGCTATTGAAGAAAGAAATCTTTTGATAAAACAAAAACAGCATGTATTTGAGAAAAATCAAATCCAAGAAAATAAAGAAAATTTAAAAGAAAAGCCTCCTAAAACTTTCAAAAGTTATGTTCCTTGGATTGTGGCCGGGGCAGTTTTAATATTTTTAGTTTTTTTAATATTCATTTTTGATTTAATTTAAAAAGATTTTTAGATAGTTATCTTTATATATTTCTTTTTAGTTTTTTTGATATGAAAGAAAATTTTAAAAGAAAAGTTTTGAAAAATGGATTAACCATCTTATTTGAAAAAAGAGATGTTCCAGTAACAAGCCTTGTTTTTGCAGTTAAAAGTGGTGGTAATGATGAATCTTTAGATGAAAAAGGAATTTCTCATTTTATTGAACATTTATTGTATAAGGGCACTAAAAATAGAACTTCTAAAAAAATAGCAGAAGATATTGAACGAAATGGAGGAGAATTAAATGGATTCACCGGTGAAGAAACAACAGGATATTTATGTAAGGTTCCAAGTGATAAATTTAAAATTGCTATAGATGTTTTAAGTGACCTTATTTTAAATCCTTTATTTGATGAAAAAGAATTGGAAAAAGAGAGAAAGGTTATTTTTGAAGAAATGAGTATGAGGAAAGATAATATTCATGCCTATGTTTTTGATGAAATTCAAAAGTGTTTGTACAGAGGAACCATGGAAATTGATGTAATTGGAACTAAAGAAACAATGGGAAAAGTAGATCGGCAACAAATTTATAAAAAGTTTAAACAAATTTACACTCCGAATAATTTTGTTTTGTGTGTTGTTGGAGATGCTAATTTTGAAGAGATTGTAAGTTTTGTTGAAAAAGCTTTTGGAAACACAAAATCAATAATCTCTAAACAGAAAATTAAACTTAAAACAGAAATTAAAATTAAAGAAAGAAAGGGAATTGATCAAGCACACATTGTTTTTGCATATCATTCTCCTCTTCCAAAAGACAAAAAGGTTTATGCTGCAAAAGTTTTAAGTTCTATAATGTCTGAAGGAATGTCTTCTAGGCTTTTTTCAGAAATAAGGGAAAAAAGAAATCTTGCATATGCTGTTAAAGGAAGTCTTGAAGCGCATGAAAATTTCTCTTTTACATGGATTTATATTGGAACAATGAAAGAAAATCTTGAGAAAGTTAAAAAATTAATTCTGACTGAATTTGAAAAAGTTTCAAGCGAGTTAACTGAAAAAGAATTAAATTCTATTAAAACACAATTAATTGGGCAATATAAAATTTCTATGGAAGATTCACAATCACAAATGATGAATTTGTTATCTAGTGAGATCCAATCAAAAGCAGAAGATTATTATCATTTTGAAGAAAATATTAAGAAAGTTTCTTTAGAAGAGGTTAAAGAACTTGCTTCTGAAGTTAAGGAAGGCAAATATAGTCTTTTTGCTTTAGTTCCTGAAAATTAAAAAGAATTTTGGAGGGGTTGTAGGGATTTTTGTTTATTTTTATTAAAGCATTCTTTAACTTTTTTATTTAATAAAAGCGACCAAATAATATAGCCTGTTATGATTAAAGTAATTGTTCCACTAATAATGCTTTCTCCAATAACTTGTATGATTCCTGCAAGAAAGCTAAGTAGAGCAAAGATTAGTGCAACAATTTTTGCCCATTTTTTACATTTTACTAATCCTCTTGCTGTAAAGAAAAATAAAACTGCAAAGGGTAGGCCTCCAAAGAAAATAATTATTGCAACCATTCCTCCTAGAGCTGCACCCATTGCTCCAAATAATGTTGCACCTAAAAGAATAATTAAAAGCGGAATTATTACAAGAGAAGCTGCTTCGACATAGTAAAGAATTGAACATATTTTTAAGGCAATTGGGTTTCCTAAAGAATTTGGTTTTTGAGGGTTTTTTGTTGGACGAATTTCATTAATTGCTTTATTAACTTGATTGCTTGGCCATCCTTTTTTTAAAAGTTTTTCTTTAAGGGTTTCTAAAGGGATTTTTTGAGATAATCCTTTTTTTAAGAAATTTTCTAAAGCAGGAAGATGGTTTTCCATAAATAAAAGAAAGAAAAAGGATTTATAAAACTTTTTTAAAAAGGTCTATTTATTATTTCATAAATTTCTTGAGATTTTTTTCCCAAAACTTCTTGAAGATCTTCAAGAGAAGCATTTATTATATTTTTTATTGATTTGAAATGCTTTAATAATTTTTCAGAAGTTTTTGGTCCAATTTTTGGAAAAGATTCAATTATGAATTGCAATTGTTGTTTTTTGGTTAAATTTTTTTTAGTAACATTTAAAGACATATTTGTGGGCTTTTTCCTTGAAATTAAATTAATATATTCTGCAGTTTCTGTTGCATCTTCTGTAAAAATGATTGGAATTTTATGATTAAGACTAATTGAAAGTAGAAATCCTCGTAAAGCATTTGGATTTATTTTAAAATCATAATCTCTTAAAAATCCCTCTATAATTAGAAGAGGTTTGGGGTATTGTTTTAGATCTTCTAATTGTCTTAATAATCGTTTGTTTATCATAGAAGAAATAAAATCTTGAACGGTTTTTCTTTCAATTGTAATATCTTCTATAATATAGTCTGCAACTTTTAATTGTTTAAATTCTATTTCAGTTCCAAGGCTCATGAGTTTTGAAGGTACAAGGGAGTTTTTTTCTCGATGATCCACTATTACTTTTTTTGGTTTATACATTTTAAGTTAATTTTTTTTGAATTTCTGTTGTAAAATTTCCCTTATTTTTTAATTCTCCTTTTATTTGTTCTATTGAAGTATGCATTTTCTTTTCACGTGCCCTTGAAACATAATAACTCCTTTCATCCTTAGTGTTTTTTGTTATTAGGATGATCAATTCTCCTTTCATCAATCTTGCGGTTCTTCCCCTTCTTTGAATAGATCTTATTGCAGAACCTACTGGTTCATAAAAAATAACAGTATTAACTTCAGGAATATCTAACCCTTCTTCTCCAATTGAAGTAGCACATAAAACATTTATTTCATTATCTCTAAATTCTTGTATTATTCTTTTTTGTTCTTTTTGACTCAATCCAGTGTCTTGTTTTTTTGATTGCCCAATAAATACTTTAGATTTTATTTTTGGAATTTTATTTATATTTTTTGAGATTATTGAGGCAGTTTCTCTGAATTGCGTAAAAATCATAATTTTAGAATCTTTTTTATTTTTAACTATTTCTATTAATTTTTTTATTTTAGGGTGTTCTCGTTCTCGTATTAAAAGTTCATTTACTAAAGAATAAATGAGGGTGAATTCTTTTTTTGCAACTAATTTAACAACGCCTTTACTTTGTTGTTTTGTTGCTTGATTATATAAACTTTTTAAATATTTGAATAACCCTCCGAGAGTTTGTGTTTCTAATAATTCTATTGCATGGCTTAATTTAATTGCCTGGGCACAGGTGCTCATTGCAAAATAGCTTGCTCCGGATTTGAAATTTCTTGCAATTTGTGAACTTATTTGTTTTTGAAGATTCAAAAGTGTTATTTTATTGTCTGGTCCATGAAGAAAATTTAATCTTTTTAAAGTATCTACATACCCGTTATAAAGTTCTTTTAATATTGCCCTAATTTCTTCAAATTCTCTTGGAAAATCTACAAGTATTTTGTCAAATTTTAATTCTTGAAGATATTCTTTAACATCTGCACTTTCCCTTGTTCTTAATTCAACTTCTTTTATGGCGAGATTTTTACAAATTTCTTTTATTTTTTTTGTATCGCTTCCTGGAGAAGCTGTTAATCCTAAAATTCTTGAATTTTTAGACTGATTTAAGTATTTTTTTGCAACATAATTATAATCATAATTTTTTACACAACGATGTGCTTCATCTTCTACAAGTAGACAAACATCTGTTAAAGAATATAAGTTGTTTTTTACATCATTTGCAATACATTGAGGGGTTGAAAAAATTATGTCTGCTGTTTGCCAAATCTTTTTTCTTTTTTGGGCATTTAATTCCCCAGTAAATAATTGAATGTCTGCAAAAAGCTCAGGCAAGTTTTCTTTAAAGGAAACTAAATGTTGTTCTGCAAGGGGTTTGGTTGGCGCTAAGATAAGAACTTTTTCTCCTGGAAATTGACTCATTCTATGAATTGTTAACATTAAAGCAATCAAAGTTTTTCCAAGGCCTGTTGGTAGCACGACTAAACAATTCTCTTTTGTACATGTTTCAAATATCTTTTTTTGATATTCTCGTGGAGTAATTTTTTCTAGAAATTCCATTTTTTAAATCATGAATGCTGATAAAAGTAAACCTGTTAAGACAACTAATATTAAAAAAGTCCATAAAGCAAAACTCCCGAAGAAGATTTTATTTCCATCTAAATTAGAAATTGGCAATAAATTCCAAAAAGCAAAACCTAAATTTAATTTGGCGAATTCAGGATAACCTAAAATATAACTTATTATAGAACAAATAATATTTGCTCCAATACCTGCTGCAGCAATTGCACCTATTTGCGTCTCGCTAATTTCTGAAAAAGCATATAATCCGTGTTTTTTTGCAGTACGATAAATTTTGGCTTTAACATCATAAACTAAGGCAGCAGTGAAATTCAAATACCCGAATGAAAGAATTTTTAAGACGATTGGAAGAACAACTCCTAAATTCAAGGAATTTTTAAATCTAAAATGACTTTTGATTCCCCATTGTCGAATTTCCCACATTTTAATCTCAGTCGAGATTCCAAGATAATTTCCAATTATTTTCTTAAAGAAAACATTTAAGAGTATTACTAAGAAGATTGCAAGAAGTGTTGGAAGAAATAATTCTCTTACAGCAATTTCACCATCTTTAATAAAACTAATTGAAATGGCAAGCACAAGCGTGATAATTAAGATGCTTGATATTTCTTTTTTATTTAACATGTTTATTTTAAGAAAGATTTTTTTATAAATATTTGTGAAGTCTTTTTATAGATACTTTTACCTTAGTATGGAAAACTATTTAAAGAAAATAGTATAGTTTTTACTATGAGGATTAAAAAAATAACAGAAGTGATAGGTACAAAGGTTTATACAGATTCTGGAGACTATTTTGGAGAAATCGAAGAAGTCAATTTATTTGAAAACAAAATTGATGGTTGGAGAATAAAAGTTGGAGGTTCTGTTGCTTCTTTAATAGGGGGGGCAAGAGGAGTAATTATTCCTCACCAATTTGTAAAAGCAATTAGTGATATTTTTATAATAAATAAAACTGCATTACCAAGTTCAGAATCTGGTTTAGAAGAAGTCTCAGAAGACTTAATGTAAACAACAAAAGATGACAACAATTTTACAACACCCTCTTTTAGTAGATTTTTTGTACCCCTTTTTATTAATGTTTTTCATAGTTTTTGCTATTTTAGAGAAGACCCAAATTTTAGGAGAAAAACATCAATTAAATGCTTTTTTATCGTTAGTTATTGGATTAGTTTTTGTAAGTGCAGTCTTTCCAAAAATAATAGTTGTAAATTTAATTTTATTTTTAGTTGTAGGTCTCATTGTAATTTTTGTGGGTCTTATGCTTTGGGGATTTATTTCAGGTAAAGGAGCTGTAAGTAATAAAGGAATGCAAATTTTCTTAGCAATACTTGTTTTTGTTGCACTTATTTTAGCAATAATTGGAATTACTGGATTGGGGGGAGGCATTGAAGGATTTTTTACCTCTGCATTTAACTTTTTATTTAATAGTGGTTGGAGTGGTGGCCTTTGGACAAACTTTTTAATAATAATTTTAATTGTGGGTGCAATTGCTGTTGTGTTAGGAGTTAAAGCAAAAACCCCATAGTAGCGTTCTAGTGTAGAAACATATTTAAAGAATATTTGATAATTATTATTATAATGATAGGTGACATGTTCTTAGCTTTTTATTCTTCTATTGGAGGAGGAGGGGTAATTGGAAATATGTTCTTTCAATGGGAACAAGCAGGGGTTTTTAATTATGTTCTTCCTTTTTTATTAATCTTTGCAGTTATTTTTGGAATTTTAGAAAAAACAAATATTTTTGGAAGTAAAGATGGTAAAAGTAGTAAAGGGATAAATGTTGTTATTGCTATTGCTATTGGCTTTTTATCTTTACAATTTAATTTTGTATCGCTTTTCTTTTCTGAGATTTTTCCAAGACTAGGAATTGGAATTTCAATAATTTTAGCAGTATTAATTTTAGCAGGACTTTTTATTAATCCTAAAAATAAAGGATGGATGGGGGGTTTATCTGCAATAGCTCTTTTAGTTGCAGTTGTTGTGGTGTTTGCTAGTTTAGATTCTTATAGTTGGTATACTGGCTCTGGAATTGGTTATTGGCTAGGGCATAATTGGGCAACAATTGTAGGTGTGCTTGTATTTTTAGGGTTATTGATTGCAATTATTGTGGGATCAAAAGGCAAGGAAGATGAAAGTATTCTTGCAAAAATGATTAATTCATCTTAAATTTTAATTTTTATTTCTTTTTTTTAGAATGAGTTTTTTTACTAATTGTGGTGTTTACTACTTTTGAAAAAGAATCTTCAACCATCTCAAGTTCTTTTTTCAACGTTTCTAAACCTTTTCCATAATTTCCAACTTTATTTATTATTGAAATTTGCATTTGGTCAAACATTTTTTCCATTCTTTTTAATCTTTCTGAGATATTTTGAATTTTTGTTTCTGAAATTGTTTTAAATCCAATTAGTTCATTAAATTGATTTTGCATTTTTTTTATTTTATCTATAAAAACTTGTTCTGCAATTTCTATCATATTGTCTATTCCAGATTCAGCATAAGGTTGTTGATAAGACTCTTGAGGATAATATTCTTCTCCTCCTACTGGAGGAGCATATGCCTGATTTTCTACTTGCCCTTGAGGGTTAGCATAATTGTCTTGTTGAGATATTTGAGGTTCATAAATATCTTCTTGAGGAATTTGATTAGATGTGGGACTTGGAGGACTAGAGCTTTCAGATAAAGAAGTTCCCATTATTGAAGGTTGCATATTGTTTCCTCCTGCTCTTCCTTCGGATGAAACAGCCTGTTTAATTTGAGATTGTGTTAAAGCATCGGAAATCTCTTTAGGGGAAATTCCTTCCCCTTTAAGGTTATTTATTATTTCACTCTCTGAAATTCCTTGAGATTTCATATTTGTTACTTTTTCAAGTGTTGTCATGGTATTTAGTATGTTTAACTCTTTTTTAATTTTTCTAAATCTGCTTTTGTAGCTAATTCTAAAGGTTGAAACATTTTTGCTTGCTTTGCTAAAATTTCAATATCCTCTTTTCTTGCAAAGTTTGAAAATTCTGAGGAAATAGTTTCTATAAAAGATTTTATCTTTCCAATATTCTGTTTTAAGTTTTCCATTTCTTTTTTTAATTCTAGGATTTCTGTTTCTGTTTGTTCCTTTATTTCAATTAAATTTTGTCCAATTAAAATTAATCTGTCTTTTAGAATTCTTTGTTTTTCTTCAACACTTCTTAATCCAAAGTTTGTTTGGTTGTAATTTTGATTTGTGTCTCCATGTTCTGCCATTTAATAAAAGAGGTAATTTGGTTTAAATTTGTTTGGATTATTATATTTTTAATCTCCCTAAATAATTTAAACTGATTTTTCTTGGTTTATTCATGGAATTAAAAAAAGGTGATGCTCAGCAAAATTATGAAATAAGAAGAGAAGGTGGAGAAGACATTCTTTATTTAGATTTTTCACAACTTGCTTACTCTCCAAGTATTTCTGATCATCCTGAAATAATGGAAACCTCAATAGATCATTTAATTGAAAATCCAAATGTTTCTAGAATTATTTTTGTTCAAGATAAAAATTATAATTATGACTTTAAAGAAACTTCTTATTTGTTAGAAATTGCAAGTCTTTATGTTTATTTTCTTAAGCAAGAGAAAATTTTGTCTTTTCAAAAATTAGTTAAGGCAAATGAAGGCGCTTTTACACAAAGATATAATGCTCTTTTTTCTTTTCTTTATCTCTTAAAAAAAGATCCTTTTTTAGCTTATTTTGAGTTAAAGAAAATTTTATTAGAATCTAAAATTGCTTTAGAAAGGTCTTCAGAATCTTTTAAAATGGATCTTGTGAATTATACAAATTTATTAGAGAAAATTTTTAGTTTGGTGGAAAATACTAAACTTATTCAAGATTTATTGATTTATGCCCCAAGTTATAGAAAAGGGAATCGTGAAATTTATCATCATGCTTTTAAACCAGATATTATCCCTAATTTTACTTTTACTCGTTTAGTTTCTGATTTACCTTCTGATGCTGAAATTGTTGACCAATATGATGTTTCTATTAATGAATATGATGTGTCTAATGTGACAATTCTTAAAGTAAAAGACGAGTCGAAATTATTTTATTATTTGAATCCTCCAGAAAATTCTTTGAAAGAAGAACATAATTCTCTATTAAACTTAGCGAGAAATGTTTTAATTGAACATCAACCAAAAGCTGAAGAATTTACAGATACAGAGAGAACACGGCAAGTTTTTTTTAATGTGTCAAAAGATTTGATAAGAGATTTAGGTGAAGCAAAAAATATTAAATTAAGTTATGAGGATTTGAATAGGTTGGCAACTATCTTAGTAAGGCATACTATTGGTTTTGGATTAGTTGAAGTTTTGTTACAAGATAAAAATATTCAAGATATTTCTTTAAATGCTCCAATTTCAAAAGTTCCTATTTATGTTAGGCATCAAGACCATGATGAGTGTTCTACAAATATTCTTCCAAGTTTTGAAGATGCTAATTCTTGGGCTGCAAAGTTTAGAATGATTTCAGGAAGGCCTCTTGATGAATCAAGTCCTATTTTAGATACTCAATTAGAAATAGGAAAAATACGTGCAAGAATCGCAATTATTCAAAATCCTTTGTCTCCAGATGGTTTAGCTTATTCTATTAGAAGACATAGAGAATCTCCTTGGACTTTACCCCTTTTCATTCAAAATAAAATGTTGAATCCTCTTTCAGCAGGTCTTTTAAGTTTTTTAATTGATGGCGCAAGAACTCTTTTAGTTGCAGGAACAAGAAGTTCAGGTAAAACTTCTTTATTAGGAAGTTTAATGCTTGAGATTAATCCTAAAGCTAGAATAATTACAGTTGAAGACTCTTTAGAACTTCCAGTAGAACATATGAGAAAACTAAACTATAATATTTTAAGAATGAAAGTTCGGTCTGCGCTTTTAAAAACAACTTCAGAAGTTTCTGCAGAAGATGGAATTAGGACAAGTCTTCGTTTAGGAGATAGTGCCTTGATTGTTGGTGAAGTTAGAAGTTCTCTTAGGGGAAGTGAAGAAGTTGTAATTGTTAATGAAGGATTATGTAAAAGAGTTCAAATAAAAGATTTAGAAGGAAAAGATTTTAGTAAAATTTTTGTCCCCACTTTAACTAAAGAGAATAAGATTGAGCTAAAAAAACTTACAGGATTTGCTAAACACCCCAAAAGAAAAAAATTAGTGAATATTATTACAAAATCTGGAAGAAGTGTTACTGTTACCCCTGATCACAGTGTTTTTACTAATGTAAATTTTAAAATTGCGACAATTAATAGTGATAAACTCAAAAAAGGGGACTCAATAATTATTCCTTCTAGAATGCCTTGTGGGTTTAAAGATGTGGGGTTTATTAATTTGCTAGAAATTTTTAAAGACAATTATAGGTTAGAAAATGCAGAGCTTTATATTAGAAAAGCAATTAAGATTCTTGGGTGGAAAAAAGCAAGCAAAATTTGTGAAGTTACAGATATTTATAGATATTTATTATCTACTCAAAAAACAAGAATTCCCATCAAATCATTTTTGAAATTGATGGAGAAAGCTAAAATTAATTATAATGTTGGTGAATTAAGAGTTAAGAAAGGAAATAGTAAGAGTCTTCCTGTTAGGTTTCCAATTAATGAAAATGTTTTGAGATTTATTGGATATTATTTGGCTGAAGGAAATATTGACAAAAATAAGATTCAAATAACTAATTCTAAATCTAAGATTATTGAGGATGTTAAATTTATTTGTAAAAAAGAATTTGGGTTGGATGTTACTCAAAGGAAAACTAAAGGTTATGGGAGCTCTGTTCAAATGAGTGTGATGTGTAAGCCTTTGATGGATTTACTTATTTATTTTGGTTGTGGGAAGACAAGTTTTTTTAAGAGAATTCCTGAATTTGTTTATGGGTTAAATGAAAAGAAGATTAGTGCAATGTTAAGAGGAATGTATAGTGGAGATGGTTCTATTAGTTTAAGTAAAAAGGCAGGAAATATGATTAGATATTTCTCCACCTCGAAAAAATTAGTAGAGGATGTTTCCTATGCGCTTTTATGTTTAGGCATCGTTTGTAGGTTGCATAGTAGAAAAAGTAAGATTGAAGGCTATAAGGAGATTTTTATTGCAGAGATAAAAAAAAGGAATTATGTAGAGAAATTTTTAGGGGGTGTGGGTTTTACACATAAAGATCCTGAGATTTTAATTA
>Ga0075125_10001653_pt1 | contig 10862 bp, 12 predicted proteins | sample AntAceMetag02UKN_FD_69810 | JGI IMG/M metagenome (GOLD analysis project Ga0075125, IMG submission 69810) | Saline lake microbial communities from Ace Lake, Antarctica - Antarctic Ace Lake Metagenome 02UKN | ecosystem: Environmental > Aquatic > Non-marine Saline and Alkaline > Saline | place...
TCTGCTACCGCCAGTATTCAGGTACACCTCTATTTTATAGTCATCAGTAAGTGCAATAGATGGTATTGCTGTAACTGCATTAACGATGCTTGTAAAATCCTCTGTTCCGTCACCTTTAACAACCCATGTAATCATAACTCCACCTCGATTTCTTCAAGCTGATTCTCAGGCCATTGATCTTCTGGAAGCAAGGTTATTTCCCCGTCAACGATAAAGCATCTTCCGGCCATTATGTCGGCATCGTCTTCCGGCCTAGTCATCAATCCCCATTCACCAGCATCAATTAATTGGTTCTCGATCCTGCCGAGAACTGGCTTGGCATCAGGAGTAAATATCTCTCCGCTGGCTACTTTATAAATCATTCTACCCATATCATCCCCTCACAACATCTGAGTAAACAGTGAATCTATTTGTCTCGGAATCGTTTTCATATAGATTTATTTCTGATCTATTGGTTGCAGTATAATTAATCTGTATACCAATGTAGTACTCTCCAGGATTGACAAGTGTATCAGCAGATGAGAGTGTCACATCGACGATGCCAAGAATAGTATAGTCTGCTACAGCAGCTTTTGTGCTGTTAGCTAGTCCATCTGGTATCCATGACCTTACTCCTGCTACTGTTGAACTCAGCACGTAGCCGTCAACTGTAGGGTTACCTAGTACACCTTCATAGGTACTGCTAAGGCTTCCGGCCGTAAAATGGATGGTAGCATCACCAGTGTGGGATGATACAGATGCTACGGTTGCTTTCAGGTCTAATGCATTTTGTAGGTCAGTTTGATTTGCGAGTGTTCCAGTAATCCCGCCCCAGACAGATGAGTAGAGTGAGTTCGCCATCTTCTCTGTAAGGAGAACGGTGTCACTGTCGCCTGCGGTTTCTGTTGATAATCTAATATCAGATATTACTTTATCAGCGAGTTGCCAAGCGAGAGCTTTGAGGGTTCCCCAACGCTTATCATCAGTTCCAAGGTCTTGGCCTCCATCTACTGTTGGTACTACTTGGTCAGCCATCATTCTCTCCGTATTGTTGTCTTACTCTATTGATGAAATCATTTACATCTAGTGGAATATTACATATTTCACTTGAAAAGCTTTGCCACCAGATGATGTTATCTGCATCAGTTACATAGACTATTTCTATCTTGCTGGCTTTTAGCTCACATAACTGGCAGAGGTCGCCCTTATGTAGGGCAGCTCCACATCCTTTGCAATGTGTCATTTCTCTGCTGCTGTTTTGGTTTCCTGAATGAATCCAGTATATATTAGACCGCATACTCCACCAAGAATAGATATTAATACGGCTGCAATTACTATTGTTTCAATATTACGGACAAACTTCTTATTGCCTATTCGTTCTAATGACTTCGCTTTTCCTATCTCTTCATGTATCTTTTTATGTTCTATGAGTTCTTTCCTTAATTCAGTAACATCAGTACCATGATTCGTTATATGATTTTTCATGACGTCACAAGGAGGATGATGCATATCTGCTCTCAATTCAGCTATAGCAGTAGTTAGCAATGTTACGTCTTCATGCATGCTTGTGAAAGCTTCCAGAACCATCGCCCATTGATTATCAGTATTCGCTTCTACTTTGTCAGTCATGTCGTTTCCTTATTTAGGGCTATGCAGCTAAAGAGGTATCCAGCATTGTCTTCAGTCTCATTCAATTCTTTCACAGCATAGTTCTTATCTTGAAACGTACATTCCCATTCGAGATTTGGTACGTTTCCTTTAAGATCACTGTTTTGTACTAATATGTTTCGTTGCGATTTATCAAAATAGCCGCCTTCAGTAAAGTTCTTATTAGAGGCGATATAGGCAAGGTCATAGACGAAATCACGAGTTAGCCTTCTAGGTAAGACTATAGCCCGTCGAACTTTTACTTCTGTATATTCTCGGTCAATTGCTCCAGTTGTTACATTATAGTCATTCAGGGTGGGAAACTTAAAAACAATCCGCATCCCATACTGGCGTTTGAGCTGATATAGGATGACTTTATTCTGCCGCAAAGCGTTTTGTTCCATGGGAAGCTCCTAAAAGAAAGAGTGAAGGGATGCTAGCATCCCTTCACTCTCATTGGACTAGCTGAACATTACTACGCCGAGGTCGGTATCGAGTACCTTAACACCAACCAAAGTATCAACTGTTACGAGCATGCCTTGCTTGGTTCCATCGTACTGCATGGAAACACGCATTGACAGACCGTTGTAACTGACAACCGCCTGGTTTGCACCAAAGTTACTTGGAACCGTTACCAGCGGGCGTGAAACTAGCGCAATAGCATTGCGGTGGATGCCAAGGCTATACTGACCAGCAGGGCCCAGATTCAACTGAGCGCTATCAGCCATGAGACTCTGCGTTTCACGATCAAGAGCAATGTTTGTGATGGTTGGAGTACCGATCAAGCCATATGTGTCCGCGGCAGAAGTGATGCCGTAGGTCAACATCTGACCCTGCAAAGGAGCTTCTGCGAAGGTCTTAGTTACGATGTCCTTAACCCAACTAGCAGCGTAACCAGCAGTGAGATCAACAGCACCGTAAGGGTAAACAGTGACAACTGCATCATTCAGAACAGAAGTCTTCAAACCAGGAGCAAAGGTGACGCTAGTGGTTGGAGTACCTGAAGCAGCAGTTACCATTTGAGGGATCATATCACCCGCAACTGTGAACCACTGGCCTGCCAGAAGAGTATCTGATGTGCTGTCAATCAGCATAGTGGTAACACCTGCTGCGTAGCCACCAACCTTGTTCACAGCTGCTGCCTGAACAGTCTGAGTAGCAGCAACACTTGGTTGGTTCTGATCCATGTAGAAATCATAGCCAAACTTACGACCAAGCATAGCATTCTGCAAAGCATTCCCACCATCGCCTGCTTCATTGACTTTAGTGAAGTCACTAACATCAAGCAAGTCACCTTCTGCAGAAGGTGTGAGGATGAAGTTACGGGCACCTGACCCAACAGGAACCTTATTAGTATTCATCAAGGTGTTAGCGGCAATGACAGTGGATTTACCAGCTGCCGTTCCAAGCTTACCAACGTTGTTATCGAGGAACTGATAAGTCTGACCCAGAACAATCTGGTCCACTGAATTGGCAATAGAAACAACTGCAGGCTTAAGGAACTCAGTAACAAGATCCTTGAAGGACTTGGTCATTTCACCATCTTTGATCATGAAAGTGGTGTGCAAGTGTTGGTTCAGTTTAACCTGAACTTTTTCAGCAGTTGCATCCTGAATAGTAACAGAATCGCTGTCAATCTTACGCTTGGCTTCGAAAGAGCCAGGACGCCGGGTATTAACAACATCACCATACTCTGCAATTTCATCTTCGAAATCACGGTGAACCAGATTACCTGCAACCATATTTTCTTCAAGAACCATCAGAGATTCCTGAGCCCATACTTCTGGGATGTATGCCCGACCATCAGTGCCGAAGTCGTTATCGAAAGCGACAGGACGAGCGTTGGCAATTACAAAATTAAGCATGTTCATTATTGTATCTCCTTGTGTGTTTAAGATTAAATTCGACCTTCTTTACGAGCCTTACGAAAGGCTTCCGTATCTCCAGCCAACTTTTCAATGTCTGGTTTCTTTCCACTAGCACCGTTATTGAGGCCAGTGCCACCAGTCCCACGCCCTTTGAACAAGAATTGATACGAATCAAGTTCGGTCATTCTTTTCACTGCCTCAGAAGCAGTTAAAAGCAATTCAGTCGGCTTACCATCTTTGCCTTCTGGGTCTGTGAACTTGACTTGCGTCTTGTACTTGCCAGTTGGGGTACCATCTTCTCCTTGAGATTCAATAAGAATTGTATTTGGTCTCAAAATAGCCGCAATTGTTCCGCTATCAAAGGCATCATTTGCGGATGAAGCATCATTAAGATCTCGAATAATAGAAGAATCCTCGAACTTTGATTTCCAAGTGTCTCGTTCAGCTGTCAAAGTCTCAACGGATTCAGTATATTCCCTATCCTTCTTTTTCTTTTCTTGTTCAAATAGTTGTTCCTTTGTCATTAACTCTTTTTGAATATTGTCATAGCGTAGTTCTAAGTCCTTACGCTGGCTATCAGTCAGATCAGTCCGAGCTTTATGCGCTTCAAGCTCTGCCATTACGCGTTTAGCAGCATCAACTTTCTGCTTAGTGGCATCAGCTACCAACTGATCGATCTTCACCTGCTGTTCAGGAGTGAAATCATCTTTGTTGTCATCCTCGTTCTTTGCTGCTTCTGCAGCTGCAGCTGCTGCTGCTGCCGCTTCAGCTTCCGCAGCGGCTGCTGCTGCTGCTGCTTCTGCGTCACCTGCTTCATCAAATGCGGCGACTTTTGCATTAGCAATGACATAGTTAAGGATGTATTCATCCTTCTTGCTCTTAATAACGTTATACTTACTCATCATAGCTCCTAACTGATTCTCATAATATTAATAGAATTCGGATTCCGCAAATACGGAATCAGATACCTCCAAGCTGTTAGGCTTGGCACTCCTGCGGCCATATGTGGGACCACGATGGTACGATCATAGGTGGAACGAACATTTGCATAGCCCTGGGAAGTCATCCCAAGGTTCTCTGCTTCTAACTCTGGATCAATACCATCAAGAATAGCAAGAGCAATCTCGAAACAGGCTTGACCAATATCAGCAGGAACAGTAGTATCTGTTCCCCTGGGGAACTGGTTATCTTGTGTCGAATCGTACTTGTCGCCTCGGAAGTTGAGTCTGTCGATGATCTTGGTTGCCATGGACAAGGACTTGTAGGTCTCTGTTCCAGTTTCCCCAAAATTCAATCCATCCTCATCTTTGGCATCAGTCCATGCGTCTATATTCAATCTCTCATTGGCGAGCTCCTGTGCTTCTGCGGGTGTAAGATAGTTACTCATTTTGCGGCTCCTCTAGTTTTATCCGATACTTTATCCTCTAATGTAGTGTCTCTTGAGACTTCTTTTTCTTTCTTAGCAGTATCAGTCTCTGTATCTGCGTCTTTCACGCCATTTGCGCCATCTAACATGTCAATTGAGTTACCTCTATCCGTTGACTTATCGACGCCTACCGAACTTTGAGCTTGAGCAATACGGATGATCCTAGCCAGATGGTCAGCTGTAGCTTTAGCAACTTCATCCTTGGGGTAGCCACGGAGTTTAGAGGCTAGCTCGTTTCCGAGAAGACCAGACTCAACATCCGCTCTAATCTCTTCAGGGTCAATGACTATAACCTCTGCAGCATCAATCTGCTTGTTAATAGCTTCCATTTCATCTTGGCTGACTCGGTGGCTGATCAAGATGTAAGCGATCTGCTTAGCAACTTGCTTCTTCAACAGGTCACTTGGCAGTTTTGGCATCAACTCTAAGAGCTTTTCTACTTCAGCGCGCCGTTCTGCATTAGTCTGTAAAGTATAGTTCTTAGGGTACTTGATGATTGCAGAAGTGGCTTGTTCATACATTGCCCACACGTCTGCGATCTGACGTTCGCCCTTTTCAAGTTCAGCACCAATGGAAGCAAGACCAGACTCAACGCTTCTGTTGTCCTGTTCTTTACTACCTTCGCTACTTGATGCTAGTGACTTAACACTTAAACGGGTTAGTTCCCGTATCTCAGCCTGCAGATCCTTCTGTTTTGTCATACTAGCAACAAGTGGTTCACTACTAGGATGGATGAAGTTAGGTTGCTCGGTGCCTTTCGGGTACCTTCGCCCCGATGCCGTCCCTACTAGTGCCTCCTTGTCTTTTGCTGTATTGGCTTCGGTACTGGTTCCTGCACTAATAAGATTGCCATCAGCATCATTGATATCACCAGCGGGAAGGAGATTTGTAAGGAATTCTCTTGGGTCATACTGCTCAACATAGAACGGGAAGTTAGCTTTAATCGCATAACTTAGGTCACTAGATCCCAGATTTAGTAGTGCAATCTGGTAATCAGCGATATCCGTTAGTAAGGATTGTGCGATCTTGAACAGTGCAAAGGGTATTGACTGCAGACTCAGAGTCTTTTTTTCCTCTGGCAGTTCTACCCCTTTGTTATCATAGAACTTAACAGTAATGATGCCTTCATCTTTAATCAAGAGACGGTAGCGTTCTTTCGTACCCTTAGGCAGACCAGTGGCTACATCCCTATTATATACTTCTTCTCTAAGAAGCAAAGATGTTAGTTCATTCACGTCATTATAGTTCCATGCTAGGATGTCTTCAGTCCTGTATAGGTAGAGATAAGGAGGCCTTGCTGCCACATCAGCTCTTGATGGGTTCATCGGTAATGTTTCTCTATCGATGTAAACACCGACTTTGCCCATTGACAGGAGCTCGGGAAGTACCTCGCAACTGATGAAACCATTCATCGTAGACCCTAAATGATCGACTCCACCGTTTAGGCCATTGGTTGCTTTCTGGTAAGAGACAGGGCCGGCTATGCGTGTAACATCGACTAAACGCTCACTAATGGCATCTTTTATCTCATTTACTGCTGTCTTTGCGTGTGCAGGACAGTATGATGCTTTCTTCCTTGCGCGGAATTCAGCAGTTGTTTCTCTCTTGCTGAACGTTTGTAGGTACTCGTCAATGAAAGGTCGCCCACCCCCGTAGGTGAAACGGAACTTCTCCCACTCGGTCTCCATCTCATAATACTCAGGATGTCGAATAGCAGTGACCCCAGTATTAGTGTTTAGCTTGTTTGTTTCTACATTAAAACTGGCCATTTTAGCTCCTTATTCAGGCAGGTGAAACAATATCAGAAGAACCGAAGGATGAGGCCCCTACCTGCAGGGCAATCTCGGCATAGTTTCTTGCATGTGCAAAATGGTCGTCTTTCGTGTTTTCGTAGACACCATATGGGTTTCCGTTTGCATCTCTTTTATATACTCGCACAGGTGCCGTTAAGTGACTAATGTATTCTTGACTTATATCGAGAGGCAGTTTGATTGTTTCAGCTCTAAAACGTCCAAGGGACATATCTAGCCAGGATGTTCGGTCAACCGTTACTCGATGTTCTAGTTCCTCATGAACTCTGATGTTTTTACCATTGGCTCCATTCCCATAGATGCAGAGTTTAACGCGGCCTTCGAAGCGGTTCGCAAAATTCAGTGCCATCCGGGTTTCAGGCTGATGGTCAACAACGCAACTAGCTACGTTGTACTGATGCATCAGAATATCTAGTTCTTCAAAATGCCTTACCTTACCACTGGCCAGGACTCTACAACTAGTTAGTAGGTTAATATCGTTTGTTTGCCTTGGTCTATCGAAAATAAATTGGTCAATCTCGTAATGTATCCAAGTACCGACGTCCACCCCCATCGTTACGAAACTTCCAGGAGGGCTGAGGCGCTGGGTAGTGTACCCACCTTTGCAATCTTCAATATCTTTGGCAGTAAGTTGAGCCCCCTCGACCGCATGGGTCACACCCATTTTCGAGTTATAGAATTCTTGCTCATCCGTTGGATTGGTCTGAGCCGTAAGCCAAAGTTGTGCAATTTTCCATGGATCAAGACGACAAGAATATAATTGGTTAATATGGAAGCCACGGGTTAGTCTATCTGAGTGACTCGGAACCCAAGTGCCATGTCTTAGTATATCGGCTTTACCTGCATGAGGAATAATTCCCTTACATTCCTTGCAGATGATATGAGTATCAATTAGAGCTTTGTCATTTGGGTCATCTGCGGTAATCTTGAGACATTCAGGAAAGATCAACTCAGTTTGCTTTCCACAGCACGGGCACTTGAAAAAGAAGTGTTCCTGCGTGCTGTTTGCAAAAGAGGCGTTGATTCCTTTTCCTTCGATAGTTGGTGTTGAAATCATCCATGCTTGGCGTTCTGACTGCCCTGACATTCTTTCAAGTGCTAAGGTTATTTGTGCTAGGTCCATTTCATCAACTTCGTCGAAAAACATTTGGCCCACTGGATCGGACTTGAGTCCACTCTTTGACCGGCTACCTCTAACGAACAGGTTGTATGCTCCCGCACGTTTGTGTCCTTTGTTCTTAACATCTGAGAACATGTTCTGTAAATGTGGGCTTAGCTCTAGTGCTGGATCAAAACGACTGCTGGAAAAATTGTTTGCATCGCCTGCAGTAGGAAGAACATACAGAACACTTTTACCTTGGACATCTATTGTATAGAAGCAACGGTTGAGACACACTTCTGTGAAGCCCATCTGAGCGGCTTTTTGCCCGACATTCAGTTCGTCTTCACAGTCGTGCATCTCCCGCGTCCAAGGGAATTGTTCAAATGACCACGCAGCAGAAGCCCCTCCAGGAGCGGGCATTCTTCGATAGGCTTCAGCCCAACTACTGCAGGTGGTTATGCTCCTTCGGTGGAGGCCAGAAGCAATTTGCTTAGCTAGTAGCAGTTCCAGCTTATGCATCTTCTGGAGCCTTACCTAGTTCCCCGACTAGTTGTAGTACACCATCGGATATCTGTTCTAGTTGCTGTTCGTCTGTAACCACGCTGCCAATTACTTCGATAACAGATGATGCAAACGTCAAAATTGCTTGCTTATCCATTAGGCCACCCAGTGATGATTCGAGTTTGTGGCAGCTGTTGACAAGTTTGTCAATCTTCGTTACTAGTTCACTGATTAAGTGGCTCTTTAGTACCATGTCGTTCAGGTCATCACACTGGTTCAATTGAGCCTCCAGCGCCATCCGCAAAATAGCTACTTCCTCATTAAGGAACTTGAGTCTAGGGCTATCGGCATGTTTATTTAGTTCGACTTGCCACTTAGCTACATTGTAGTTACGGATGGAGGCAGCTTCTTTTGCATCGGCTTGTTTATTGCCGCCATGCATAGGGCAATTACCGCCCTCGTACACTGCTTTCATTTGGCATTGACCAAATTTATCATTTGCTTGGCATCGCAATGGTGAATCATCCTCCACGCGTTCCATTTCGTATTCTGCCATGTTTGCTCCTTCTCTTTGGCCTTCTTGGATGATTCATCCTTTAGGTAATTACTTGATTGTCGATTCTTGACAAGATGCCACTGTATAACTGGTGTCGGTCGTTCCTATTATATATTACGGCATTTTTCGAGGTTTGTCAACTGAAAAATTTATTTAGTTCATAGTGGCCTGTTGACAAGATGTTACCATCAAGTGTGTTGGGATTTGACCCACCCTGTCTATGATGTTAGTGTCATGATACTATGTGCCTTTGCTCCGTTTAATAATTGTGTGCGTTAGGGTGCCGTACCTAGTCATTATGACACGGTAGGTCAATTTGACACGATTATTTAACCCCCCCTGTCAATCAACTGGAACAGTCCTTGCTAGGGGTTGCGACTAGCAAGTACTGTTCCAATTATTTATTTTAATTCTGCAAACTGGAACAGTACTTGCTATTGACTACGACTAGCAAGTACTGTTCCAGTTTATAGAATTGAGTCATTTTATTAATTGGAACAGTACTTGCTAGAATTATCAAGTACATTATAGAATGAGATAGTATATACTTTCTATCCTATTGAGTATGATGAATTCAAATAGTTATTTGAAGCCCTTGCCCTTGCCCTTGCCCTTGCTAATATTTTCAATCGACTTTTTTTGATTATTAAATGATTTTAAAATCATTTAATAATCAAAAAAAAAAGTCGATTTTTCTTTCGTCATAAGTCCTTATATATAATAAGGACTTACATTTTTCTTTTCATAATCCACACAAGCGATAGCACAATAATACAAAAGTAAGTACATTTAAGAGGATGTTTAAGTGAACTGATTCGAGACAAACATAAGAAATATAAACCGTTATTGTATGGTATCTATACAGATTGACAGAATTTGTCACAATTGACAGTATTTGTCACATTTAAAATGACAATATTGTCACATTTTAAAGCACAATAGTACCATAGAATAATTGTGCTGTTGTAAGTCGTTACGGTATAAGGTACTTATGACTTGATTTAATAATCTTTCCAAACTGGCATACCACTTGCATATAGGTAGTTAGTGTTAAAAAAAGGAATTGAAAAAATGAAAATCAGTTTGGACGAATACAGAAGAAATAAAAAACGCACTTTGCAAGATATTGAAAAGTGCAAGCGTATTGTAGACAAGTACAAAAAAGACTACAATAAGCATAGTCTTTAAGAATATGTCTACAATGCACAAAATGAGACAAATATAAAAAACGTAAACTCGCCTATATAGTCCACCGTAGTCTATAAGGTAGACGGTCAGAGCTGTCCGCATTGATCTTTGTCAATTGAATCAATCCCCTCCTTGTTTGGTATAGTGGCCGTTTGTCCTATTATCGTATAGGCCGGTCAAAACTATATCATCTTCGTACCAAACAGGGAGAACCAAATTATGTTACATACTCTTAAACTCAGAGCTGTTAATGTTGTCCGCTCATGTCGACTCGTTACCAACCGTATCTTGACGGGTGTCGACGAAAGTGCAAAATCAGAAGTTATTGCATATGAAGGACAGGAAAATATTGGTGGCTTTGATGTCGTTCCTATGTCCGATTTTGTCGAACCAGATAAGAAGTATTCAGTAGGTATCGACAAAGACAAAATGGAAATTTTAGGTTCTGATATTATTGCGATGCTGGGAATGGAACCGGACTTGATTGTTACCGTAGGTAACCATAACTCACTCGCGGACGTGATTTTTGCTAATAAGTATAATTCACAAGATCGATTAGTTCGAAAAGAAGTTGAGGAGGAAGGTTGTTTGCATAATGCAATCTTATCCAATACTAGACAAGCCAATACAAAGAATTTTTCACTTGAGGAATTCAATTTTTTAGGTTTGAATGCATGGCGAGCAGGACTAATTACCAACTATGCGGAACTACGTGGAGGTGATTATGGCTTCAATAACGGCCAGAAAATTTGCGCTTCTTGTGTTATTCGTCTGGTCTGCGATA
>Ga0075125_10001656_pt1 | contig 10851 bp, 16 predicted proteins | sample AntAceMetag02UKN_FD_69810 | JGI IMG/M metagenome (GOLD analysis project Ga0075125, IMG submission 69810) | Saline lake microbial communities from Ace Lake, Antarctica - Antarctic Ace Lake Metagenome 02UKN | ecosystem: Environmental > Aquatic > Non-marine Saline and Alkaline > Saline | place...
CCTTCTGTTAGTGTTGTTTTTAGAGTAAAATCTGTCTTGTTCCAGATATAAATGTTACTATCTTTGTTTGTTCCATAGATATAATTATCATCTACATAAACAGATAGCATATAATGTGTGCCTTCTGTTAGTGTTGTTTTTAGAGTAAAATCTGTCTTGTTCCAGATATAAATATTGTAGTCATAACTTGCTCCATAGATATAATTATCATCGACATAGACTGAGCTCATATCATTTCCTTCTGTTAATATTGTTGTTGTTTCATAAGCAGAAACAAAAGGTAATAAAGCTATAAGTATAAAAAAGCTTATAATCACCTGTCTTTTAAACTTATGAGTATTAACCATAACTATTAAACACAATTATTGTAGTATATAATTATTTCCTTTTTTTCTTTTTGGTTTTGATGACAACTATTACAGTTGTTAGGATTAGGATTATTGCTATTAATGAGACAACTAATATCTTTGTTCTTAGGAATCTTTGTTTTAGTTTATTGTATGAGTCTAAGATTTCCTGCTGTTCTGCCAAGTTGTCTTTTAGTTTTTGAACTAACTCTTGCAGTTCTTGATTATTTAATTCTAATTGTGCTATAAGCTTTCCAGCTTCTTCATTGGATAGTTTTAATTGTTCTATTAATTGTGCCTGTTGGTCTATATTTAGTTCCATTGCTTCTATAAGTATTCCCATCTCTTCTGCTTTTAATTTTAGGTTGCTTATTATTTCAGCCTGTTCGTTTATATTATCAGTAAGAGCTTGTATTAATAATCCTTGTTCTTCTGCTTTAAGTCTTAGATTGCTTATTATTGTTGCTTGTTGCTCGTTGTTTAGTTTAAGTTCTTTAATTAATTCTGCTGTCTCTTCTATTTTTAAATTTAGGTTTCTTATTATTATAGCCTGATTTTCATTGGAATCTGTAAGCTCTCCTATTAACATTGCATCTTCCTGTATTGTGTTGTCTAATTGTGATATTATTGCTCCTTGCTCTGCAAATGAAACTTTCATTGCTTGGATTAAGTTAGCCTGTTCCTGAGTTGTTGCTGTTAATTGGTTTATTAAGATTATTTTCTCTTCTAATTTTGTTGATAAGTGTGCTATTATCTCTGCCTGTCTCTCGTTTTCTGCTGTTAGTTCTTGTATTAATATTGCTTTTTCCTGAATGTTTAATTCTAAATTGTTTATGATTATAGCTTGTTGTTCTGCTGTTATTTGTAATAGGTTTATTAACTCTGCCTGTTCTTGTATGTTTAGTTCTAAGTTGTTTATTATTACAGCTTGTTCTTCTGCTTTTGTTGTTAGCTCTGTTATAAGTTCAGCTTGTTCTTGAATATTTAATTCCATATTTGAGATTATCTCTGCCTGTTCTTCGTGTTTTGATGTAAGTTCTGCTATAATTATTACCTGTTCATTTATGTTGTCTGTTAGTAATTGAATTAACTCTGCCTGTTGCTGAACATTTAATTCCATACTTGCTATTAAAGAAGCTTGTTCTTGTAAAGTTAAGTCTAAAGAATTTATATAGTCTGCTTGGTCTTGTAATGATAGAATTAAACTTGAATAAGCATATATTTTACAATCTTCTTCTGTTCCAAATAAAGGAAGTTCATCTGCTGAAATATCTTCTAAGTCTTCAAAGAATCTCTTTTCTACACAAATATTGTTTTCTACACCCCAATATACTTTATAATCATCAGGACAACCATCATCATCTTTATAATCATTGAAAGTCTCTGGTTCATTAACACATTGGTCTAAATTATCAAATATTCCGTCTCCATCTGAATCTGGGAATGTTATATTAATCCCAACCCTATAATCTAATTCTACTTCTATTGCACACCTTTCAGTTGAATAGAATTGTATGGGAACATCACAATCTTTTACTCCTTCGTTTTCCCAACCAAAACTACAATAATTATTAATTATCTGCCCAACATCTATCTCATATGTTTTGTCTTTTATTATATTTTGATTGTCAAAGACTGTTTGTCCTGCTACTCTTATTTTTAAATTAGAAGAAGTTGAAACCTCATTTCTATAACAACAATAACCTCTATATTGGTCTGCACTACTCACACCAGTATAACCTTGTGCTTGACAACATCTTTCACAAGCAGACCATCCAGTGCCATAATAAATCTGTTGATTAGCTTGACATCTATATACACCACCATCTATTTGCCATATAAAATCATTATACCAAGTTTGTGAACAAAGTTGAGGGCTATATAATACTTGATAAGTTACTGAACCAACTCTCACTTTTAATTTTGTATCATCTGAAAAAGGAGCTTCTTCATAAGTGCTTAAATATATATTGCTGTTTGTTGGAATCCATTGGTTTGGCAACAGTTCAAAGCTTCCTCTATTATCTACACCTAAATAAGTTATTTCACCAGTGAATTTTGCGAATATGAAGGCTAATGCTGTTATTATTATTATTGAGACTATAATTGCTATTACTTTATTACGTTGTTGCATATCTCGCTCCTTTTCTTACTATTTTTGAAATCATCCAAGCATATCCTATTAGTAAGATTATATACACTATTGAAAGGCTTACTAATATTGCATCTGAACTGAATAACTGTTTTGTCATAAATAATGTGTTATTAAACAAATGTATTAAATAAGGTATTATGAAATTTCCAAAGGCTATGAACAATAACCAGATTGTTGTGAATAGAACTAAGGTTCTTATTAATTGTGTGTCTGAAGCTCCGTATCTTGTAAAGTGTAAACCATACATAAAGAATACTGATAGATAACTTAAAAATCCGAATGTTGCCCAGAACTTCACTCTGTTCTTTGCTATCTTTGATGTGAACTTCCAAGCAGTTCCTATTAGAATAGATTGAATTAATGTTTCAGTTAAAGAAGCTGGTTCACCAGCTAAGAATACTTTTCCTAATGGTAGTATTTGATATTGTGTTATTCCATAGAAGAATGTTCCTGATATTACTGAAAATAAACCTAAACCTAAAGAAACAATTAAGGCAGTGTAGAATACAAAGCCTAAGTTTTGTAGTATTGGTATCTTGTTGCTTAGGAAACCTCTTTCAGGGTCAAATAGGAATGCTCCTATGTTTAGTTTTTTACCTAATTCAGTGAATCTTGCTATATAGATGTATACTAATGAGAACATTAGAAGTCCTGCATATAGTAAGAATTTGATTATGTTATTTAGGTCTTCTGCTCCACCAAGCATATATAATGCTATCAATGGTATGATTATTCCAAAAGCCCCAGCATAGAAGAGAACAGAGCCATCTACCACTTTGTCTTTGGTAATTGCCATTATTTATTATTATGATAGTAATAGTATATAAATCTTTCTAAAAAAGAAGTAATTATTTGTTTTTCTGTTTTAATAGTTTCTTATTTCTCTTAACCATCTTCTTTACTCTTTCATCCCATTCTTTTTCAGTTGGCATTTTAGATTACAACCTCTATTTCCTTGTTCTCTGCTCCTATATCTTTAGCATTTTGGTAGTAAAAGAAATCATCTTTTCTTTGCTCTTTGTCTATGACTATGACTCTTACTGAATCATTTTCAGTTAATTGGTAGTTATCGTGTTTTAATTCAAAGTCTCCTATTGTTGTTATTGTTGCTCCTGTGTCAAAGCATTTATAGTATTTGCTTGATATTTCATCAGGTATTTGAGTAATTGGATAATTTGAATAGAATCTTATATAACCTGTTGTTAGAGTTCCTGTTGTCCATCCGACACAGATTAGAATATTATTTATTGTGCTTTGCTCTATTGTGTTTATTACTCTGAGGCTTATTGTATCGTTGTCTGTTCTGATTAGGTTTATGTCCATCTCTCCTATTCTGCTTAATTCAACTGTGCATTGATAACCTTGACAATCTTCGCAGTTGTAGTGATATTCTTTTGAGAATGCACATAGTTCGTATTGCTCTAATGGTATCTCTAAATCTATCTCTGCCCAAGAGCTTTTGCTTAAAACACCTTCTGATTTTATGTTAGTTTTATTGTCAAATATATAATAAGTTGCGTTTATGTAATTGTAGTCTGGGTTTCTTGCTTTTAGATACATCTTTTCCTTTTCTATTGGTTCTATGTCATCTATCTTTTTGTATTGCTTTATTAAGAAGAATGAAGATAAACCTATGATTAACACAATTAGAATTATTATTATTGCGTTTTTTCCTTTAGTCATTTTGATTTTGAACAATCTTTACAAAAATATGTCTCTGAATAGTTTGAATAAAATACCTTTCCACAACCTTTACATATTCCTTTCTTCTTGTGATATGTTTTGTTTTTTCTTTTTGGAATTTTTTCAAAGGTTGATGGTGATTGAACGTATTTCTTTTTTCTCAATATTCCCACCCATTTAGATGATTTATTGTTTGGATTGTGAAGTCTAATTCATTGATTGAACCAATTAATTTAACCTTTTGAATTTTAGGAATATCACTAAAATAAAGCTTGATTAATTTGCTTCGTCTCTCTTCAAACATTCGTTTAAGGGGTTTCATTTTATCTTCATATAATATTGTTCATATTTACTTGTATCTTCTCTTATTGCGATATATAAAGGTAGTAGTAATACTATTGGTGTAACCCAACCCCATTTTGGAAGGAAACTATGAACATATAAGGATATATAACAGAAAATTAATGCAGTTATTACCATACAACCAAAATCTACATTATCAAATTTCCATTTGGTGACTTTCTTTACTTTCTTAATCTTTTTCATTTCTTCTTTCCTCTAAATCTCGTTTGAATCTTTTATTAACAAATTGTTCTATCACTGGAATAACAATCTTCTTTATTTCCACCATTCTGTTTTCTCCAATTTTCTGCGTAAGCTTCCGATAAGCCCATACAAGATATTTCATAAATAGAGTGATTTAACTTTAATTGTTTAAATTCATTGAAATGACCTAATTCGTGCAAAAGTATCTCTTTTATTGAATTGTTTTCTAAATATTCAAAATTATATATAGTTATATAAGTTCTATAACCCCAAAATTTAAAATAGCCATCATAATCATATAAAGGGTGTGGTCTGTTTCTTATTGTGATTACTTCTATTCCTTCAAAATACTCTTCAGGTATTTGGTTTATTATTGTTTTGAATCTGTCTACTTCTGTTTTGTTTACTCTGTATTTGTTATACATCAATGGGGGATAAGCTAATGCTATGCTTACCATTAGTAAAAACATTACAATTCCAATAAATATTGCTTTTTTCATTTGTTTTTTAATTTAAAAGTTTCTATAAAACTAAGAATATCATCAGAAATATAATCTTCCACTATATCTGTTTCTTCCCTTATGTTTTCTAATTTTTCCATTATTTCTTCGGTTACTTTTGTATTTTTTGTTAAAAGCCCCCTTATCTCTTTAGTATATTTAATCATTACTTCTAACAAACTAAATAATAATTTTTTATACCCTATTTCTTCTAAAGATTTATTCGAAAAAAATATATCACCAACATATGTTTCTAAATCCATAAGAACAAAATTATCAATATCTTCTTTTGAGCCATCAACTATTATAGCTGATAAAGTATCACATAAATCCATAAATTTTTTCTTCTTATCTTTCATTTGTATCACTTTTGTTTTTAAAAAAATAAAAAAAAATAAAAAATAAATTTAGTTATGTTGGAATCCATTTACATATCCAAAAGCACTTTGTCCTATAAAAGGATTAGTAAATGAATAGCTATCTATATGGTATGGTTCGTATGGTAATTGCTGTGAATTGTCATAAATAGTCTGTGTAATAAAAGTATCTCCTTGAACACCACCTTCTCCTTCAATAAATGTTAAAGTTGTTGGAGATGTTAAACTTCCACCAAACTTATAGTTTGTATTCCAATCTGGATGAATTGTCCAAACTGAATATTCCCTAATATATGTTGTTTCTCCAGTTGTAGCTATTACGGTTGATTGCTTTCCTGCCCACTCCCCATAATCTACACCAGTATCACCATAACCCTGTATTGCTGAATTTCTGTCTGGGTAAGCTAATCCTGTTCCATAACTTCTTATAGATTGTGTCATTTCAAGAACTCCAGTGTTTTCAATGTGTTGGTAGTCAATAGATGTCATTTGTGTAGTTGGGTTAGATGCACTATCAAATCCACCTACTGAATAACTTGTAGTTATTTCAACATTTCCACTTGGGCTACTAACCCAATACTGTATATCACTCACTGCACTCACTATTCCTATTGTTGCTAACATCAGCACTAATGCTGATAATATAGCTATTGTTTTCTTCATTTGTTTTTTTACCTCATCAATTATTTCTTTTTCTTTCCTCGAGCCATCTTTGCTCTGGAAACATCTCCTTGCTTATCTATAAAATACAAAAATCCTTTCTCTCTTACTATTCCAGTTTTCTTAACTTTTTCTGCCATTTGCTATCAACTCCTTTGGTTTTTTATGATTTATTCCACACAATTTGAACAAAACTCTGGTGGATGATTCACTTGAATACTAAATTTCATATCTCTGAAATAAGTCATATTATTTTGCTCACAAGTAAAACTTTCGTCTTTATAGACCTTAAAATACTCACTTGCTAAATTCTTACAATATGAGTCTTGGTCAAGTGTTGAGATTATTGCGTTCTGTTTTATCTGCATTGGCAATATCCAGTTATCGTAGACATAATTTAAAGTGTGTGTTATTAAATTAAAGTAAATATTTGCTATTCTTGAGTCGTAGTCATCTGGTCTTCTTTCTCCTATAAATGTCAACCAGCTTTTCTCTAAAGTATCTGCTATTCCACTTTTAGTCATACTTCCTTTTGTAGCTTGATATACTTCATTGTCCACATATCCTTGATAATTTACTCCATTAATATATACATCGTTGTCTGGGCTATTCAAATCAAAATAGCCATTTATTGCTTCACTTGAGGAAACACTTACACTAACCTCTGTTGCTGAAACAACAGATAAAAATAGCAAAAATATAATCCCAAATAAAATTGTTTTTCTCATTGTATCACCTTTTAGGTTTTTTCTTTTTAAGAACCTTTTTAAGAACTAATCCATTAAAAAGTGAATCAAGGTTTCCTTCTTCTATTTCTTTTCTTAACTCTTTTAAATTGTCTTCTTGCATCGTATCACCTTTTGATTATAAACCAAAGGACAAATGAAGGGTGCTATTAAAACCCTGTCCCCAGTCCTTTGGTTATTTGTGGATTCGGGGACTATTATTTTCTTTAATGAATGACAAGTCATAATCATACAACTTGCTTTGAAAATCTAACAGTTCCTCTTTTTTTAAAATAGAGAAAGGTATTATTATCTCCAATAATCTCCTTACTGACTCTCTGTTTGTAATCCATATTGCATTAAATTTGTCTCTTGAAGACTTTATTCCAAACTTATTGAATATCTTTTCAAAGGTTATCAAATTGAGATTCTCATTGTCTGCAATCTTTACTTTGAATTGGGTGAAACCTTTTTTGCTTTTTGATTCATTGAAACATCCTCTTCCATCCAAAAAACCAGCTAAAAATATGCTTAAAAAGGTGTTATCATTTTTCATTTCTTCTCACCACTCATTAGTCTATTAATTATTTCATCATAGCTTTCCCTATTTGTTAATCTTATCTCTTTAAGCTTTTCTCTTGTTTCTTTAGAAATTTGTATTTGCGTTAGTTCCATATTATACACCTATTATATAACTATAACATAACTAATATATAAAGGTTTTGTTTTAGAGGTATGATAATGTATGATGAGGTATGATTATTTGTTTTTAGAAAGTTTAGAATTTAGAAAATTCTTAACTCTTGTAAATTTTTAGAATTTAAAAGAAAAAAATAAAAAAAGATTTTTAGGTTTATGCAGTTAGATTCTGTCCGATTGCATCAGTTGTAGATTCTATTCCTATTAAACTCAAATCAATAAGCTGTTCTGCTGTTGATAAGGTTGTATCAGAATAGTTTGCAGTCTGGTAGAATACTGTTGTAGAACCAACCTTTATAGGTATGGTAATCTTTTCTCCGTATACAATGTTCTTCATACAACTTACATCATATAACTTGTCGTTTGCATCATCACTTAAAGCATCACTTCCTGAATTATCAGATATAGCAATTCCACACACACTCATTGAAGCGTGTAAAATACCATCTGTAAAGTCAGTTACATCATAAGCAACTGAACCACCTGATACTGCGACAGAAGCTAAACCGTTATCTGCTGTTGTTGCGTTGAATCCCCAAGTGTCCACTTTCATATAACCTTTCTCTGTGTCGTCTGAAGAAATTGGGTTTAAGACAATCATCTTATATCCGTCTTTCTTTAGCTCTATGGTCACATCACAATCTGCTGTCCAAGATGTTGTTGCTGATGTTAGGCTTGAATCAACTACTCCGTTCAAACTACTTCCTATGTCAATAGCATTATCTTCGCTGTCATCACATACACCATCAAGCTTTGTCTGTCCTGAAGTTATAGCTTCACCATTATACCTGAAGCTTCCTGTAATATCAATTCCACCTGCTTCAATCTGCTCAACATTAAGCTTGGTTCTCTCTGGCATACATACAACAAATGCTGTTGGAATAACATCTTCCTCATCTGAATCTGCGTTCTCGTTCATAGTGACTAAGAAACATTCTCCTGCTGACAATGTGCAAGTTGAGGTTGAATTTATTGCTCCTGCTCCTGCTACTGTTGATTTGTCAGTGCAACCACTTACTGCCTCTGCGTCAGCTAAAGATGCTAACTTAACCTCTTCATCTCCTGCTGTGAATCCTTTCCAGAAATCATAGTAGTTGATAGCACAGAAATGTTCTATCTCAAAGTTTCTGCTTGAACCATCCCAGTAGTTTTTGTAAGTTGCTTGTGATTCTCCATCTGGATTCATTGAACAATCAATGATTTCCTTGTCAGCCAATTTTGCCTGAACAGTTGGATTCCATTTGAAGAAATCTATTCCAACATCTGCTTCGTCATCTTGATTTGCTGAGTCTGCCTCAGTTGCATCAACTGCGAAAGTTACTGCTGAATATCTGTCTCCTTCTCCTACTGCTAAGTCTCCTGCATCTCCTGTGTCTCCTTCATCACCTGCTATTGAACCGAAAAACTTTGTGTAACCAAAGATTCCTGCTCCAACTAAAGCAACGAATACAACCATTAATCCAATAATTGCTGAAATTCCTAAAGGTTTTCTCGTTTTAACCATTTATATCATCTCCTTTTGTTTTGCACGTTTCCGTCTGTGTTCACAGCATTTCTGCTGAACGTGATTTATCTATTTAAGTTATTATTATGATAGTAACAGATACTATATAAAAGGTGTGATTAATTTTAAAATACCATAAAATATATAAAGGTTGAGCTTCATAAATATAGAGTATGAATGATGATTTAGAGGTTATTTCTTGGTATAGAAAGATATTGCAGAGTCCACCTTTTATTAATAAGGCTTGGACTAAACATTCGTGGGCTTGTTATCTAAAAGTTAAGAGTCCAAGAGACATTAAACTTCTTGATTTTATTAATCTCTTGATTTCTAATGGTATTCTTGTTGAGAATGGTATGTGTGAAATTAATAAGAAAGAATACAAAAGCTATAAGTTAAATAGAAGTTATAGGAAATTGAGTTTGGAATTGCTTGAAGGAACTGATTTCTATGTTATTGCAGATAGTCTTTTTGATTTGTCTCAAAATAAAGATAAAGGAACTTATGTTAAGTAAAGTTAATTGGTGATTGTTGTTCTTCCATCACTTCCTGAATGGTTTCTGTTCTTATTGTGTAAACATTCTTCATATGAGGAATGGCTTCAAAAAATTTAATTATTCCATAGAAAGGATTAATTTTTACTTTCCAAGACACTTCTATTCCAGTTTCCTTTTCGTATTGTGGGTATATTAATAAAAACCCACCAACTGTTGTCATTGTATAGACTAAAAGCAACATTATTAATATGTTTGAGGTTACTGCTGATTGGTTGTTTGTGATTAATATAGCTACCTTGTAGAACAGATAGAATAACCAGAAGAACATTATTAAGTTAAATACTAATGACGATACTGATGCAAGGGTTCTCCAAGCTCTTTTAATCTGGAATGGAATCATCTTGAAGAATTTTGTGAATTTGTTGTCTGCTGTTGGCTCTTCCATATCTACAACAATTCCACCATCATCTATTATTCTTTGTGCATTGACAGCCACATTGTGATTGAAGCTTAGTGTTGTTGCTATGAATCCATATAATATAGGCTCTGCACTTTTTTGCTGAACTGATTCAACTATGCTTCCCAGAAGCATAAATGATAAAATTAGCAATGGAACTGAAATTTTCCAGCTCTTTAGAATGAATGATAAGAAAGAACTTAATACTCCAAACACCCCTCTGCTTCCACTGGAAGCTCCTGATATTATTGCTGGATTTATTGGCATTTTCTATAAGATTATTATGAAAGAGTATCTATATAAATGTTTTGTTTAGCGAAAAGTATATAAAGGATTAACTTCATAATTATTAATTAAGGTGTTAGTAATGCTTAAAAAGATTCTTGAGAATATTAATGATACAGATTTGAAGAAAGAGTTTGCTGATAAAGAACTTGAGATTTCTTTGATTAATAATATTGAGATAGCCAAGTCTTACAGCAAGTTAATGATTATTCTTGAAAGTATATCTCAAGTTATAGAGATTGGAAAGTTGATGGAATATCTTGGAAAGTTTAATCAGATTGAACATTGTATTGTTGAACTTGAACAAAGGAGTGTGTTTAAAGGAGATGTTATCAGGAAGCTTAATTTTCTTATGAATATATATAGGGGAGAGTTGGTTATATTACTTGGTTATTTCCAGAGGATTAAAGGAGACG
>Ga0075125_10001657_pt1 | contig 10849 bp, 17 predicted proteins | sample AntAceMetag02UKN_FD_69810 | JGI IMG/M metagenome (GOLD analysis project Ga0075125, IMG submission 69810) | Saline lake microbial communities from Ace Lake, Antarctica - Antarctic Ace Lake Metagenome 02UKN | ecosystem: Environmental > Aquatic > Non-marine Saline and Alkaline > Saline | place...
ATATCCGGTGTTAGTCGTACCAACTTCATTTGTCAAAGCCGCATAAGTTGTGGAAGCTGCCCCTAGATTTGACGTACTCAAAAATAGAGCCATCTTCCAAGTGCCTGTATCAATGTCAAAAGTACCGTCTTGTAGTGATGTTCTTCCTGTGTTAGTAAACGTAAAAGCTCCTGCTGCCATAATATTCCTCCAGTTTTATTTGTATGTATCTCTATATTTGATATTCATTGTGCCTGTCGTCGAAAAGGCATCGAATGACTCTGCGTCTAATAGAAGCACTATAGTTGTTGAAGCAGGGATTGGCTGAGCAGCCGTAGACATATAAGCCCTCATCCTTGAAGTAAGCAGTGATGCTTTTGCTAAATTAGCTACAGTAATCCTTTTAGATTCATCTGCTGCTGCTTCGGAAACATCACGTATATATATCTCATCATCAACCGCTGGGAGAGCCGCTAATTCTGTTAATGCACTTAATTTTGTATCAGCCATAACCTACTCCTTATACGCTATACCAAATTTTTAATCCGACCTGCACGTCGTTAAAGTTAATAGCTGCTAAATCCGCCACTGCTTCGTCCCACTGGAAATTGTATGTATCGTTGCCGTCGACCGTTGCAGAAACATCGATTGCTCCGATAACAACATCTCCACCCTCTCGAAGTGAGGCCTCTATTGAGAACATATCATCTACAAAGTTAATAGCGTCTATCCAAGCTGAGGGACTATCATCCCTAACTTGAATCTCCTGTGCTCCGGCTAATTTATTTGCCCCCACATTTGTATTTTCGACTACTCTGAATTTAAACATTACAATCGCCCTTTTAACAATCGCTCCGTCTGGCAAAACAGCGATTGTAACATCCGGTAACGCCTGGTCCGCTGCCGCTGCCGGGATTGAAACCTCTTCTTGAGGCAAAGACCAAGCCTCTAATGTAAATAACGTCCTGCCTATGCTGGTGTTTATGGGGTCTATTAAACTCTGCAGTAGTGTTTCATTGTTCTGCGCAGGTAGAATGACATACGTCACAGTCCCTGTAACAGCGGTGAATGGATTAAGACCGTCTACTGTGAATACCCCACCGGCATTGGCAAAACTCTCGATAAATCTTGGTTGTAAAGCATCTGCCCCAGTCAGCGGCATCAGCATACAGCCTTTCCAGTAATTATCAACTTCCCCACGGCCTGTATCAGCAGGAACCGTAGCTGAGGAAGTTGTAAAAGTGCCTGTGGCAGCTATATTACTTGCCAGAAGCCCTTTTATGTATCGCATTAAACTCGCTGTCGCCGCATTCGCGTAAACAGCTGTATCAGTTTTATCACCTACCACGTCCCGTGCGTTAGCATTAGTGACTGCGTCGGTACCGGGAACTCTATTAAGCCCCTCTAAGGACCCACTAGCTACTGTATCCGTTTTATTACCGACAACATCCCTTGAGAGTACATTATCAGCCACATCGGCCGCTGGAACGCTAAAATCAAATACAATGTCCATCAGTGATGGATTAATCAATAATATTTTATCTCCGATACCCACGGCAGCGGTGTAAGCCGCCGAGGTGAATACACCAAGATTGGTATATACAGTTAAAGCTCTCGTTTCTCCCTGAGGAGCGGCGGCAGCGCCACCAGCGTCCCACCATACAAAGGCTTCCCAGTCGACAAAAGCGGTTTCTCCATATCCAGCTAAACCGGCAATCGTAAATTGATTAGCCCCAGGAACAGCGGTCACGACACCATAGTAACAGAGGCCTTGGACATCACCAATGGTAGTGCTTATGAAGTTCCTTATAGCTTCAAGGCTATCAGTAGACGGGTCAAAAGTCTCCGCGGGGCCTTCGTTCATTATTCTTCTTAAATATCCAATTAAATCCATATTATCCCTCCATTATTAAGAGTAAAGAACCATCACTGACTAGAACGCCTTGCCCTTCGTAAGAGAGAGTGGTGAAACTAACACTCCCTCCATAAAATATACCGTATCTGTTCCTAAATCTCGCTCTGTAAAAATATGAGACCCCCGGCCCTAAGGGGGATATCTTAGATTGGAAACTATCTCCTATGTCATGATTGCCAATCCAGGGAGTTTCCTCGCCAAAAAGCATGGAGGCTCCCCATTCGAATGAGACTTCGCCGTTATAACCGGCGTCGTCGTCTACGTAACCGTTTATATAAGCGAGTGATTCTGCCACTCCTGTCGCTTGCATTGTAGTCACATGAGCTATACTGCTGCCTACACCTACACAACCACCACTCCCGGGAGTATAAGTGGTAACAAAGGTCAAGGTAGCACCATATCGTGTTCCAACACTATTAGTAGCGAAAGACCTGAAATGGTACGTTGTTGTGGGAGAAAATTCCGTGTTGGCGGGGAAATAGATTACCTGTGAGAATGCTTCTCCGGTTCTTCTCGATTGCGTACCTGTAGTAGTTCCAAAAGCGGGACTAGTTCCCCATTGAAAGCCACAGTCGCAAGCTTCCCCGCCATCGTCGGCCAGAATTCCGTTCAGTGTTGCTTGAGTAGCCATTACACACCCAAAATCTTCGCTACATAGAATTCACATTCAATCGTTCTTAAAACACCGGCAGTTTGAGCTATTGAAACTTCTATACCGTAGACGTCCGGGATGGCCAGTATGGATATAGACGGATGGTTTGTGGGTTGAACATCGTCATAACCTAATAGGTCTACGTTGACCCAGGCGCCTCCATCAACAAGAATCTTCCGTACTCTAATATCTATATGGTCACCGGCTTCCATCGGTGTTAGGTTTATTCTGGCTCCACCAAATAGGTAAGCCATGATATTCGATGATAGTTCTGAGTAAACGGCAGTGTAAGCTACGGTCATAGCCTTTGAACCGGACTGAGACGACCTTCTAAGTGATAAAATCGGTGGTACCGATGTTCCGCCAGCCATTATCTAGCCCCCTTTTTCTCAACAGTTAAACACAAGAAACACCCAGCCGCGTTCGCCGATGCGTAGAGCTGATTAGCGTTTTCTATCTGATACCATACCATCTCATTAGGTAATAGTGGCCATGATTGATTAATATTTGCGCTTTCAGATTGAGATGACCCTATAGAAACCCATCCAGGATTAAGTGGATAAGCCTTCATTAGTATGACCATTCCGCTTGGTACTGCTATGTCAGGTAAACGGTCTCCATTTGTAGGGACAGGGAATCGTATAGCGACAATTCCCTTGGCGTTCGTGGGCCATCCCTGAACTACTAAATTAGTTTCACCTTCACCTAACAGTTTGGTATTTTCATCTATATTTTCCAGTTTTTGAGCGACTACGGCTACGAGTGTCATTAATTCTTCGGGTACCGCAGCGGCTTCCCCATATTCTGAGGCTTCTACTTGTTTATTAGCCGCAGACCAAGCCAAAGCGGCTGCTATAGCAGCCGTGGTGCTTATGCCAACGGCTAGTTTGGCGTTGTTCATTAAGTGCCTCCTTAGCCGATTTCTTCACATTCTATCTGAACATCGAAACTACCGGCACCAACGGCCTCCGGATAAGCTGTTATAGTCGCGCCCAACTGCACTTGCGGTAAATCAAACTCTTGGTAGTCATCTGTAGTATTTGTTACTGAGTACAGAGCTGGTATAGCATCTACATATGTACCGGCCGCTCCCGTTCCAATATGTAACCATGTATTACCACAGTTGTTGTTACGTATCTTAAGCCGTTTGATTTGTAGAGTTTTTGTTCCAACTCCCTGAGCGAAGGTAGAAACTACCATAACATTGCCTGCGTTTGCTACCCCAGCCGCTGCTAGGTTAACCACCGCGCTCTGACGCCGTTTCCCTTCGATTAAATCTATCATGTTCCACATTTTCCATGCCTCCTTATGGTTTACCTGAGAAGCCAGAAGCTACGAGATAAGTGCACTGTAGCGAACCAGCTCTAATTCTTGTTATGTCTGCGATTGGAAGTTCTTCGGTCACGAAACGATATCCCATACCAACAAGACGACATCGAGCTAAAGCGGCTCCAGTATAATTGATAGCCTCGAAAGCAGGGTTGCGGTCTTCCCAGATATAACATTCTGTAAAATGCAGGTCGGGGTCTCGAGTTACGATAGTTGGGTCTACGGGACTTTGTAAATTCCTTAGATTGTAACGACCATCAGCGCTGGGTAAGAACATCCTTATTTGAGCTTCGTCCATTGGATACCATCTGATTTGGCCGAACTCGTTACGCCAGAACTGCAGGTTTGTAGCCTGAGTTCGTGGACTCGTGGTTGCAGCAGCTACGGCTCCAATATCGAGAAATTGGAATGGAGGTACCGCCTCGAACCAAATGACCCTTCGGAAATGGTTATCACTGGCATATTTAACACAAACATTGTGTCCGATAAGTGCTACTGGTTCCATTGAACCAATACCAGATTTGTGCGGGATTAAATCATATCCCATGGTTTCCTCCTCTTACTGTCTGTAGAGATTTTATTTTAGGGCTTATACCCTTATTTTTCTATTTAAGAAACTGTTACGGCATCACTGCACGGAGTGTAGTACAAATACCAGTCTATTACACCGGATCCGGCGTCAACAGTGTTTGTGAGACAAATTAGTCCGGCAGTTAGTAAGATACCGGGACCCAAGGTAGCCCACGCTGTTTCTGTGGCATCCGCTCGACCGACTACAGCTGTTGGAGCTAATGCTCCTGCTACAGCGCCTGACCATACATATACGGTATTTACGGCATCTGCGGCTATAGAAGCTGCGGCAGCACAAAGAGGCGTTTGCTCACCTCCACCCGTGGGTGTGAATTGAATACGTGGGACGCATAGACCAGCGCCGATAACCGTGGTGACATGTCCGAATAAGTAATGAACGAAAATCGGACCGCCTGTTATGGTCCATAGAGTAGCATCGCCAGCAGCAGAAATATCGACGTAGGCGCCGACTCTGCGAGCAATCCTTGGAGCTTGCTGATAAACTTTTTTGGCTACTGTATCTTTAGCCATATTCCCCTCCTTCTGTCTGTATAGGGTGGGGAGGAGATTTCCTCCTCCCCGATTTATTTATTTATTCAGGATTAATACACCAAGACATTCGGGCTTAACGGGGTATAAATCATGAACCATTCGCCGGTCCAACTTGTACCGACTGAGAAGGTTGTAGCTATGAGACCTGGGCCAGCTACCTGAGTTCCACAAAGCATACGGCTCTGAGTAGCGACTGTTTCAGGAATAGCTACGGCGTTTATTTCTGTACCAGCGACGTTTAAACTGGTTAAGACAACTGTACCAACTGCTCCATTGCAAGCCACAGCTGCAGCATCAGTTGCTACAGTATTGACGGTACAGATAACTTCGGTGGCACCGACCGCGGCTGCGGTAACGCGAGCACCGAGACAATGAATGTAGATAGCACCATTGGCTACCGAGAATAAGGTATAAGCACCAACGGCTACGGTGTAAACTTCGGCAGGTCTAAAAGCGACCTGTTGGTTTTGCAAGGTTAATTGTTTAATTTTAGCTGAGAGACCCATTTTTTAACCTCCTTCTACATATGAGTCCAACTCCTCCTGAAGGAGAAGAGGGGGTGGGAGAATGTTTAAATTCCACTCTCCCAATCCCCATTTAATTGTTCTGGTTAGCTTACGTTAGCTCCAGCGCGTTCTGTGATGTAACATCCAAACGCAAAGTCTTCTGCGCCAACTGCTACGGCACCGGTATAATATACCTCTATGTAAACTACGTCTTGCGGGTCATAGACCACGGGTTCAGTAAAGTACATGTCGGGTTCGAGTTTAGTACCGGTTATTAACTGGGTCTGGTAAACAACTTTCGTGGTTGCACCAGTTCCGCCGATGCGGAAACGGATAGCTGCTATTGCGGGATTTGCACTCCAGTCCGAGAATTTATAAAAGACGGCTACTTTGCTATTAGCCAGGGTCGGAGCGAAGGCGGGAAGAGCGCCGGTGCTAAATGGGGAACCCCATCCTGCGGCAGCGATGGCAGGGTTAGAGTAAAACTCTAATGCCCAACCGGTGGCAGTGCCAAAATCGGTGGCGGGAAGAGCTTCGCGGACGATAAGTTCGTCACGGCTTCTGGCAAGACCCAGAGCCAACGCTCTGGCGATACCAGCTTCTACGGAAGCACCTCTAAATCCTTTAATATCGGTGAGGGTAATTTCATTTGTCGAGATTACGTAACTCATTTCGTGTATAACTCCTACTTTAAGATTTTATTATTCTCCTGTCGACCCCCAGACCTTCTGTCTGCTCTGGCAGGAGTTAAAACTAGCGGACTCAATGTTAATCAAGGATACCGCTAAAACTAGCGGACTCAATGTTAATCAAGGATACCGCTAACTTTCCTTGTTAAACCAGTCTGATATTTTGAAACGGAGCTTGTTCAGCTGGTGCCGGATAACGGGATACGCGGCTCATTCTCGAGCCAGTTCTTGAGCTTACGCCCTGAACCTTAACATATATTTTCTCGAAGGCCAGAGGAGCAGAGGCTATAGCGATGTTCTTTACAAGGTCTCCACCCCAGCCCATATAAGCGCCGAGATACCCACCACCGACCATAATATAGGTCGCCAAGTCAGCAGCCGATTGTCCCATAATAGGGGTACTCATCTGCCGAGCAGTAAGATTAACCGCTGTTACTATAGCAGGGGCTCCCAAATCATTCATTAAGTCTAATCTTCCGAAGTTCATGTTAAACCCTCCATGGTTTATTTTTTGCTCCTGTCGACCTTTCCAGACTTTTTTCTGTCTGTTCTGGCAGGAGGATATATGACTATCATCGTACTAAAATACAAATTTGTCAATTATTTCTTTTATTTAGGTTCATCTTTGGCCATTATGACTCCTAAAATGGCAGCTCCACCTATTACTGGTATTAACCAATTTGTCTCGTTTTCTTCTTCTTCCTCGGGTGGCTCTTCTACGGGTGGTTTCTCTACAAAAACTGCTATGGTCGAATCAGCTATAGAAGTTAGCATTGGCCACCAATTACCTTCTACTGTACCAGACGTTACTCTTATAGTAGAAGAATCAGCTATAGAAGTTAGCATTGGCCACCAATTACCTTCTATAATCGCTGCAGAAACTGTTATATTCGATGAATTAACTACATATGTTAGCATTGGAATCCAACCTACCGATGGAACTGATGGAATTTCACCTACAAACACCGCCGTCGAATTAACCACGTAGGTTAGCATTGGAATCCATTCCCCTGACGGGGGAGCTGATACTTCCCCCACTGTTACAACCACAGTATTACTTGCCTGATTATTACTGGTATCTACTATACGGACTGAATAATTAGCTTCTGGAGCGTCGCCCACATTAAATTCGAACCGGAATATCCCCAACTGGTCAGCTTTCCACGAATCAGCGGAGTAAATCCAATTGCCAAAATATAATTTTACTCCTTTATTGGGTGTTACACCATCGCCTAATAAAAGTATTTTTTCATCTTGTGATACAGTTGTAGGAACTATATTCAAATTAATCATTTTTAATAACTCCTAACTGAGCTCCATTCACTCTGAGGTGGGGGATTTATACTAGGAGTAGCATCATCACTGACGAACATATTAAAATGGAGTTTTATACTATGGTTTGGCATAGTGTATTTATAGCTATGCTGCCCCATAACTCTTGCAAGATTGTCATATATTTCTTTGCTATCCAGAGTTGAGCTTAAAGTGTAATAACCTTTAATCGCCCAAGTATCGTCCCACCAGACAATAGTCATTGTCCATCCAAACCCAGTTGTATTTTTACAACTATAGTCTATAGTGAAATCAAATTCTTCTCCCTCAGGTATAGAAGTTACCACGCTGCCTCCGGCTGGGCAATAGAACTTTATATTTCTAATAAATGAATACCCGGGGGTAACAGTTGATATTCCTCCAATAGAATGTCCAACGTGAAAAGGCATGTCCTCTCCTGGTTCTAAGGTTATGGGATTCACTAATCTCCCCTCTCCTACATGGAATGGCATATCCCTTCCTGGGTCCAAAGTAATGCTGGGATTCACGTATCTTCCACCGGAAATTTTATCCGACTCTTCTCGTCTACCCATTAGATTTCCTCCTAACTAAGTTATATGATACTGCTACAGCTAACACTGCTGCGACTACAAGGACAACTGATTTCATCTCAGCTGGTAGTTCACTAAATACGTCCTTATAAAATATCCAAGAGACTATTACTATTATAGCAATAAGAGCTAAAATAACAACTATTGCCCATGGAAAACCTTTTCTCCAAGTTATAGAAATAGTGCTTCCATATCCATTTATCTGTAAATCTTCGACTCCGGAAATTGATAAAGAATTTCTCAGGGCGTCCATTTGCCATGTTGAGACTGGAACAGCGCACCGACAGTCGAGCTTGGCTCGTTGTCCTTCCGCTATTTCCCTGTCTTCCCACTCAGTAACCTCGTTTAGGTCGGTACGGGTTCCATTGGCTACCTGTTGCCACATTATACTAACCTCGCTAAGATACTTTTATAAGTACCGCTTTCATTTATACCAACCAGTTTCTGTGATGTCTTACATACGGTCCATAAGGACCAGGGTCGGGGCACGGGTACGAACGGTTATACGGACGACCGTAGCCGGGATTAACATATCTTCCACCCTGAACATATCTCCCACCACTTATTCCCCCATCTAAATATTCGGGACGTAGGTAGGTTCCACCGGTAAAAGTAGGATAATCAACAGATGCTATATTTCCGCCTGTATCATTGGTAGAGTCCCGTTCATCCGGGGTCACGCGATTTCCTTTCATATAATTGGGGTCTGTATAATCAGCCATAACATTTGCTCCTATTTGTCTATTTGCCCAAGCTAATAATAGAGCGACGCCTATAAGGCCGCCGATAACTATAACATGAGAGGCCGCAGCTTGCGCCCCTTTCTTCGTTTCCATAATTCAAGTCTACCCCCTTCTATTGTTATTCTCCACTAACCTATCCAATCTCTTGTATGTTCTAAAAGTCTTTTTATATTAGGTTGAGCTCTATCTTTAACACCGCATTGTCGATTGAATTTCTTTTTCAGTTCCAATATTTTAGCATCGCCCCTAGCTCTAATTTCTGGGAAAACTCTATCTATTACATTCCTTACAACTTCCCAATCATCTATCTCCTCATTTAATATAATTTCTAGTTCTTCGAATTCGTATAACGCTGATAACATATCATCGTTAGCGTTGAGAATTTCGTTTTTTGTTTTCTCATCTATGTTAATTTCACATCTCTTTCGTGTTTCGACAGGTCTCGTGTATCTAACTTCGTCCAATATGGGAAAATCTAAATAAGGGCTTTTAACAAAAATATCTGGTTTTTCTTCTGTTTCACAAATATTAAAGTTTCCACCCCTAATCCCACTTTCTTTTTGTTCAGGAGTGGCCCCCCCCCCGAACACCCCACCTGAAGGAATCATTTTCCCCGATGTAGCTCCCAATATAGCCCCACCGGGTGTTTTTGCAAATGATAGAACTTCTTCTTCTGATAATATGCAACTATGGTTGTAATCACCACGCATAGGGTCAAATGTATCTCTTACTACTCCGTCTTTGTGTAACCTCTCAGTAGTATTTTTAACTGGTGATAATTTGCCACATTCACAATCACTAGGTATAGCACGATAATAACTCATCTTGTTATTCTCCACATTTTTTAGTTATTACATCAACAATGATTTCAAGGATAGCCTGATGCTCCCCTTCATCACGTGATATTGACTCTAAAGCTGAGACCCAAGTGGGTAGTTGGAATCCATCCATTTTTTCTGAGGCCCATTTATAAGAATTGGAATCTCGTTGCTCATCTGTTATTTGTTCCCTAAGCCAATCACGGAGGTCGATAAGACTTCGTGGGCAATATCCTTCTTCTTTTTCTTCCTCAGCTATTTCATTCCCCTGCTCTTGTAATGCCGCACTCTTTTCTTTGGGGCTGAGTGTTTCAAAAACAATTTTTGGTTTTTTATACTTAGCTTGCGCTATTTCTTGTTCCCACAGTGTATTTATCTCTTCTTTTGAAAATGCGCCCGTCTTCACTGCACAATCCGCACACATCCCATGTGTGATTCCTTCTCCGGGCTCGACTGTTTCCCCCATATCTTTACCACACCATGAACAAACTCTTCTCATGTATTCCTCCTTCGGGAATTGAGGATGCGCCTGCATGTGTTTTGGGCGATAATCGCCCCGCGCCCAAGCCTGCTTTATCCTGAGCTTCTTTTGAAATTCCCGAAATTTCTCGTTATCCATTACTTGTTCCTATTTATATACGTGAAGTTTAAGTAATCTTTAAGCCAAGAGCTGTAACAAGCTTCGAAAGGAGTTAAAACGGTACGTCCGGGGACTGCCCAAACAACTGTGTCGTTAAAATAGTGCACCGGTTCATATCGGTCTGTTAATCTTGCTTCTACCATGGGAACATCGTTGCGAGTGGACTCTAGGATATAATCTTTTCCGTCCATATTAATTTCGACCCAGGCGTGACCAGACGCGTGCCCATTATATAGATTGCCTAAAACACAGTGTACTTGGTCAGGGGATACGAAATTACGTAACAAGGAAGTCAGTAGGAAGGCTTTATTAGCACAATTCCCGACATGTGTTTTTGAACACATAGCAGGTGTCTGCCAATAATCATTCTGATAAGACGATTTACCCTCTACGCTAATCTGAGCTGAGATAAAACTCTTGTATCGAATCTGATTTGCTACCCAATCCCAACTGGCTATAGTTTTTTCTTGTACGGTTTTCAGGTTCCGAGTAATCTTGCTGTTAAGCATGACAATATCCGGCTCCTCCGGAGTAATGTAATCGGAAAGCCATCTCCCCTCTCCAAAGAAACTA
>Ga0075125_10001658_pt1 | contig 10849 bp, 14 predicted proteins | sample AntAceMetag02UKN_FD_69810 | JGI IMG/M metagenome (GOLD analysis project Ga0075125, IMG submission 69810) | Saline lake microbial communities from Ace Lake, Antarctica - Antarctic Ace Lake Metagenome 02UKN | ecosystem: Environmental > Aquatic > Non-marine Saline and Alkaline > Saline | place...
TCTATGGTCAAAGCCTTCGGAAACGCCATAGTGCCGGCTGTAGCGGAGCAGATTTTCAGAGCGATCAAGGATTCGGAATTGAGAGGGTAGAACTTATGAAGCAGACAGAGATGGGTGTGACGCTGATGAGAGCGTTGGTTGGGTCGATAGGGGTGCTGTGTATCGTGGGAGGTGGCGCCCTTTATATTTCTGGGGATTTGGCGGTGTGGAAATCGATAACTGCGTTCATCATGGCAATTCTGGGGTCACTGTGTATCGGATGGGCTATAGAGCTGGGGGATAGGAAGAAGGGGTACGTGTTCTTGGATCATCTGGCGTGCAAGAGTTGCTACTGGGGAGCGATGGGGGCACCAACGAGTTGCTTTGAGAAATGCGAAGGGTGTATCAGGGCCGGATTCCACCTGAACTGGACCCCAAAGCCAGAGAAGCTCGAAACCACGACATTTTCGACAGTTCCAAAAACCAAGCCCCCCAAAAGCCTAGAAGAGTTCTGCAAGACCTACGATATGGATCTCGAGGCGGAATCCCAGAGATGCGACTGTGCCGAGTGGCGACCACAGCACAGGAGAATGATGGTGGTTTTACAGAAGGCATTTGAAGCAGGGCATAGGGACCTCCCCGGGAATAAGCGATTCCAACGCTGCCCGTGGTGCGGCAAACGGCTGAAGCAGGGGTGCCCTCGGTGTGAAGCCAAGCTGGGCAATCTGCCCAAAGACACCACGATCTCAGTAGACCGCTACTACCCCTTCACAGAGGAGAACTGCCAGCAGGGATTGGATGCAATGATTTGCGGGGTAGAGGGCAGGGATATGAGGACCGCTCAACTACAGAGTGCCGTGGGGTACCTGAACACCCTGTTAGGTGTGAAGACCAAGGAATGCGCGATGCGTACAGAGCAGGTGTTGGGACAGGGGGGTAGTGTTGCACCCCCCTTGGACACCCCCCCTGTTGAAGAGGTACCCCCTGAGTCGGATTTCGACTTCTGGCAGACCGAGTATGGCAAGAGTGTTAGAGACCGCCTTACGAACAAGGGGTATGGGCCTGAGAAATCCTGTGATACCTGCATTGGTGACGACTACAACTTCTGCGCGAGATGTGACGAAACTTTGTCGATGTGGGACGATGGGGAGGTGGAGGCATGAACGAAATACAAGCCAGAGCACACTTCAACAAGGGCTACAGCCAAGGATTCTTCAACGGTCAGCGTGAAGGGAAACTGTGTGGCTGTGTCACGGGACTTCTGCTTGGCGCATTGCTGATGTGGATAATATTAGCCATGACGGGCTGTGAGTTCGAGCCTGACGATTTCAGCTATGTGGATTTGTTTGGTGAGGAGGAAACGGATATTGCACGCGCAGTCAAAGATGCTTTTTGAGTTTTACACGAAATACGAACGCAGGTACGGGAGGCCAGAGGAATGAGAATCATCTACCAACCCAAAGGCAAGGCACAGGAATATGCAGAATCTGCATTAGACGCAGGAGACGGGTACGCCGCGAACATCTACAGTGGTTGCACGAACGGCTGTGCATACTGCTATGTCCCAAGCTATCACCCGTGGAAAGGCAAGGAGAATCCCAGAGAAGAGTTCCACAAACAGTCAGTCCCGCGTAAGGATGTCCTGAAGCTCCTTGAGAAGGACTTAATCGAGATGGACAAGAACGGGCTGCACAACAATCCACTCCACCTGTGCTTCACCTGTGACCCGTATCCAGAAGAGGGTAGTGAGATCACCAGAGAGTGCCTGCTGTTGATGGAGAAGTACAGGATGCGGAATGTCCAGATCCTGACGAAAGGTGGGCTCAGGGCATCACGGGACTTCGATCTGCTGAGGAAGAATGGCTGGAAATTCGGCAGTACAGTGGTTGGCGTCAAAGAGGATTACTACACCAAATGGGAGAATCATGGACTCGGACAGGCAGGCTGGGAGCCAAACGCAACCCTGTTTTTCGAGAGAGAACTGGCAATTGAGTCAGCACACAACATGGGAATCTTCACTTGGGTAAGCATAGAACCAGTTATTGACACAGTTGAAGCCTTGGAAGTAATCTATAGGCTGAAAGGTTCAGTGGACCTGTGGAAGATCGGAAAACTGAATCACGGCAAGCAGATCAGTCCAGAATGCGCGGCGATAGAGAAGCAGACTGATTGGCGCGACTTTGTGAGTAGGGCAAAAGAGTTATTGGAAAACGACGAGGTGGTCTGGAAAAAGAGCCTCAGAAAGTACATGGAATGAATCATGACAACGCTCTTGAAGAAATACCCGACATGGTGAAAGAATATTGGGACCGCCGGCGACCTGGATGGAGGAAGCCGTTTGAGAATCCTCCGTGTTTCGCAAGCAACATCGTCAGAGTAGTTGACAAGACAGATACGGTGAGCCGCTTGCTCTACCTCGACTGCGGCCACGAAAAGACAGTCAACATGATGGTGGTAAAGCGGAATGCCAAGAGTTTCTACGAAGAAGGCGCACAGGTAATCTGTGACGTTTGCAGGAACGCATACAATCCGAGAATCGAAAGGCTGACACACGTAGAATGTGCTCCAGCAACATAACCTTGATTTCCACGGTGAGGTCAGTTATAATGCCCACCGTACTGAAGAAGTAGATAGTAACACCGTAGCAAGGAGAAAGACCATGGGATACGGAAAGAAGAGTGGAAAAGGAATGCAGGGTGGAGGCAAGTCCAGCCCGAGTGGCGAGAGCTACCCAGCAGGCGACCTCAGCGCGAAACCCGCGTAAGGAATTGATGCCATGACAGCAGAATACGCGGTACTAGATTGGAGCCATCCAAGGATTCAGCTAGTGCCGCGTTTTTCTGTCCACGAGAATCTTGCCGAATTACTCCCCGCCCTCTACCACCAACTCACACAAGCCAGCCGCGACCCGAACCGCAAAGTGGTCGGAGCCGTAATCGCTACTGGTGAGAAAGAGACCATCGCTTTTGATTTTGAACGTATTGGCAAGAACACTTGGGGATGGGCAGTTGGATTTCCCCAAGGACTAACAGCGGGAGTGAACTGATGGGCATACTGAGCAATTCAATTACGAACACATTAGCCAAATGGATGTCCAGAGAGAAACCGAAACACACAGAGCCACAAGAGCAGAAGCCCGTCGAAGAGAAGCGCACCTACAAGCGCAGAGTCAAGAGGCGTCCCAAATTCACACTCGACGGCAACAAAGCCACACTTTCCATGAGCAAGACGCAGTACTTGATCACACCTAAAGGCTGGCGCAGGCTCACCCACAAGACCAGTAAGAAGCGTATCAAGATTCAGGAGCGTAGGGCGGCATGAGAAAATTCGGCCAGCATCCCAGCGTATCAGAGTTCATAGTCGAGCTTATCGCATGGAAACTTGAGAAAAACAGAGGGCTGGACACGATTCCGATTACCGAGTGGATGGCTAGATGCCTCAAAGAAGAATTGGGTGGAGAAGTCAGGTCGATAGATGAGGTGCCTCTGCGAGTAGTTCCACACAGCGACTCACTTGGAGTTGAAATAGGACTGCAAGACGAACGCAATGCAAAAGATTTATAAACGGGCAAATCGATGGGAAGGGGAGCTGGCGGCGGAAAGCTATTGGACGTTTACAGGTGAAGCCAACCATACATAAATACGCATAAAGCACCTAGTCGAAACATCCGAGAGCTACCACGCCAGCGAACCTTAAAAATTATGGGCAAGAAGAAGACCAAGCAGCGGGTACCGAAATCCACATCACTTCGTCAGAAGACGAAAACCATGCAGGCGCACAACGCAGAGATGGCAGAATGGGCAAGAATACTGCTCTATCACGTAGTCGAGACTCACAAGCGATGTGCCGAACTCTACGAAGCCGCCAAGGGCATCAAGGTAACTCCACTCGCCTTCAGGGTACAACGTGAGATGAAAGATATTTGTGTGGTCTTGGGGCCATACGCGAAAGACGTAATCGAAATGGGCAAAGGAGGAATATCAGATGCCAGTGGAACCGAGACTGATGGGAACGAAGATTCGGCAGACTGAGGCCGCAACGGGGAAGATCGCCATAAACGACAAGGGCACTCCTGTAGACGGTGGAGGCTGGGATAACGAACCGGACGGATGGGCAAAAGCGAATCGTCAGGCTGGACACATGAATCCAGCGAAGAGAACATAGGCCAATGACTTACGCGGCATATACGGGCATTCTGGATTTTGATAAACTGGGGTACTTTTTCTGAATGACCTACGACCCCACAGCACTAGGAGCAATCCCGACCTACAAGCCGGAACTCACTCCCCTCATGTTCCATCAGAGCGACAAATTCGTTCGAGGAATCATGGGGCCAGTGGGAAGCAGTAAGTCGAGTAGCTGTGTAAACGAACTCCTGATGCGCTCATTCCAGCAGGAGCCTTGGAAGGACGGGGTACGGAGAACAAGGCACTGCATTATTCGCAGAACTTTTTCTGAACTTTTGACCACAACAATTAAGACATGGCAGGAGTGGTGTCCACAGGCCGTATGCCCCTTGACATTCTCACCTCCACCACAAGGCCACATGGTAGTAAACCTGCCCGATGGGACCACGGTAGACATGGAAGTCATATTCCTCGCACTCGATGACGAAGCCCATGTGGACAAGCTGAGATCACTGGAGCTTACGATGTGCTGGTTCAACGAAGTCAAAGAAATCATCAAGGTTCATATCGACATGGCAACGAGTCGTGTCAGACGTTATCCAAGCGAGAAAACTGGTGGGCCGACATTCACGGGAGTCATCATGGACACCAACCCGCCACACGATCAGCACTGGTATCATGAACTCGCAGAAGTAGAGTGTCCCGAAAACCACGAATTCTTCAAACAGCCACCAGGAGTCATCGAAGTTCCACGCAAAAGCGATTCCGAACCGATGATCTATATCCCGAACGACGGCACCCACGGCTTCCCACCAGCAGAGAACATCAAGAACCTGACAGGCGGATTTCTGTACTACATGGACCAGCTAGGCGGCAAATCCGAAGAATGGATACGGGTCAACCTCCAAGGATTATATGGCCGTGTGATGGCAGGTAAGCCCGTTTATCCCGAATACAGAGATGAGATACACGTAGGCCCGAAGGAAGGGCTCAAGGTCTACAGAGGTATCCCGCTCGTGGTAGGAATCGACTTGGGGTTACATCCGAGTGCGGCGTTCTGCCAGATGTCACCAAACGGGCAACTCAGGATAATCGATGAAGTCTGGGTAGATGACACCGGAGTACGCTCATTCGCTCGAGACGTCCTCAAGCCACTCATCACGAACAAGTACGCAGGGATGCAGATTACCTACGTTGCAGATCCAGCCGGCAACCAGAGAGGCGAGACAGAGGCCACCACAAGTCTTCAGGTGCTCGCGGAATGTGGAATACATGCTGAGATGGCATCCACCAACCTTTTCACCCCTAGACGCGAAGCAGTGGCGTATTACCTGCTCCAACTCAGAGACGGACAGCCGGGATTCAAGATCGATCCCAGATGTATCAGGGCAAGACAGGCGTTCAAGGGCGGATACTGCTATCGGATGATGCGCGGCTCAGATGGAGTCAACTACTCACCCCGTCCCGACAAGTACAACAAGTTCACCCACATCTCAGATGCAATTCAGTATGCAGCCCTCCTGTTCAAGGGTGGATATGTTGCAAACTCACCAAATGACGAACTTCAAGGTTCTGTGCCCCACGCTCGCCTCATCGAAATAGTCAACCCCGCAGGGTGGACTTGAGCCGAATTCCCTCTCATCCTTGACAATCCCTTCTCAATGTGATACTATGTTGTGGTTGAAGTGGGAGAAATGCGTTTCACCCACAATATGTAGTGTAATTTAGGCAAAAGCCAGTGTTGGTCGCTCCTTCACTGGCGAATGTATTTTCGAGACGGGCCATGTGCGGCACATCGTACAAGGCCCGTCTTTTTGCCGTTTAAGGGGTCTTTGTATGGCTAGTCCAGTACTGAAACTTGCCGAAAACAACACGGGCGATGCCGGAAGTCTCATTCACGTAGCCAACAACGCACAAATTGAAGAACGCGAGCGATTGAAGCGCGAAGCCGCCGCCGCACAGAACACTTTACCCGTTTCCGCACTCAGCAGTCATCTTTCGGGCATATTCAACGCCAATCAGCAGTATCGTGAACGCTCAGGGGTCGATGCACAGATGATCGCGTCCCTCTACCAGCGAAATAACGAGTATGACTCCAACAAAATCACCGAAATCCTGCGTCAGGGCGGCACAGACGTCTTTATGGGGCTTACTGGAGTCAAATGCAGGGCCGCAGAGGCGTGGTTGACCGATGTAATGGCCTCAGACCGTAAGAAATCGTGGTCACTCTCCCCTACTCCCATCCCAGACCTTGATGAAGAGACTACGAATCAGGTCATCCAGAAAACCATGATGACGTGGCAGCAATCCATGCAGGACCACGGACAAGGCGTAGGAGCCGAGGGCATGGGGCCAAAAGACGTTGCCGGAAGCGCACACCAGCTCCGTGAACAGATGCTCGAAGCCATGCAGGACGAAGCAGAGCAAAAAGCCGATGCTATGGAAGTCAAGATAGCCGATCAGTTCATAGATGGTGGCTGGTACAACGAATTTGACGATTTCATCACCGATGTAACCACGCTCAAGGCCGGAATCATGAAGGGCCCCGTCATGGAGCGCAAACAGCGACTTGAGTGGAAGAAGTCAGCATTTGGCGGGAAGGTTCCGAAACCAGTATGGGACACCATTCAGGTCTATAAGCGCGTGAATCCCTTGGATATGTACCCCTCAGACGGCTCTATCAAGATCAATGACGGCTCACTGGTAGAGAGAATCCGGTATTCCCGTAAGAGTCTGAGAGCCATGCGCGGCATCAAGGGCTACGACAAGGGCGCAATTGACCTCGTATTACAGCGATACGGCAAGGGCGGGCTCAGGATGCACCTGAACATCGATCAGATGCGGGCAGATATTGAGGATAAAAGCACACTCGACTTCTACAAGGACTTCATTGAAGGCAAAGAGTACTGGTGCAGTGTATTCGGGCAACTCCTACTCGACAGAGGCATCTTCCGGACTCCTGACAACAAGCCCGTAGTGGCCGAAGAGGAATACGAGATCAACGCCATCCAGATCGGCTCATTCCTCGTCTACGTCGATTTCAACCCTGATCCACTAGGCCGCAGACCTTACGCCAAGACAGGCTGGGGCAAGGTTCCCGGGTCATGGTGGTACAAGGGCATCCCAGAGCTTATGAGAGACCTGCAGGGCATCTGTAACGCCTCAGTGCGAGCATTGGTCAACAACTTGGGTATCGCCTCCGGACCACAGGTGATCATAAACGACATCAACTCAATTGCCCCTGGTGAGAAAGTCACATCCATGTATCCGTGGAAAATCTGGCAGTGCGTTCGGAAGATGCAGATGCAGGGTAAGCAGATCGACTTCTTCCAGCCAAAATCCAATGCCAACGAGCTACTCGCCATCTACGACTTCTTCGCCAAGCTGGCAGACGACTATACAGGCATCCCAGCGTACTCCTATGGCAACGATAAGGTGGCAGGCGCAGGGCGCACAATGGGTGGTTTAGCCATGCTGATGAGCAACGCATCCCGTGGTCTCAAGAAAGTAATCAGCCGAATTGACCAAGACATCATAGCCGACAGGGTAGGCGCTCAGTACGACTGGAACATGCAATTTGATCCCGATCAGGCCATCAAGGGTGATGTAGAGATCGTCGTCGGAGGCACCTTGGCAGTCCTGCAGCAGGAACAGCTTGCCGCACAGCGCATGGAATACATTCAGACCATAGGCGCGAATCCACTTGCTCAGAGGATCATGGGGATCGAGGGCTACGCTAATTTGCTCAGATCCACGCAGGGAGTTCTCCAGTTGGAAGACGACATCATTCCGAACAAGGAGAAGATGAAGGCAGTAATAGAGCGCATGAAGGCGGAAGACGCCGCCGCCGCGCAGGCTCAACAGCAACAACAGGCACAAAAAGTAGCGGCTTAACGGCCAAAAGAAGAGGAATATGAAGACAGGCAGACTTGCAATAGTAGTCATAGGGATGCTGATGGTGGCCGGCATGGCTTTCGGAGCGCCTTACGAAGAGTTGGAACTGAACCGCGTTTATGGTGATCCAGTATTTGAAGATAGACTCACTGTCCAAGGTGCGTTAGTGGCCTGCGACGGCCTTACGGTCAGTAATGGCATCACAAGTGCCAGCACTGATGGTGGCACAGGTGTTGTTTCCACGGCTGTAGCGACAAGCTCAGATGTTGGCAATCTCCGTCAGACCACAATCACGGTTGATGATCTCGCTGTTCCGATTGGATTTGGTGGAACGGGAACGAATCATGTCGGTGGCGCAAAGGTATTTGTGTTCCCTGAAGGACGAATTCTGGTACACGGCATAACGGTTGCAAACGTCACGATGGCGACCAACACCGCTATCACCGCCGCTGAAGGTGGAGATTACTCCTGCGGAACGACCATCGGCGTAACAACCGGTCTAGTCACAACGGCTGTCAATCTGTGTCCGAAGACGAGCATTGATCCTTGGACCAACATTGTCAGCGCATCTTTGGCATCCTCGGCTCAGTTCGATGGAACCAGCACTGCCGTTGAGATGTACTACAACCTCGAAGTTGATACTGGTGATCTTACGGCCCCTTCAACGGCTTACGTTGACTCGGCTACGTTTGTAATCAGTTGGACACCGCTTGGCGATTACTAAGAAATATGATCCCTCTCACACAAAGACGTTCGACGCTGGAGGCAGTCGCAAGGCTTGCCTCCAGTCCGGACGGTGTGGAGCTTCTCAAATGGCTTGAGGAGTGCAGGGAAGATCAGCGAGACCAGAACGAAGACGCGAACGGAAATGAAGTGTATCGGGGGTTAGGTAAATCGAAGAACCTGACCGAATTAGTTACGGAACTCAGGGATGCGAAGGACACGTTGCTGAAAGTTAAGACTAGCGAAGCCGAAGAGGCAACTAGATTGGCACAGCAAGGTTCAGTAGCACCCCTGACGGGTTGAACAACGGGCAAAGTCGGGTACCGGGAAGTAGCCGACGATAAAGGAGATGGACGAGATGACAGTTGAACTTATAGATGGAAATGAAGTGCCGGCAGCAGTAGTTGCGGCGAATGCAGAAGCAGAACGACTTCAGGCTGAGATGGATGCTCAGGCGGGCGGGATAGTTCCTGATCCGATGGCGGCTCCAGCAGTAGCAGATGGTGGAGTTGTTGCTCCCGCTCCTGTAGTGGCTGCGGTTGCACCAGTAGAACCGGCTCCTGCAACTCAGGTACCACCGATTCGGAGTCTGCGCGACTTGGTAGCGGCAGAAACACCAATACCAGCACAGGGCAGTCATATAGTTGCACCAGCACCTATCGTGGCTCCTGTAGCGCCAGTGGCCCCCGTAGCGGCACCGGTAGCTCCGGTAGTAGATGAATCCGCACGGCTCAGGGCTGAGAATCAGATTCTACAGCAGAAACACGACACACTCATGGGCAAATACAACTCTGAAGTTCCCACAATGGCAACACAGCTTCGTGAGATACAGGCACTCGCAGAAGGACAGCAGAAGCAGTTGACCGAACTCGCTAATGCCGCACAGAGGCCCATTGAACCCGTCTGGAAGGGCGCACTAACTACTGAAGAGCAGGCAGAGTACACCACACAGGCAGAAGCACTCGGAACATCAGGTAGAGCGGCTTTGGCAGTAGCAGAGGCTACAAGGCAGAAAGACCTTGAAGAAGCCCAGAAGGCGCGTGATGGATTTGACCAAAGGCTCAAGGAGATGATGCAGGTTCAGCAGGCATCACAGGCACAGAACGCTAACGACAGGTTCTGGGCTTCAGTAGACGCCTCGTGCCCGAACGCTTCGATGCTGAATGTATCACCTGAATTCATCCAGTTCATGAATGGCACAGATCCAGTCACGGGGCTGACCTACATGCAGAGAGGCCAAGCGGCAATGGCTGACGAGAACATACAGGCTACCGTGAAACTGTTTGAGGAATTCAAGCAGGCATCAGGGTTTGGACACGACCCGCAGGCAAGTATCGAATCTCAAGTAAGACCGGATTCCGCTCCCGGTACAGGCGCAGAAGGACCAGTGAACGCACAACCGGTACAGCCCGTTTATCGTTCACAGATCAAGGCTTTCCTCAAGGAAGTAGCCTCTGGTGAATATGCACCTGACCCAGAACGGCATCCAGTGGCGCAGAAGATAATGGCAGTAATAGACAACGCCCAAATGGCAGGACAAGTCATCGAAGACGTCTAAATGACGTATCGGTAACAGTTTGTCAGACAAAGGCAAAAACGCACACAAGGAGGTATAGGAAATGGCCTACCCAACCGCAGCAGGTATAAGGGACATCGCGGCCAGCACCATGCGCTATGTGCCGGAGATATGGTCAGGAAAGCTTCTGATCAAATTCTACGCACGAACCGTATGTGGCGCGATATGCAACACAGACTACGAAGGTGAGATCAAAGATCAGGGGAACACGGTACATATCCGTGCAACACCGACGATCACGATCCGCGATCATACCAAGGGACAGGCCCTTGTGTATGAACAGCCTTTGGCAACTCCGGTCGATCTTCTGATTGATAAGGGCAAGAGCTGGGCATTCTCGACCAACAAGGTCGATGAAGCACAGACGGACATCAAATCGTACACAGAGAAGTGGACGGAAACGGCATCTAAGGACCTCAAGGTCGCCGTGGATACCGATGTTCTGGGCAATGTCTACTCAGACGCCCACGCCTCAAATCAGGGTGCAACCGCTGGTGCTATCTCCGGCAACATCGATCTCGGTGTTGACGCAGGTACTTCGGTCTCGCTC
>Ga0075125_10001659_pt1 | contig 10848 bp, 22 predicted proteins | sample AntAceMetag02UKN_FD_69810 | JGI IMG/M metagenome (GOLD analysis project Ga0075125, IMG submission 69810) | Saline lake microbial communities from Ace Lake, Antarctica - Antarctic Ace Lake Metagenome 02UKN | ecosystem: Environmental > Aquatic > Non-marine Saline and Alkaline > Saline | place...
TCCTGAAGGGGTTAGTCATGTTTGTTGGAATAATGTCGGTGATATGGATTTCCTTAGAGACTTTAAACCTCACAGATGTAAAGAAGGAAATGGTTATTATGCCTCTTTTTATGATTCCGGCAGTTATATGTGGGATTTTGGTGGGGCTTTAAGTCTCTTCGTTGAAGGGCGTGAACGGCAAAGCTGGAAGGAGAAAATGAAAGATGGTAATCGAATATAAAATAGGTGATTTGGTAAAGGTAGTTTGTACTACTTTTACAAATGGGTCTTTAATTAGTAGTACTAATCATAGCGGTATTCTTTCAGAACAAATTGACCTAATTAAAAATCAGACCGTTTGTAAAATCATTAGAATTTATGACCAAACAGGTGAAAGTTATTACCCGTTTAGATATAAACTTGAACCTAAAGATAAATCTATTAAATTAAGGTATGCTTTATTGTGTATAAATAAAGAACTAATACCTTTTAAATTATCTTGGAGGAATAAAATTGAAATTTAAAAAAGGAGATAAAGTAAGGATAAAAAGTGACACACCTATAAGAATGGCTACTTGTGAAAAATCATGTTCAACCTGTCTTAAAGGTTTAAAACTTACTATCATAGGTGTTGAAATAGTTGACACCCACAATAAAGGACGCACCATTCATGTTGAATATTACAGAAACGAAGATGAAGAAGGTTACCAAAGTAATTGTCGTGTTCATCCTGATGATATTGAACGGATTAACGTCGGTTGGAGGTATAAATTAAATGAATAATTTTGATGTAGACACCGGATTTAAACATATACCACCTGCTGGTATGTTTCATCATAAACGAAGATTAAAAGGAAAAGGTAGTTGGTATGCTGCGGTTAACATGAGACATTTTGTAATCTCTTTACACCAAGAAGCCTTTCCAGATTTAAAAAAGAGAATGGAAGATGACCCTAACAATGCTACTAATATATATACCTATTTTTTAGCTACTCTTCCGTTAATAGTGAAAGGCAAAATTACTCCTGAAATAAAGGATAAAATAATGAAAGTATATAAACTGTTGTGGTGAAGGAACACACAAATTAAAAAGAATAAGGAGAGTAAAATGAAACAATTTGAAATAGATATGAGTAAGGAAAAAGAAATAACAGGTTGTAAAACTTGTGGAGACGGTTCTAAAATAGAGGGACCTTTTGTCAGAACACAAAAATATGCGGACAAATTTGAAACAGTTATCTGCGGAGCCTGTAACTCTAAATTTAAAACAAAAAGGACAGATGCAGACAAATTGATAGAAGAACGGTGCTTAAATTGCCCATTCTTAGAAAAAGAAACCTGCACGAATGAAGTTAAAGATTACCTTTGTTATGGTAATTTAGAAAGATTTAAAAAAGAAATGGAGGAAAAAACAATGGATTTAGACCTAATACACGACAAAGATATTTTCGAGAAGACAGGAAAATGTCCTAAACATCACTGGATTATGTCAAGCCCTGTTATTACAAGCGAAGGGAGATTTATCTTTACAAGTTGCGGAATATGTATGTTCTCAAAAGTAACTTATAAAGGTCAAGAATATCACGATTCCTTAATTAACTTAATTAACTTTATAGTTGACAACGGAATTGAAAATGAAAAGAAAATGTCGGAACAAAAGAAAGGCTTAGAACTTGTAAAAGAACTCCCTAAGGGAGTTGATTTAGACAGTGTGTTTAAAAAAGAAGTACCCGACTTAGGGTTTGTGAAAAAAGTTCCGGACTTAGGGTTTGAAAAAAGTGTACCTGATTTTGGATTTTTATAAAACATTTGAGGTGAAAGATGGACAAGTTTATCCCTGCTACCAGAAACAAAATACATGTAGGTGATATAATTAAATATGGTGTGGACCGACCGTATAAAATAACAAAAATTGACTCAGGAAAGTATTACGGCGAATATATGAACGGTTGCACTATACTTTGTTTTAATTATAGACTAGATGGAAGTTTAGGCAAACTTTTAAAAAAAGTAAATCATCTTTCTTGGAAAGAAAAGATGGGAGAATAAAATGACAAATTTTAAATTTAAAATAGGAGACAAAATAGTCCGTAATGGAATAGACCCGTCTATAGGATATGACTTTAATGATATGTCCAGCGTCACAAAAAAAGGAGATATGTTTACTATAACATCTAGGGGATATGCGGGTAACGGGGGTAAAATCTACTCAGTAGAAGGAGCATACCTACGTGTCCCTAATTGGCATTTTATGGAAAAAACTTTTGACCTAGTTAAACTAAGCTGGAAAGAAAAGATGACAAAATGAACTTAACACCTGAAAAAATGCTAACACTTTTTTTTCACCGTTCTGATGTATTCGCTGAACAAAAAAAAGGTGGTTGGTATTGTCCAGTTAAAAGACCTGCAACTTTAGAAGACGTTAAAAGACATCTTAAAGGTGAAATCACTATGGGTGCTTACTGTCTTAAACAAGACAATACGGTTAAATGGGGATGTATAGACTTAGATGGAACAGACCAACCTTTACTTAAGAAACAGGCTGAACTTATTTACAAAACATTTGACGACTTACCTAAGATACTAATGTTAGGTAGGTTACTTGAAAATAGTGGAAGAAGAGGGTTTCATGTATGGATATTTTTTAGGTATCCGATTCAGGCTTTATTAGCTAAAGCTATAATTAAATCAAGATTAAATAACTTAAACCTTCCTCTTTTTGAAGTGTTCCCCAAACAAACAGAACTTAATGAGAATAGAAAATATGGTAACCTTGTAAAGGTACCTAAAGGAAAACATCTTAAATCAGGTAAATGGTCAGAAATAATAAAAGGTGAGATAGATGGAATTTAAACCCGGAGATAAGGTAAAATGTGTTGATAATAGGAATTATGGTTATAATATTAACAATGGAGATGTTGGGGTTATTATAGAGGAATTACATTGGATTGACCCGGATTGGCTTATTATTTTAGTTAACGGAATGAAAAAAGGAATGCCTAAAAATAACAAACAATGGGTTAAGATAAACAATTCATGGAAAGAGAGGTTAAAAAATGAAACTTAAAATAGGAGATAAAGTTAAGATAGACCCCTACGGAGAGTATGCTTATCAAATAGCGAAAACAGGCGGTACTATTGGTACGATAACAGGTATTCGCCCCGGTGACCCATGGTTTAGAGTTCTATTTGAAAACGGCTATGAAAATGATTACCTAGAACAGGAATTAATTAAAATAAAACTTTCTTGGAAAGAAAAGATGAGAGGTAAATAAAATGAAGTTTAATATAGGGGATAAAGTAAAAAGAACAGACGATTATTATAATAACATGTGTCCAGGAGACACAGATACAGTAGTTGGAACAGGCGGTCATAAATTAAATGTAACACTTGACTTAAAAAAATATGGGTATGGTCATGCTTCAAGAAAATTTATTAGAATAAACACATCTTGGAAGGATAGAATGACGTCAGGTCAATAAGAAGGTGTGAAGTTTTGAGAAAAACGAAACCAAAAGCTTTATAAATGGATGGCAATTAAGCGAATTAAGAGCAAAAATGGAAAAATACAATTCAAAAGAAAAATTAAAAGACCACAACAAAAGAAGGTTCAACAGAAAAATTGTTGAAACGCTAAGACGGTTGAAAATAAGAAAAGGAAAAGCAATCGTATTAGATAATAGATACCTTAATACTACCCTCTCTTTGGTTAAAGCAGGACTAAAGAAGGAAAATGTTAGTGTTCCAAATCCTTATGACGACTATCATAGGATTAAAAGTAAACATAAAAACACTTACAAACAACTATTAGGCGATTACCTTACAGAATTTACTGATAAAGTAACCGTTTCAATATTTGATTACTGTTGCTCCTTAGATGGAAATGAAAAAGTAAACCCGTTAATAGATTTACAAACGTACTTTGAAAACAAAATACCCACTCACAACTCATTCCTTTCAGTAACATTAAGCTGGAGGAATAAATCAAAACAAGCAGGAACATATTCAGACTTTAATAGGTTAGTTTCAAAAGTGACTGAACTTGCCCATTATAACGGATATAGTGCTTTGCTTTGTCCAGAAGGACACTCATATAAAGGCATGTATTATGCCTTTTTTCACATACTTTAATCACATTTTATTCCTCAAACTGAGGATTTAACAAACATTAAAAAATATTGGAGGTGGTCTTAAATGGCTACAGAAAAAAGAGATAAATTGGCAAGGAAGATTTACGGATGTAAATACAGCGATTGTGACCCTGGTGAAAAGGCACAAGTAACAAAGAAGTTCAATAAACTTTCCGAAACTTCAACACCTGTTTCAAGGGCACCGTCTGGTTCTGTTATTGCAGAGATTGGCAGACAGGGACAAAATGGCGTAAAGAAATGTCTCCTAAGCCACGGTGCAACAATTACAGACCTTGTAAAGCAGTCAAAACTTGTGCTTTCAGAGGACAAAGAATCCGTAAGTGAAAAATCTACAGGAAACGTAGTTAGCATGGATTCAACTGTAAAAAACGGTGAAATATATGTAATCACCGCAGAGATTACATCTAATTTTTGAGAGGGAAACCTCTTATTTTTTTTATTTTTTAAAGAGAAACAAAAATGGAACTCAAAAAACGGAGGAGTGAAATGAAAACTTACAACTTGAATGAGGAAACTGTAAATTCCTACTTAAAAGAAACAATAAAAACATTCCCATCAAACTCATGGGTAGGAGACAATACAATAATTTTTAAAGACACCGACAGAACAGAACTTGGTAAAATAAACATCAAAGAAGATTCTGAAGGTAGTGAAACCGTTTTGATGGAAATAACGGGTGCAAAGATTATAAAATTTATAGACGAACTAGAATTCCGTGCTAAAAAGAATTGTGTTCCTCTAACATCTGACAAATTAAAAAAGATGGTATTCAAAAATTGTCTTAACAAAAACAAAAGTTGTATGAAAACCCTTTCATTAAATACTAGCCTATTACTTAAAATAGACAAAAAACTTAGTGAAATAGGAATAAAAAACATTGTGTTTGATAAGGACCTGAATTTAAATACCTCCTTAAATAAAGTACCCACTATTTATTTTAATTCTCAATTTAATGGTGACACTTCAGGAAACCATAGTAATGGTTCAAGTATAAAAGAATTTCTTAGGAATACTTACAGAGAATTTTTACCTTCAGACGGTAATATCATATGCTCTACTATTTTTTCGATACCCGCACTTTTACATGCCGAACCCGTAACACCAATCTTACTAAAAGACAACGAAGCCGTAGGAATGTACTACCCGAAAAGAAACTTCGTTCATATGTATTATAACCCGTTGTCACTAAAACAAGTTTCGCCTTTAGAAACGGAAGTTAACCAAATAATGTTAGACTTTATAGAGGCAATTAAAAAGGCTAATGTAAAACCGGTTAACACGACAAAAATACAAAATGAAATCTTTGTTTCCTCGTTTCTTGAATCGTCTCAACATAGATTAAAAACTATAAAAAACGAATTAAAATCACAGGAAAAAAATATAGACACCTACGAAAAAACAATAGGAGAATGTATTGTCATGTTTAACAACCTTGATATTGAACAAAAATTTATCATAAACAACTTAAAACTAAAAGGTAAAGGTCTTATGAACGAAATAGAGGAAGCTAAAAAATTGCCTTTCATTACTAAATTAGACTTAACTACTAATAAAATAGTGATAACTTTTAAACCTGCTATTTTGAAAGTACCTAACTTTTATATTAATTCACATGAACCTATTGGTCTCAGATATTTTTATATCGGACCTATTGAATTTTCAATATCGCCTGAAAGCTTTATTGTGAAAAATAGAGAAATAAGTATAGGTAATTATCCACACCCTCATGGTTCTGGTTCTAATAAACCGTGCTTTGGCGACGGAGATGCAAGAAGAAGCATTTTTAATGCCTTAGCTTCAAACAAGATAAGCGACTTAGCTACACTCCTATGGTTTTGGATAAAAACATATAGAGATTCGGGAGCATACATACATTTTGAATCTGCTTATGATGAACTTCTTTCACATGGAATTCCTATTTGGGATGAAAAAGGGAAAAGAATAGAAATAAACGACCCTAAGAAACTAAAAACAGGTGAACAGCGTACCTTAAGAAAACAGCCTGGATATGATGCAAACATCAAAAAATATAAAGATGTTGAGCTTGAAAAATAGGAGGCAAATAAAATGACAGAATACCCTGCAAGAATAATTTTATCTAATGAAGTTTATAAACAAATAAACTGGTTTACAAGGAACATAAACCATGAAATAGGCGGATTAGGTACTGTTAGCATAAAATCGAGGAACAATGAAAAGTATTTTTATGTTGAAAAACTTTTTTATCCAAAACAATATACCACCGTTGGAAGTGTACACTTCGGAAGCGCCGAACTAAAGGACATAATAAAAAATTGCACCATAAAGGAATTTGGGAAGCTGAACTTTTACTGGCACAAACATCCTTCCTCTGCTGCCCACTCACATACGGATGAAATAGACACATACGATACTTATACCGCACCTGAATCAAATGTGAAATACTTTTTGTTCCTACAGACCGCTTTAAAAGGTGAAAAAATAGATAGGGAAGCAAGAATAGACCTCAAATCACCTATAAGAACAACTATTTTAAACAGCAAGATAAAATTAAACTATGAATTATCTGCTGATGAAAAGGAACAAAAAAAGACTTCATTAAAAAGGGAGGGTGTACTTGAAAAATACTGTAAATCGGTCTTAGAAAATATAAAACCAGACCCTATTACTGTTCCTGTTACTGCACAACCAAAACAAAGTTATAAACCTCAGGCAGAACAACCAACAAGCATAGACAACGATATGATTAGGGACTGCCCTACCTCATTAGAAGAAAAGGTTGCTATAGATATTCTTCCCGGAGGAATTAGACTGGTAGCTGGAAGCCTTTTCCAAGAATTAGTAGATAAAAGTTTAACGGATGGGAACTTAAAAGCTACAACAAGCTGGTTTAAATCTATTAAAAACGGTGTAACAAAAATTTACACCTTACAACCATTAAAAGGTTGTTTAACTACACTTCAAAATGAAGTTATGAGGATGTTTCAAAAATTCAACATGGAAATTTATAATAAGCAGGAAAAAGTAAAAACAGAACCGGAGGAACAAATAATAGTTTCAAACGCAGACTATTTAATATATAAAATAGTTGCCGTCTTACTTAATGAAAAGAATGTTGAAACCTCTTGGTATTCAGAAAGGGGTGCAGTATTCAATGATATAAAAACAAATGAATGTTTAGGATATATAGTGTTCGACTGTGAATTTTCCAACGCTACGGTTAGTGGTAAGAAAATATCTCCTATGTTTGTGGACATTAAAACAAAAATACTAAATAGTGGAGGTAAAAAATGAGTGAACGACTTGACTTAAGTAGGCAATCTAAACTTATTTCATCTGATAAAATTGATGAAATAAACTTAGAGGTGTTTGGTGTTGGTAGTGTAGGAAGTCATATGGCTATCTTACTTGCAAAATCAGGGTTTAAATCTATAAAAGTTTATGATATGGATAAAGTAGAAAGAGAGAATATAGGTCCCCAAGCTTTCTTATTTAAACACCTTGGTATGCAAAAAACGGAAGCAATTAAAGAGATGGTACTAGAATCATCAGGAGTGGAAATAGAAACAGTAGACGGTGTGTTTACTAAAGACTCTGTTATTGTACCAGAACCTAATACTGTTTATATGAGTCTATTTGACAGCATTGAAGCAAGAAGGTTAATATTCGATAAAATAAAAAATTATCCTGTTATTTTTCTTGATACTAGAATAGGGCGGTTTGATAAACGAATCTATCTAGTAGACTGTTCTAACAAGGAAGATGTAGCTTCTTACGAAAAATCCCTTAATATAAAAGCTAGAAGTGACTTAGAATGTGGGGAAAAAGCAAGTGCTTATATTAATTATCAAATCTCTAGCCTTGCTTTAGGAAACTTACTTAACTTTATTCACGGAAGAACGTGCTTCAAAATTTACATTGGTAACGCTTTAATTCCCGATGATGATATTTATATACCTATGAAAGAGGAAGTAGAAGATGAACCAACTTAAAAACATAGGTGAAACTATGTATTTATTAGGAAGAATATGGGTGAAATTTCCAAAATTAAACTTTGGTGAACTACTATTAGACCATATTTATACTATAAAAGCAGTTGGAGATGAATCACCCTTTGAAATAAATAATCAAAGATTTTTAAACATTTTAAAGGAACATGTAAAAGAGGTTTATAATGAGTAAACAAAAATACAAAAAAGGAACCTTACTTAAATTTATAGGGGGCAACTACGGCTTTGTCATTAATAAAATTTATAAAGTGGAGTATTCAACTAGATTCACCGATGCGTATAGATTTAAAGAAGCTAACTGGGGAAATGACCTTGGATGGACACAATACTTTGTTGAAAATACAAACAATTTTATACCTGTTAATCAAACTTGGAAGGAGAAAATAGAAAATGCCTGAATTAAAAACACAATCAAGACTATCACCTACAAGTATAATCTCTTTTATAAATTGTCCAAGAAAATATTTTCATAGGTATATTGAAAAGGTAAAACAACTTCCGAATATTAACCTTGTTAAAGGGAGTGTTATTCATAAGGTATTAGAAGACTTTTACAAGAAGTTTCCAGAAACAGGTACTCTAAAAGATAACTATTACGGTTGTTTTGAATCCACTTGGATAAAGTTTACTAAAGAAATACGGGCACTTGAACTAAATCCTGTTGAAGTATTAACTTTTAAATCTAACTGTAAAATTATTTTAGATGAACACTTTATTGACCTTGATAGGAAGATAAACAACCTTATTATAGAAGGGAAAGCAGACGACCAACAACACGCTTTCTTCCTTCTGAAACCAAAATTCAGGGAATTATTTTTAGAAGATACGGAATTACATTGTTGTGGTTATATAGACCGTATTAATATAGATTACAATGATATACTTACAATAGGAGACTATAAGACAAGCAAAAAGTATGGATTGGGTATATCTGAAGACTACCGCCTTCAAATGGCTATCTACTCCCTTCTGTACTCCAACATCAAGAAACGCACTCCGGACTTTACTGCGATAGACTTTCTCAGGTATGGTAAGGAATGTATTCTTGAGGTTACACCAGCGACTATGAAGTATGCAAGAGAAGCTATTACCTCTACATATGAAAAAACCCGTTCTACTGACATAAAGGATTATCTTCCAAAAGAAAATAACCTTTGTCACTGGTGTGACTTTTTTTCTCTTTGTTCAGGAAGTGCTGAGTTTGAAAAGGGGATAAGAAAAGAAAAACTTAAAAAAATAATTGATGAAGTTCCTCCCTCCACGGATAGCTGATGCGAGAATACTCGTATTGGCTATCCATTATAATCAATGCTAGAGACTGGTTGTAATAAAAGTAAACTTCGGGAAAACAGATACGCCGGAGGTGATATTTATTATGCAAAGGGGTTCAATCCCCACTCTAGTACCATTTTTAAAAGGTGATAACTATGACTTATAAACAATATGTGCGGTGTTAAAATGGATAAATTTAAAGGCGAACTAAAACCAGGAGATAAAATTAAACTGTTTGATGAGGATGACCAGTTTGAAACAATCGGTACAGTAATATTTACTTCGCCTTTTAGTGCTGAAATAAAAAGAAATGATGATATACAAGGTGGAGGAAGATATTTGGAAGGTTACGGTGAACTATGGTATATTATTAAGCGTAACGGTATATGGAATAACGGGTCACAAGAAGGTTATATCACAAAAGTATTTACTTGTTGGAGGGATAAAATTGAAAACTTACCATAATTTAACACAATGTAAACGGGGTAAACTTGTTTACTTCCGTTCTACTGATATAGAACAAAAGAACTGGGAACGATTACTTTGGTCTGTGCCTGATGAATGGTTATACCTTCTTTCAAAAGGAAAGAAAATAAAAGTAGTGGATAGGTCTACTAAAGTTAAAGGTAAAATAGAAAGAATTTTTATACCTGTATTAGTAGATTTTTTAAACAAACTTTATCATGACTTACCTCCTAAAAACAAATGGTTAAGTTATCATTATAAAAAGGCTGTAGATACTTGGAAGCATAACCCTTCTCTTTATACTAAATTTAAATTCTGGCAAGGGGTTATTACTAAAGAAGTTAAAATTATAGGAGCAACTAAACAAGTGATGCGTGAGGTTAACTTCAAATGAAAACAAAATTTAAAGGTAATCTTAAAGTAGGGATGAAAGTTTATATTTACAACAATAAACACGGGAATATTGTTGATGTAAACGATGATAATGACAATGCTCATGTCCGTATTGAAAATAATGCCTTAAACTGGAATGTACAAAGGAAAGATAATCAATATTGGGGTAGCAATTGTGATTCCGGTTATTTACTTGTAGATGCCTTAACTTGGAAGGAGAAAATAGAAAATGACCGACAATAAACATTATACGGGTAAACTTAAAATAGGGATGCGAATAACTCTTATATCTGATGGTGGACATGAACATAAAGGAACGGTTAGATATATCAGTTCTGATGGGCAAAATGCCGGAATAGAACGTGATGATAGAAAAACAGGTGCTTCAATTAACTACGATGGTTACGGGCTACTTTGGAAAATACGTTTTAGTAGTTACTGGAGAGGTAATATATATTCAGGATACCTTACGGTTGATGAGAAATCTCTATCATGGAAAGAAAGAATGGGATGTTAAAATGAAAAGACAAGCTTTAGTAACTAATCCTAAAGAACTTAGGGAACTTGCAGACTCTTTAGAAAAGGAGTGTAAAGAAAG
>Ga0075125_10001663_pt1 | contig 10829 bp, 10 predicted proteins | sample AntAceMetag02UKN_FD_69810 | JGI IMG/M metagenome (GOLD analysis project Ga0075125, IMG submission 69810) | Saline lake microbial communities from Ace Lake, Antarctica - Antarctic Ace Lake Metagenome 02UKN | ecosystem: Environmental > Aquatic > Non-marine Saline and Alkaline > Saline | place...
AATGGAATTATTACTTTCATTGTCAATAACAATATTGGCAGAAGGATTTAAAAAGCTAATTAAGAAAGTAGGAGAAACTAAAGCTAAGTTTTTAGTATTAGGATTTGTATTATTACTATCAGTGATTTATTCAGTTCTAAATTTTAATGGATTTGTTACAGCAGTAGTATTAAAAAAGATAGTTACTATATTTGGTATGTCTATTGCTAGTTATGAGATTGTATTTAAAAAGATTATATATCCAGTATTAAATAAGATTAAAAAATAAAATGGAAGAAATAACAAATCAAACATTACACGAGATATTAGTGAGAGTAGAGAAACAGGTTACCAAAACAAATGGCAGGGTAACAGATTTAGAAAATTGGAAAAACAAAATTAAGGGAGCTTTAATTATAATGAATATAATTTTAATTCCATTAACATTGTTTATTATTACAAAATATATATTTTAGTATATTAAAAAGCAAAAAGGAGTAGCACTATGAAAAATAACATTCGTTATCTAGTGTCTAAGAGAAACAATGAGAAAGTTTTATTTGTTTCTGACATCCACGCACCTTTTCAGGACAATAGAGCAGTGAGAGCTATCATATCATTTGGTAAATGGTTAAAGCCAGATAGAATCATTTTTATCGGTGATGTAATAGATTTCTATGCTGTGTCTAAGTTTAACAAAGACCCTATCAGAGCATTGAGACTTCAAAGTGAAATAGATGAAGCTCATAGTATTCTTAGGATATTCCGTAAGGAATTTCCTACTGTTGAAATGATTTACATAGAAGGTAATCACGAAGCAAGATTAAGAGGATACCTATGGTCTCAAGCATCAGAACTTTCTGGACTAAGAAATATGAGATTAGAATCTTTAATGGGTCTTGATACGTTGAACATTAAGTATGTCAGTAATGGTAGAATGAAATTTAGAAACTTTGTCATCAAGCACGGTGATATAGTTCGTTTACATTCTGCTTATACGGCTCGTGCTGAACTTACGACTACTGGTATATCTGGTTTAAGTGGACATACTCATAGACTTTCAACACATTACCTTTCAAATGAAGGTGGAGACTATGTGTGGTATGAAATTGGTTGCCTTTGTAAAATGAATCAAGAGTATATGAAAGGTAAATTCCCTAATTGGCAACAAGGATTTGCATTTGGATTCTTTAAAAAGGGTTCTGCTAAATATAATATTCACTTAGTGAACATTGTAAATGGTAAAGCACTCTTTATGGAAAATGAATTTTCTGGCAGTAATAAACAGTAGGAGGATTAAAATGTATGTATGGTATGAGTTCAACATCTATGAAGTGATAAGACCACGTCTAAGTGAACGTATTATTGCAGATTTGAGAGACTCTTGTCCTAACACTATGCTAACCTTACAACTTATTAAAAACCCTCGTTTTTTTAAGACGGTTAAAATCAAGTATGTAAAGTTTCAATTTGAATGGTAGGAGGTTCTAATGAAATTCTCAGAATATGTAGATTTAGCAGAGCAAGAAAGACACGCTGTAATAGACGCACTTCTTAATGAAATCTATGATTTAAAAAGACAGCTCGCAGAATATAAACGAGCTGAAAAAAAGGAATTAGTTCCTTCGAAAAGAAAACTAGTAGGATTTAATCAAGGTGGTAAAAAATGAAAGGTCAAGAAGGCAGAATAGTAGATATTGCCATTCTACTTAATGAGGGTTGGAAAAAGGAAACTTACTTTGGAAATAATGGATTAGTCCTTTCCAAAGGTGATGATAGAATACTCTATTCTATAAAACAGAAAAGGGTAATCGTTCATTACAAATCCAAACCAATACTCGGATGTTAATCTATAGGGAGTTGACAATAAAAGCCGACTCCCTACAAATCTTAATTGTAAACTAATAGTATATATAAAGATTAACTACTAGTTTATAAGTTAACATAGGTTAAGTAAATAATTTAAAAATAAAATAGATTAACATAAGTTAATTTTCAGTTGCACTTAACCACACCAATTCAACGAGAGTTCGGTTGGTTAGAAATACATACGGCAGAATCCTTTTTTGAAGTCCCAACGCAACAGAGGCTTTATTACAGTCTTCTGCCCAGCTGAAAGTTAATTTATTAAAAAACATATGGATGAAATAAGATATGGTTTTATAGATAGAGTAAGGGATTCTGATTGGCGTCTTGGTGCTAATGATAATTTAGATTTACAAAAAGTTAGTAATACTGGAGATTATACAGATGTTATACCTAAATGGGAATCACAGATAGGTTTATATATGGATACTATGGCTTGTGTTACTTATTCTGCATTAGATTGTCTTGAAACAATATTCGGTCAAATAATGCAAGATTATAGTTATTTAGATGAATACAGAGATGAAAATGGAGATATAAATTTTAGTGATAGATTTATTGCTAAGTTATCTGAAACAACTCATCAGGGTAATTATTTTACAAAAGTAGGAGATGCAATTAGAGGATATGGTATTTTAAAAGAATCTGATTGGGATTTTCCTTATAAACAAAGAACACCAGTTTTTGCTTGGGATGATTATTATACAGATATATCTCAAGAATTATTAGATAAAGGAAAGGATTTTTTAAGTTATTTTGATATAACTTATAGATTAATTCCTATAAATAATATAAATATAAAAGAACAATTAAAATATGGACCGATACAAATAAGTTATTCTACAAAAAGTCCAATAGTAGATGGAATAATTCAAAATAATATAGCTTATCATCATCCTAATCACGCTGTAATGATTTATAATGTTAAAGATGATGGAGTTATAGAAGTATTAGATCACTATGAAAGAAATGGACACGGACATATTAAGTTTGCAAAAGATTTTCAATTTGGCCAATGGGCTTTACAATATTATATTAAACCTAAACAATTAAATACTATGAATTTAAAAGAAGGAACATTATATCAATTAGTAGAAGGAAGAGGAGGATTTGCAATAGCAATAGATGATGCCTTATTTATAGACGATTTAGCAAAAATACTTGCTACTTGGGAGGTTAGAAATAATGGTAAAGGTAAAACAGCTACAATGACATTAAATGATTGGAATAGCTTTGACCATTATAACTTAAAAAGAGAAAAAATAAATTAACAATATGACTAACAAACAAGTGGATGAAATAATAAAAGCACTTGAATCATTAGTAAAAAACTTAAAAAAAATAATAAAATAATAATATGTGTCCAACAGCAGAATTATTACAAAAACCCAGTATAATAGATATAACAGGGTCAACTATTACGGTGGCACATCCAAATATATCTGGTTATACAAAACATTACCTAAGAAGTTCACTTACAGCAGGAACTGCTACATTATCGTTGGATGATAATAGTGGATTATCTGATGATGATTGGCTTCTGTTTGGAGAAATAGGAGATGCTAAAACTGAAACTGATGATATAAATCTAGTTGATCCTATTGATAGAGGGACAGCTTTGACAATCACTAATTCAGCGACTTCACCAATAGTTCCAAGTTTTTCTCACGATATTAGTACTCCAGTTACAAAGATACTAGAAAGAGGAATAGCAATTTATGGGTCTGATACAGATGGTGTAGCAGGTACTATTATAGCTTCTATTGGTGCTATTACTGCTTCAGGTCGTCAATTAGCAGATGCTACAATGATTAAGTGGAATAGAGAATCAACTAAATATACACTAATTACTACTGATACCACTTATAAGTATTACTATGCTAAATTTACAGATGGTGTTACTGAAAGTTCAGCTAGTGATTATGTATTAGCAGCAGGACTTGGAAATACAGCCATTCAGAATCAAGTAGATTCAGCACTAGAAATGTGTGATGAAGAAATTAACGAAACAGGAAAGATTACTAGAAAGTTCTTATTAAATCAATGTAACCAATGGCAAGATAGTATTAGTCAATATATTTATACTAATGAAAGAGGTACTAGAGTAGTTAAAGATTGGATTCACGAATTAATATGTGATGATACTTCTATTCCAGCTACAGAGAATGAAAATGAATATGCTTTGTCAGGATTAACTTATAGCCTTAAATATCCTGATTCTAAACAAGGAATATTAAATGTTAGATTTGGTACAGTATCTCTAAGATATATTGATCCAGCAGAAATGGATGATAAGTTTACTAATATACCAGTTACTCAAGTTAAAACTGCTATAACAGAAGATGATACTTCAATAGTATTAGATAGCACTTATGAGTTCTCTGAATCAGGAACAGTTTATATTGGAGAGGATACTATTAGTTATACTGGAAATACAGAAGCTACTGGAACTTTAACTGGTTGTACTAATGTAGATAGTGACCACTCTGTAGATGAAAATGTATGGCAGAATATTCAACCAGGATTACCTAGAACCTATACAATATTTAATGGAAAGATAGTTGTTGATGCTCCCATTGGTAGTGATTATGTCGGATATACTTTTAAATTCAAATACTTAAAAGCTCAAACAAGATTTAGTGATTTCAGTGATACAACTGATATACCATTTTTTAATACTTTAGAAACTTATTTGAGAGCTAGAATAGAAATAAGAAAAGGAAATAGAAGTGAAGGAGATAAAATAATGGAACAATTTGAGAAAGAGTTAGCTCGTAATGCTGCTTCTCAATTCATTCCAGTTATGGAAGAGATGACATATCATAAATTCAACAATGACTTAGATAATGGTAGAACTAATTTATTATATACAAGACGATGAGAATAGAATACTTACAATTTTTACAAGGAGCTAATACACAGATAAGTCCTTTCCTTATGGGAGATGATATGCTTGAAGTTCAAGATAATGTAGTTACTTCACATAAACTAGGAGCTATATTAAAACGACCAGGATATTCACAGGTAGGTGGAGCATTAGACGCTAAACCAATTACAGGACTTCATAACTTTAGACAATCATCTGCAACACAAAAAATGTTAGCTACTTGTAATAGTTCTGATGGTGCTGATACAGAATTATTTTATTATACAGATACTAGTACAACGGTTGATGTTGAATCTGCTAGTGGACAAAAAGTTGTGTCGGTAGCTTCTACAACAGGGTTCATAGCAGGAGATATAGTAATATTGGCTAAAGGATATACTAACGAAGAAACAAAAGTAATAGACACAATTTCTGTTGGAGTTAGTATCACTCTTACTGAAAATTTAACTAACACTCACGCTGAGAATGTTGTAGTAGAACAAAGTTGGACAAATATAACATTATCTACAACTTGGGATGGATATGAAGATACTACTGTAGAAATGGAAGATTATTTAGGATATTGTTTCTTTGTAGGATATGGAGCTACTGATGGCTTTTTACCAACAATGACTTTTACAGGAACTACAACAGTTTCAGAAACTACAAATATAACTAATGCCCCTCAAGCTAAATTCATTAAAAGATATAGAGATAGATTATATATGATAAATCTTTATGATGGTGGAGCTTTACCTTATAGAGTAGGAATTTCAGATGCTCCAGTAGCAGGTTCAATAGGATGGACAGAATATCAAGCAGGTACAGGTTTCATTGATGTCGATTATAGCGAAGGACTTATTGGTGGTGGTGTTAATTGGGATAGACTAATGTTATTTACAGAGTATTCAGCATATATGTATGACCAATCTACCAAGAAAAAAGTTTGGGATGTAGGTTGTTCTAATCATAGAACTATTAAAAACTCAGGAGCTTATATGATATGGGCTAATCAAGATGGAGTATGGATGTCTACTGGTGGAAGACCACAGAATATAGCTGGTAGAGTATTAGATTTTATAAAAGGTTCTACTCCTTCTGCTATGTTTGCTGAAGTAGTTGATGAAGAATATCATTTATATGTAGGTAATGTAACTGTAAATGGAATAAGTTATTCTAATTGCTCACTTATCTATAACATACCTACTCAGACTTGGAGATGGCACGAATATCACGATGGAATAGAAATATTTGCTAGATATAATGATTCAGGAGACGACAGACTTTATATGGGAACTACTGATGGAGAAGTTATGAATCTAGGTAAATATACAGATGGCACATTGGTAAACTCAGATGATGGTAATGATATACAAGCATTTTTTAGAACAAAACCTTTTGACTTTGGAATGGCTGATAAACATAAAAGACTTATTGAAATGACAGCATTTTCAAATAGAGCGCAAGGACTACAATTAAAAAGTAGAATAATAAATAAGAATAGTGGAGATTTAATTAAACCAAAACCTTTAATGCAACTTAATAAATATATAGAAACAGCTACTCCTAAAGTAGAACAAGGAGAATTATTACAGATTGAAGGAGTAGAAGTAGGACAAAACCCTTACTTCTCATTATATGGATTTTCTATGGATGTAGAATTAGCAACAAAATAATATGCCAAGTATATCACAATTAGGATATTCTCAGTTTAATCGTAAAGATAATGCTGATATAAACGAAGAAATAGTAGAATTACAACAAGTTATTCCTCCTTCTGGTGTTGAGTTTCAAAATCTTAATATAAATGTATTTGAAGCTAATCAAAATATACAAAGTGAGAATTTTGTAAGCGGTTCTGCTGGTTGGATAATACGAGGTAATGGTCTTGTAGAATTTGCTGCTGGTATTTTTAGAGGTTCTTTAGTAGCAGGTAATATACATATTCCAGATGAAAATACAACTGCTTCAAGTTTTCACGTTAATTCAAGTGGAGATGCTTGGTGGGGTTGTATCAATACACAATTTACAGCAGATAGAGAAAATGCTATTGCCTATGTTACAGCAGATGGAACAGTTAAATTTACAAGTGGTAAAGTTGGTGGTTGGACTCTTGGAGAAGATTATATAAAAGATACAGCTGGAGGAGTAGGTATGTCGTCAGCAGTTACAGCAGGAGATGATATTAGGTTCTGGGCTGGTGATGTTGACCCAACAATAGCACCATTTAGAGTAACAGAATTTGGAAATTTAGTAGCTACGTCAGCAAATATATCTGGTTCAATCACAGCAACAACTGGAACTATTGGTGGATGGATAATAGGTGCTACAACATTATCAGATGATGCAGTTACCGATAATTCAAAGATTTTAATAGATAGTGGCAATACTTTAATAAGAGTTGGAACAAGTAGTTCATATATAAATGTAGATGGTGCAAATTTAAAAATAGAAAGTTCTAATTATTCAAGTGGTACTTTTGGTTCGGGATTTCATTTATCTCCTGATTTATTAGAAGTTGGAAATATAGCTTGTAGAGGAATATTTAGAACAGCAGTTTTTCAAAAGGATGTTATATCAGCAGTAGGTGGTAGTATGGCTATATTAGATGCTGATGTATTAGAAACTACTATGACTGCATTAGATGCTTGTCATTTAATAACAAAAGATACTTCTACATTTGTAGTAGGAGATTTTCTAAGAATAAAAGATAGAGATTATGATGAATGGTTTGAAGTTACTACTGATAATGGAAGTGGAGATTATACAGTAAATAGAGATAAGGCTTCTAATTATGGAGCAGATTCTAATCCATTATGGTCAAAAGGTACAGCAGTAGTTAATTATGGTGCTTCTGGTGAAGGTGGTTTAAATATGACAGCTTCTGAAACAAATGCTCCTTATATGTCAGTATTTACACACGCAGGAAGTCCTTGGAGTGCTTTGACTACTAGAGTTAGAATAGGAAATTTGAATGGTTATTTAGGAGAAAGTAGTGATGTATATGGAATGGCAATAGGTGAATCTGATAATTATTTAAAATATGACCCAACTAATGGATTAAGAATAAAAGGTGAACACGCAGAATTAGATGTTGGAAGTACAGGATATATTTTAGGTGGACAAACTGGTTATGCAACTGGAACTGGATTCTTTTTAGGATATGATGTTGATGCTTATAAATTCTCATTAGGTAGCACTAATAATTATATAAAATGGGATGGAACATATTTAAAACTTTTAGGAAGTTTTGATGTTGGTAGTAATGGAGTTATAAATAATTCACCTTATACTGTCGCTAATTTACCTATCGCACCGACAGAGGTAGGATTTAATGACCCTTCGGGAACAGAATAATTATATGGCAGATACAATAGCAATGAGTCCAGGAACAACTGGAATTGATACAGCATATGGTGATGAGAATTGGAATAATCCTGATAATGTTAAAGTAAGTAATAATACTTATGCAACAACAACAGCAACAAATCCAAATGGTTCTTATCGTCTTAAAGCAACTAACTTTGGATTTTCTATACCTACTGGAGTAACAATAACAGGGATTAAAGTTGAAGTTGAATCAAAGACGGGTGTCAGTACTACTACAATGCGAGGACAAATTATAAAAGGAGGTTCAATAATTTACGGTTCTTATAGAAGTTTTAACCCAGGAACTATTGAAAGTTATAAAAACTTTGGAGGTTTTGTCCTTTGGACAGAAGCTTGGACACCTGCTCAAATAAATTCATCTGATTTTGGAGTTGCTGTTCAAATGCTTATTCCTTCGTCAACAGATACTTTGTATGTTGACCATATTCGTATTACTGTTCGTTATGACCCAATAGCTCCAACCGTAACAACTCAAGCAGTTTCTGCTATTGCAGATACAACAGCCACAGGTAATGGAAATATTACTGCAACTGGTGGAGAAAATGCAACTCGTAGGGGTTTTTGTTATAAATTAGGGACATCAGGCGACCCAACTACTTCCGATAGTACAACTTATGATGATGGAGATTATGGAACTGGTGCTTACACCAAAGGATTAACAGGATTATCTATAAAAACTGGATATAGAGTTAGGGCTTATGCTATAAACGGTGTAGGAACTTCTTATGGAGATACAGTTCAATTAACAACTTTAAAAGCAGATTTTACTAATCCAACAAATGCTTATTCAGAAGATGCTAGTTTTGCTACTACTCCTGGAACAGATGGTAAGGTTTATATTTCTCTTTCTAAAGATGGTGGAACAACTTGGACATCAGAATTAGAAAAAACATTTGATGGAAATAATGGTTATTTAACTTTTGGAGATGGAGATACAGAACTTTGGGGAACTACTTTTACGGGAGATGACGTAGATGATACTTCGTTTGCATTAAAAATTAGAGCAAGTGATGAAGATACATATCAAATTTATAAAACATTCGGTTTTGCAATAACTGCAACTTATATTTTAACTGGTATAGAAGTAAAGGTAAAAGCTAAATGGATTACAGACACCACATCAATAGACCACATAGAAGCTAAGATATATTATGGAACTTCAACATTACCTATTCAAGCTGGTTCTCAGGCTTATGCTTCTGATGGAAGAAAAGCTGGAGAAGGAGCTGGTAGTGGAAGTGGTGTATTAGTATTTTATGATGGAACTAACTGGATAGCTTGTGATACTGGAGCTACAGTTGATGATTAATAGATGATGAAACTCAATATATAATAGATAATAATAATTTAAAAATAAAACAATAAAAATATGCCTACAGGATGGTACGATTCAGCAACAGGAAACACAACTTCACCAGGAGTTGGAACTTATGGAGGTCCTCCTTCTGGTGGTTCTAGCGGTGGCTCATCTGGAGGTTCTTCAGGAGGTTCTTCTGGAGGTTCTTCAGGAGGTTCTTCAGGAGGTTCTTCAGGCTCTTCAAGTAGTGGTTATACCTATATAAAAAAAGGAAGTAATTGGATGAGAATTTCTGCAAATAATCTTAATACTTGGATTTCTAATGGATATACACAAGTTTCTCAGAGTGAATATAATAATCACGAGCAAGGAAATACTACTCCAGAACCACCCGTGGTAGAACCTCCAATAGTAGAACCCCCTGGAGAACAACCAGGAACTCAACAAGCAACTTTAACTTCTCCAGATGGAAAAAGTAAGGTTGTTGTTACAGTAGGTTCAGCAGAAGCAAGTCAGTTAATGCAAGGTGGATGGATTTTAGGTGATAGTGGCACTACTGAAGTTAGTTTAGATGATGCTATAGCTGGTATTGGTGAAACTTCTACAACTGAAACTCCTACTACTGATACCCCAACAACGGATACTCCTACTCCAGAAACTCCTTCTACAGAAACACCTACAGATATTTCAGCATTAACAGAAGGTAAGGCATATAAGTTTGCTGGAGACCCTAAAGTTTATCAATTTAAAGATGGTAGATTACAACACATAAAAGATGAAGCAGCTTTTAAAGAATTATATGGTGGACTTCCTGAAGTAGGAACTAACTATACAGTTATAGATGATGAATATAAATCTTATGCAGAAGAAGATGTTGAATTTGATACAACCCAAGAACAAGAAGAACAACAAAGATTACAAGATGCTAGAGATATGATTGAACAAGCTATTCAGAGTGGAGAAATTACTTCTGAAGTAGGAGAACTTTGGAAACTTATATTAGAAAACTATCCAGAAGATATGGAAGTAAACCCTGAAGAGATTTTAAATACAATGGATAAAATAAGTGAAGAAACTATTGACCCATATTTTGATAATCTTGTTAAAATGGCTAAAGCTGATTTTGAGGGAGCTATTAATTATATGCAAACTCAACACGACCTTGAAGTAGAACAATTAGGAGCTGAAGGTATAAAAAGAATCAGAGAAGCTCAAGGAAATCTTGAATCTTCTGGTATGACATTTAGTGGAAAAGCTGTTGAACAACTAGGACAAGAAAGTGCTTATCCTACTCTTGAAGCACAACAACAAGCACAGCAACAAGCTGAGCAGGAAGCTCAACAAGAAGGATTACAACCAGGAACTCCAGAATATGATGAAGTAGTAAAGAAGAAAGTGGACATAAGAAAACCAGGTCAACAACCAGGTCAA
>Ga0075125_10001664_pt1 | contig 10827 bp, 10 predicted proteins | sample AntAceMetag02UKN_FD_69810 | JGI IMG/M metagenome (GOLD analysis project Ga0075125, IMG submission 69810) | Saline lake microbial communities from Ace Lake, Antarctica - Antarctic Ace Lake Metagenome 02UKN | ecosystem: Environmental > Aquatic > Non-marine Saline and Alkaline > Saline | place...
GATTCTTCTTTTTTGGACTTTCTTAATTTTGGTCCAGATGAAATCAAGCATAAGATACATTGCTAATGGTTTTAATTCATCCTGTAGGTCTCTGATACTAAATACAGTAAATGGGTTATCAATCTCAAAATTACTTGTTTGGTTAAATATCCCAGCACCACTTCCAAGGATATATTTTTCTAATCTTCTAGCCATGTTATGAGCCTCAGTCTCTGCCATCCCTTTAAGAACTTTATAGAGATCTTCTAGTAAAGGAGGGCGATTTTTTTGTGTAGAAGGATCGAATGTAATACCTTTCTCCCTATATGTTAATATCAATGCTCTATCTAGTATCGAAGATTCGATATTGTCTAATCCTTCAAAAAGAACTTTGAAGAATCCCTGTAGAGTAAGCATTTTCATTCTAAGCTCATCTTCATCTTGATTAGTAACACCTGAGAGTTCAAATGGATTCATCTTGTTTCCTTGATCTTGTGAAAAGGATATATATGCTCCATCTACAGCTTCGGATAAATCTTCGTACTCTCTCTCAGGATCTATGATGATTATCTCAGTTCCAAGCATGAGGCTTCTAATAGCTTCTAATTTAACTGAGTAGCTCTTCCCTGCTCCAGATTTAGCAAAAACAACAGCATTAGCATTTTCTAATTCAAAGCGATCAAATATCACTAAACTATTATTATGTTGGTTTATGCCGTACATAATGCCATGATCCATTGTTAATTCTGAAGTAACAAAGGGGAATGTGGTAGCAAGAGATGTGGTGTCCATGTTTCTAGTGATATAGATTTTGTCTAGTCCTAACGGTTGTGTACTAATCAATCCTTGTTCTTGGAGTAACATGGCGGGTTTAGCGTCTACATTTATAGCTGCAAGAGTAGAGACTAAATTCTTAGAATATTTCTCCAAAAGTTTCTTCTCTTTTGCATATATAGTTATATACATCCCAAAGTGGAAGAATTTTTCAGTTCCCTCTGCAATTGAATCTTGTAATTGTTGGGCATCTGTAAGCTTCACCTTTAAGGAGGGATCTACAGCTTTTCTCTCTTCCATTTGAGCATATAGGGTGGCCTCTATCTCTCCTATTTTCTTTTTTAGTTTGTCTAAAATCTCTTTAGAATCAACAGGGTAATAAAAAGTACTTATTCTTAAAGAATGTTCAAAGTTTACCAATGGAGAGAGCCAGTTAGGTCCCACAAAACGGGGATATCCACTAATGAAGAAGGTTCTATAGAAAAAATCCCCCATTTGTACAGTCTTAAAATCAATTTCCATATCGATTGGAGCTACTATATCTTCTACTGTCATACCTTCAAATTTAGTATTAGGAATGTATTTAGACTGTATATTCTCCGATTCTAATTCATCTTGAATATTTTTCTTGGGGTCGTCCTTTTTTATACTATTCAACATCTTTTGTAAGAAGGTGACCTTTTTCTCTTTGGGATCTTCCTTTGGATCATTATATTTTTCATTTTCTATCTTGGGAGTATCATCACTCTCTTTTTCTCTAATATCAGTTAGTTCTTGTTTAAAGGTAGTATACTTGGAAGTATCAATACCAAGAGTATTTTTATCATTAAGCCTCTCAGAGGTTTTAGATTGTATTTCCGTTTTATTATCAAAATTACTCATCTTTCTCTCCAGGGTTGTATAAAGTATAGAATTCAGCTAAAAGTTCCTTACTAGTTAATTGATGTCCATCTAATCCTATCCTAGCTATTTGCTTTAATATATGATCTCTCTTAGGGTAAAGAAACATTTTAGCTTGCTCGATTAACTTCTCTTTGGCCATTTTCTCCTGTCTCTCTTTAATGTCATCTTTCTTCTTTTTATCCAATATATTAAGAGTAGGTAACTGGAAAGATGGATTATAAGGTACCACAATGAAGAAATTCTTATCTAAGACATCATTTTGAACAATCAAATTCTGGATAAAGATAGTATAGATATTCAATTGTTTTTTGAGGCCAGGGGAGAGAGCACGATCGTTCATACTCTTAAGATAATCAATATAAGTCGAGATATCTATTCTCCTAGTTCTAATCATTATCTGCATGTGAAAATTAAGGGAATTTAGAAGACCTGCAAAAGCATATATTTTATTATCTTGCTCGTACTCAGAAAGAAGATCAAAATTTACAGCCGATGTTTGTAATACAAGTGCTGCACTGCCAGCTTTTGTTATTACAATATCGTCTATGATTTCCTTTATCTCAAGGTGATCCTGTGTAGATTCAATTGTTTTTGCTCTCGCTTTTGTTTCCACACTAAATGGCAGTTATTTTAATTGGCTTTTTATTAATATTCTTATCTAATACAATCTTCACATCTGGAAAGGAGAAATTACTACTCTCCATCTTTAGAAAGTATATACCCTCTTTGAATATCTTGTTTGTCAGGAAGTATCCATTAGTTGGTGTTTTATTAGCGTATAGTAGTTTTTTATCTTTATCACTTAGCTGTATTACTACATTAGGTATAGGTTTAAAATTTTTATCAGAAACCCAAATATTTATATTCCCCGGTAACTTATCGATTCCCTCTATATCAAATTGATAATCTTTGATATTCTCAGATGTGAGTACTAATTGTTTCTCAACAAAAGACTTCTTCCCTTTTGTTGTCTCTATTGTGGGGAGTTCTTCTTGTATAGGTTTATTATCTTTCAAGAGGTCGAGTTTTCGATCGTCCAATTTTTCTTTCTGAATTTCTATCTTAGAGCTACCAATTATCTTGGGTCTTTTTATCTCAACATCTAAATTCTTAGAGATTGCCTGTTTCGCGAGTTTTACTTCTGTCTTAGTACGGGAACTTTTCATTTTTGAGTCAAGCCAAACTCTTCTAGTAGGTTTTCTTATTGCAGCGAGAAAGTTTCTAAGAAACTTATCAGCTGGTTGATCATTGATTGGAACCAATGCGAAGAAAATCCCTGTCCCAGATGTAACAACAAAGATTGGGATGGCAATAATTGCAGGTATTTGATCTTTAGCATAGAGGAAAAGGAAGAGACCTCCAGTCCCAATTCCTATAGCTAAATAGGCAAACTCTTTTAGAGTAAACTTTGTAAAGATTTTAAACTCTACATCTAGTATATTTTGAGGAATAGCATGTTGTCTCATTTCAAAAAGTCATTATCTAAAGAATAGTTTACCAGAAAAAGAGATTGAGGGTTGTCTAAAAGGCGAGAATTTCTTTTTCAAAGGTAAGAATATAATGTACTATTTAAAGTATATATGAAAATAGAGCAAATACTCAAAGAATATTCTTTATTTAGAAGAAATATGGGAATACCGATAGATAGGAAGGTTCTTTATACCTTTTGGGAGGAAGATATATTAGGAAGGATAGATTTTAAAAATATCAATGTAGAAAAGATAAGAAATACCTGTTCAAAAAGGAAGATTCAAATTGCAAAAGAATCTATTAAATATATTTTAGTTTTTAATTGGGTTAAATTTATTGCGATATCAGGATCTATTGCTTCAGGCTTCGTAAAAGAAGATGATGATATAGACATCTTTATTGTGTTGAAGAATGATAGGGCATGGATATATAGGGCCATTATTCTCTTTAGAAACATTTTCCATAAAAGAATCAGGGTTGGAGATAGGAAGACAGGGGTGAAAGATAAGTTATGTATTAACTTCATTGCAGAAGAGAGAAGTCTTTGTTTAGATTCTGACATTTTTAATTTGAATGAGATTGTTTCCTTAATCCCTTTGTACAGAAAGGAGTATCTTAAAGTTCTTTTAGGTCATAATGAGTGGCTTTTTGATAAATATTCTGTTTCTAAGAAAGTTTTAGGTATAAAGAAGGGAGAAAGCTTTGATAGGAAAGAGAACAAGGGGAATTTGTTTTTCTCCATCCTTAATATGACATCTTTTCTTCTCCAGCTATTATATATGTTAGTTACTGGGCATAATCCTGACATCAAGAGGCTTAGGATGAATTATAGGAAGGGTAGAATAGAGTTTTTTCCAAAGGATTTTAAAATGAAGAAGATCGATTTTCTAAAAGACAGATAAGTCTATCAACTGTGCTTTCTTCTGAACATCTTTTGGTAGTGTTTTTGGATCAATCACTGTAATAAAGGTTTGTTGCTTCTCAAGTAGACTTTCTTTTAATATCTCTTTTGTATTCATTTTATCTAATTCGGAGGATATATCATCTAGAAGTAAGGTGGGATAGAAACCGTTTTCTTTTGCGAATACTTCTTGAGTTCTGAATATCAATTTCCCAATGGCTAATCTTTTTTGACCTCTTGATCCAAATTTCTTAATATCTTGTTTATCATGTATTTGCCAATCTTCTCTATGTGCTCCAACATTTGTATATCCAGTGGCAATATCTCTTTTTTTACTATCCTCTATCTGTTTAGTAAGTTCTTCTTTTGTATTTTTAAAATCTCGAATAGTAGAAATATATCTTAACTCAAAGTTAGCCTTTGAGAGTTTCTTACACATATCTTCTCTTTGTTGGGAGATTATTGAGGAAAGATCAATAAATTTGGATGTCCAGACAGAGAGTACTGGATCGTTTCTAGCAACTGTACCGTTCTCATAAAAGAGTTTAGAGAGTTTTTTGAGATATGCATTTCTTTGTTTTAGAACTTTTTTAAAACTTTTAAGGATATTGTAGTATTCATAGTTTGTTCTCCCAATAGTGTCATCAATGAAGTTTCTTCTGTCAGATGAAGAGATCATTAAGATCTCTATTTGTTCAGGATTAAATATTGTTGCAGAATTTTCTTGAAAGAAGTTTTTAGAAGTAGTCTTTTTCTTATTTATCTGGTGTTGTCTTTTATTATTATCTTTAAAAAAAGCATATTTCTTTTCATTTTCCCTTTCCATTTCTATTCTCATGTGTGGGATATTTCCATTTTGCTTATTATTAACCATATCATCTGTCTGTGCCCATGGAGATTTACCATTAGAGATGACACATATGGCTTCTAGAATAGAGCTTTTCCCTTGTGCATTATCACCATACAGAACTATTAGTTCAGAATCAAAACTTAAGTTTAGCTCTTTAAACCTTCTGAAATTATTTAATGTAAGGTTTGTAATCATCTTTATGTTTTCAGAATTGCTAAGAATGCTTCTTGAGGTATTGTTACTTGTCCAATCTGTTTTAACCTTTTTCTACCTTTCTTTTGTTTTTCTAGGAGTTTTTTCTTTCTAGAGTAATCTCCTCCATAGAGTTTGGATGTAACATCTTTTCTAAATGCTTTCACATCTTCTCTTGCTATTACCTTTGCACCTATAGCGGCTTGGATAGGGACGGGGAAGAGTTGTCTTGGTATTACATCTTTCATAATCTTTAATATTTTGACGACTCTTGGTCTTGCGTTTTCTTCTGTCTCTAGAAAACTTAGAGCAGGGATCTCTTCATGATTCACAAGTACTGCAACTTTGACAAGATTTACAGGGAAGAAATCTATAAATTCATATTCCATAGAAGCATATCCGCTAGATAGGTTCTTTAATTGATCAAAGAAGTTAGAGATTAGGGAGGCTAGAGGAAGATCATATTCCAAAGTAATATATTGTTCACTGAGATCCATATTTTCATTAGCCTTGTTTAGATATTTTGTATTTACATATTGTCCTCTTCTACTCTGTGCTAATTCCATCAAGATTCCCATATATTTACTAGGTGTCATTATCTGAGTTCTTACCCACGGTTCTCTTATTTCTTGTATTGTAGATGGATCTGGCATTTCTTGGGGTGTTTGTATAGATATTTCTTTTCCTGTCACTAGGGTAATCCTATATCCCACGGTAGGTGCAGTCACTATTAGGTTAACATCGTATTCCCTTTCTAATCTTTCTTGTAATATTTCCATATGTAGAAGTCCCAAGAATCCGCATCTAAAGCCCGATCCAAGCATATGAGATCTCTGGTCTGTGAATACTAATGATGCATCATTTAGGGCTAGTTTATTTAACCCTATCTTTAATGATTCATATTGATCTGGAGTTATCGGGAAGAAGGATGCAAATACATTGGGTTTAGGTATTTCATATCCTGGAAGGGGTTTAGCCTCTGGATTATCTGACACCGTATCTCCTACTGTAAAGTATTTAATATCTTTTAGTCCAGTAGAGATATATCCTACTTCTCCTGTTTTTAACTCCTCTGTCTCTATCATCTTTGGAGAAAAGATTCCAATCTCCGTTGGCTTAAAGGTTTCTTCTTTTTGGAGAATGTAAAGTGGTTTTTCCTTCCCTTTTCTATGTTTAATTTCTCCTTCAAATATTCTTACAGAGATTACAACACCTCTATATTCATCATAGAAGGAATCAAAGATTAGTGCTCTTAAATCTCCATTTGAGTTGTCTTGTGGAGGAGGGGTTCTTTTTACAATCTCATCTAAGAGTTGAGATACATTCTCACCTGTTCTTCCTGAAACTTTTATAATCTCATTTCTTTTGAAGCCTAATAGATCACAGAGTTCTCTTTCTCTTTTTTCGATATCGATATGTGGTAAATCAATCTTGTTAATTACGGGAATGAGTGTTAGCCCGAGGTCTAAAGCATTTCTTGTATTTGAAATTGTTTGTGCTTGTATTCCCTTTTGTGCATCTACTAAAAGAACTGCTGCTTCACATGCGGCAAGAGATCGAGAAACTTCATAGGAGAAATCTACATGCCCAGGTGTATCGATCAAGTTAAGAGTATATCCTTTCCATTTCATTTTAACGGGTTGTAGTTTAATAGTTATACCCTTTTCTTGCTCCAGCTCTAATCTGTCAAGGATTCTCTCATCCATTTTCTCTCTCGATATATCTGTATCTGTTGCTTCCAACATTCTATCAGCAAGAGTTGACTTACCGTGATCGATATGTGCAATTATTGAAAAGTTTCTAATTTGATTAATTCCTTGTAAAGTCTCTTTCATACAGAGCAATTATACCAACATGCTGTAAGAGAAGGGAAATCTAATTGAAGGATATATCCATATAGAATGTTTCTTGAAAGCGGACATCAGAGAAGCCTTCCACGGAAAGAAAAATATTAGTTGTATTTAAAGGATCTAAAGGAAGGGTTACCTCTGTAGTTTTCCCTGTATTATTCTGGAGTACATGGAACTTATTATTGTAAATTATTCCAATTCTAGATCCTATTGGTATTTCGGTTCTTCCAGCAAATGTAACATCTTGGCTAATACTAGAGGTATTCTCTATTAATAGAATTGGTTTTGAGTAATCTCCAGAAGTATGTTTTAGAATCTTTGTGTCATATTTATAGTTACCGTCCTCATTTTTAAGTAAATGTTCGCTTTGAAAGACATTATGATTTCCACCTACTAGCTCTATATCAAATCCTGTCTTGTCTTCCGTACCTAGGACATTAGGATTGAGCTTTTGAGTGAGAGGTGTGAGATTAGAGAATGTTAGAGCGGGGATTATAAAGAGTAAACAAAGAATCCCCAATGCAAATGGTTCTAAGAATCTCCCGGCTTTTGATAGGAATTGTTGTTTTTTATTTTTACTTATATACATTCTAGAAAAGTTTTCCTCCTTCTTCAGGATATACTTTATTACTTTCTATTTCAAATACATGAAGGACTCCCCAAGTAGCAATCAATGTGCATACTGCAGCAGTAATACCAATAACAAGATTAGTCTTCATTTGCAAAGTATTGACAACTACTAATGCTGATATTATCCAGAGGAAGGCTGTCCAAATGAATACCTTGAGGAAATTTGTATCATCCTTTGTTACCCACTTAAGAAGGTTAGCTTTAGTTAATTTAACAACAGTACGAGGATTTCTCTTGGAGGTCTGGAGGATGGAGATCTTTAAGATCATATATAGTAAGGGTAGTATCAAAGAGAAGAGGGTTAGGGCATCCGTTACAGAATTAAGAAAGAGAGCATCTTGTTCATTAGAGATATATATCTGTGTAGAAAAGGTATGATTTAAATCATTCCCTATTTGGATGTCAAAATCATACACGGAACTCAGCAAAAGAATTCCTAGTATCTTTATAGCAATTATTAGTATTGCAGGCGCTATCGAAAGTCTAAGCGCCCTTTTTAGCAGATTTGACATTATCTTGGGCAAGTTTGTTTAATTTTGATGCAAGTCTAGATTTCTTTCGACTTGCAGTATTTTTTTTGATAACGTTTTTCTGAGCTGCTTTATCAAGTATTTTATATGCTTGCACTAGAGCAGTTTTAGCCTTCTCGGGATTATTCTCCTTTAGAAGCTCATCAAAATTTTTAATAGCTCTTTTCATTCTATTTCTAATTCGTTTATTGAATTCAGCTCTTCTTTTGTTTTGTCTTAAGTCTTTTATAGATGTTTGGAGATTTGGCATCTAGATTCTTTTATATATAAATATTTATGTAAAAATGTTTAAGTGTCGTAGTTATTATATAGAGAAAAAAGATGTTTGTAAACTAATTGTTTTGTTGTTACACTATTTTTATATGATGATTTATAGTAAAAAGAGAAAAATCCAAGGTATTATTATTTTTAGTATTGTAATGTTTCTTGGTGCTACGATCACTATTTTTTCCAGAATTCCAAAAAAAGGAGAGGTAGAAGGTACTCAGGATGATAAGGTTGTAATAGAAGGGGAGGTTTCGGATTTTAATGACATTCCTGTTTTTAAGAGTGAACCTCCAATTAATGGATATGTAGGAGAGATTTATTCCTACTTCGTCACTGTATCAGATTCAGATTCTGTTGACCTTGAGCTTTCTCTTCTAAAGGGACCTCTTTGGTTAGTTGTAGATGGTCTAGAAGTTCATGGTGTACCTATTCAGAAGACATCTATGAGTGGGGAGAAAGTTATTTTAGAGATTTCAGATGGAAAGAATTCTAGCTATCAAATCTTTTATCTTAATATTATAGAGGGATGAAATTTAAGAAAAGAAATTTGTTAATATCATCAATATCTGGTTGTCTATTATTTCTTCTTGGGGGAATCGGAGTAATTCTAATCTCAAAAGGGTCTTCTTCATGTATGCCCATCAATATCTTTCTTTCTAAAGAGGGGGATAATATTGTTAGAATATCATGGGAGACAAAAGATTCCTGTTTAGGGTATGTTTTATATGGTGATAGTTCATATGAAATAGAGAGGGTAGCTGTTAATCCTGAGAATCTAGAGAAGAGTAGAAAGCATGAGGTGATAGTTTCAAACCTTTTAAGTACCAATACCTATTACTTTATAGTTGTCTCTGATGAACTTCCATATGGAAAGAATGGGAAAGCTATTGCATTTTCTTCAGGGGATATAGAGTAGAACTATTTTTTAGATTTTCTTTTCTCTGCTTTTTCTATGATCTTTGTTTCAAAGTATTCCTTCGGTCTAAATATTTTGATTCCTGTTCTTCTTACTGTTCTATATGAAGATGTTCGAGTTACTGCTTCTGCCCATTGAATTCCTGTGGAAGAGCTAGAGATGAAGTATCCAGTACTGATTATCATGATACCTATTAGAATTTTCACTATTGACAGATCAAGGATTCCTGTATCAGGAGAGGTACAATCTTGGGCTACTTGTATTACAGCTTCAGCCCTTAAATCAGTTGGGTCATCAGGTGTGTTAAGAGGGGTTACGATGACTTCATTTTGATTGGATCCTGTTATTGCATTAGCTCCTGCTAAAGCTTCAAATATAATGGTCATTGAATCTGAGGCAGGTATAGACCATCCATTTTCGGCTCCCCATGTTATTTCCTGTGAATTTCCAACCGTTGCAATGGTGACATAGTCATTATCACTAATGCTTTGACCATTTATCGTTGAAGAACTTTCTATATATGTAAACCCTAAAGGTAATTTATCAAGTATCGAGGTGATATCATCAGATATTTCTTGTGCATTATTAATCGTAATGGTGAATGTTGCTAAATTATTATCTTCTGTTCTTTCAACACACGAAGGAGAGGAGGCTTTAGTTACAGAGAAGGTAGATGTTTGATCTGTTGAAGTATCTGTAGTCTCATCTGTATCTGTATCCTCATCTGTATCTGTAGTCGTACTTGTATCTGTGTTTTCAGGAATAGGAATTTCAACCGTTGTTTCTGTAGAACCTAAACTACTCTCCCCTTGGAACACTTCTGCAGTTATTATTAAATCTCCTGTGACATCTTCTAAAATATCAAAACTTTCATTATCATCAAAGTTAGTAGCTAGGTAGAGATCTGTTTCTTGTAGGGTAATTCTTCCGGCAGAGCTATTAATTGAGAGACCATCTATCATAGTGAGATCGTAAAGTGAAGTTTTATCAAAGCTGAATACAACTTTTATATCTTCCGTATCGGTAAGATTCCCGACATCAATTAATGCAGTTTCAAATCTATATCCAACTCCATCGCTATCAGTACTGGTTTCAAAAGCTAGTCTAGAGACATTAGTTTCTCCTTCTCCCACTATCTCTATCAGTCTATGACAGGCTTCTGCATTAATTGTTTCTTCTGATGAATCCCTTGCAGAAGCTTTAATTTCTAAGGAAGAAGAATCGGGGTAATCAGTAACATTGATTGTCTTTTCTATCGTCATCTGATCAACAGAAACGGTATCTGCATCTACAGGCTCATTGTTAATATAGAAGGTATAGTTAGAATAGATATCATCGAAAGTTGCAGTTATTTTCAAGATATCATCCCTAGTGATTTTCCCAGTGACGATCTGGCCCTCATCTGTAAGAATGTTTAATCGAGTACATCGTTCGTCAGATATATTTTGTATTAGACATGTCTGGTAGTCTGCTTGTTCAGTGTCACTGTTTAAATAGCTAGTATTAAGAGAGGATGTATCACATTCTGAATTACATTGTGCTAAGTCTGGACCATTTGCTAAATC
>Ga0075125_10001670_pt1 | contig 10816 bp, 13 predicted proteins | sample AntAceMetag02UKN_FD_69810 | JGI IMG/M metagenome (GOLD analysis project Ga0075125, IMG submission 69810) | Saline lake microbial communities from Ace Lake, Antarctica - Antarctic Ace Lake Metagenome 02UKN | ecosystem: Environmental > Aquatic > Non-marine Saline and Alkaline > Saline | place...
CGAATATGATGAACTTTTCAACCAAGACTATATCGGTATTAGCAAACTTGATCTTTCCAGGAATATTTTTGCAAAGAACTTTGATGATATAAAGCGGAATAAAAAGCGCTCACTATTTGTAATTGGCCGGGCGGTTGAGCTTGACAACCGCTTATATACAAAGGTAAGAACAATATATTTTAACCCAATGTATATAAGGGCTGCTGCATTATTTTTAAATTGTAATGAAGCAACTCTTTATTATCATAAGTCAACCGTCAGGCAAGTCATGATTGAAAGTTCTGATAAGAAAAAACGAGTAATTATTATGCCAAGGTCAAGGCCCTTTAATGATGAAAAAGTTAATATCATCCCAATTGTCGGTTGGAAAAAACTTATAAACAAATAACTAGGATAGGTTAAACAATGATTGAATATATCGATATTCGCACAATTGATGATGATAATCCAAGGGTTGTTTCAAAAATGGATATAAGTGTTATTTTGCCAATAGAAAGTGAAGTTTATTTTAATGATGGATTGTATAAAGTTAAAAGATATTTAAGTTTTTTATCATTTACAAAAATAATGAAAATTAATTGCTACGTCGAAAAGACAATGAACATATGAACGTCTACACCACTAAATCATACATCATTATCGATTGCACCTATGAACAAAAAGAAATCATTAAGGCAATCGGTGGAATGGTTCGATATGATAGCGCGGTTCAAGGATGGTTATTTCATAAATCACCTATAACGGCAAATGCAATACATACCGCGTTAAAGAATACAATTTTTGTTACTTTTTCAGATAAATTTAATAAATTATTGGTTGACTTCGAGGAAATAAAAGAAGCGGGAAAAAACAAAACAAGAGATAACCTTGGGCCGATTCCAATCACGATGCAAACGCCGTGGTTGCATCAACTAAGAGCGTTTCATTTTGCAAAGAATTTGAGAGCTTGTGGGTTATTTCTTGATATGGGAACGGGAAAAACTAAGGTTGTTTTTGACCTTATTTTAAACAGTGATAGCTATAACAATTTCGTTATTTGTCCAAATTATGTCAAAGCAAATTGGTTAAGAGAATATGCAAAACATGGAAATAATACCATTGTTTGTTGTTTGCCAACAAAAGGCTCGGTAAGTAAAAAAGTTGAACATGCTAAGAAAATACAAAGCACCTGCGAGTTTTTAAATAAAAAGTTTATCTTTATCACAAATTATGAAGCAACAATTAGACCGAAAATGAGAGACTTTTTATTAAATAACTTGTGGGATTATGGAGTTCTTGACGAAGGACATAGGATTAAAGCGCCCGGATCAAAAGTTTCAATGCTCTTTCGCGGAATAGCACCACAAATAAAAAACAGAATTATTTTAACCGGGACCCCTACACCAAATAACCTGTTAGATATTTATGCTCAGTATCGTTATTTGGATAAAGGAATATTTGGAAGTTCGTTTTATAGATTCCGGGATGAATATGCGGTGTGCAATGAATTTGGACAACCGCTAACCTGGAAAAAGCTTGATGAACTAACCGATAAAATCTATTCCATTGCATACCGGGTTGAATCAAATGATGTGCTAGATTTGCCGGAATCTAATGAAATAACTATTCCTTTCGATCTTAATCCAAAGACTAGGCGCGTCTACGAAGCAATAAAAAATGAAATGGTTGCTCAGATTCAATCTGGAGTTATTACAGCCGCTAACGCAGCGGTAAAAACGATGAAACTACGGCAAGTTGTCAATGGTTTTTCTAAAATCGATTTATCCATAGCAGACGAGTATGACTTTTTAGATAAAATAATTATTGATAAATTTCCCGATAAAATAACTAATGGAATTGTTCGAATAGGCAACGAAAAAGAAAACGCACTAAAAGAGTTATTATTTGATATACAAAAAGAGCCAATAGTTATCTTCTGTTCATTCCACGTTGATATGGATATTGTAAAAAAGGTTGTAACTGGATTGAATTTAAGCTACACCGAACTATCAGGCAGAGTAAAAGTAACCAATTTTGACAACTGGCAAGCAGGAAAAACGCAAGTATTGATTGCTCAGATCGATGCAGCAAAAGAGGGAATTGATTGCACCCGGGCAAGATATGGCATTTTTTACGGTTCAACATTTTCGCCGGGAACTTTTGAGCAAGCGAAACGGCGAATCCTAAGACCGGGACAAGAAAATCCGGTTGTTTATTATTATTTGGTAGGAGCTAAAACAATCGATGAATCAATTTACAAAACATTGTCGAAAAAGCAAAGCAGTATAAATACTGTAATTAACAACATATTAACCGATATGATGGAGAAAGCATGAAAATTGAAGTTAAGGTCCCGGATACAACATCAGTTGAACTAACTGTTCAAGATGCTGCTTATGTCCTGAATTGTTCCGGTGCTAACGTTTATAGTCTAAGTAAAGCGGGCAAATTTCAGCTTGCAAAAGCTAGAATTTCGTCCGCTGACTTGGAAAAAGCGATTATTGACAGGTTGCTTTTGCTAGTAGAAGAAACTAAAGAAAAACTTGAACGGTTGCAGCGGGCAAGTGATGATCGGATCAAAGCAAAAGAAAGGGTAAAGTAATGCTATCTTTAAACAACGATTGGTTAGAAAGAACTTGCAAAGAAATTGGTTTATCGAAAAACGATATATCTGACATTATTATCGATCTAGGCATAGCGGAAATTGTGAAGCTACATGCGCGGCTTAACGCAACAAACACAATGTCAATAGCAAATAAAAAAATAAAAAAAAGAAACAAGGGCAACAAGAGCAAGAAAAAATAACCAAACATTTAAGGGGGTAAAAAAGTGAGCGATGAACCAAAATCCAACATCAAAGAACTTAACAAACAGCTAAAAAGTTTTGTAGAACTTGACGATGAAATTAAAGCCTTTGAAAAAAAAGCGAAGGAACTTAAGGAGAAAAAGGCGAAACAAGAAGATTTACTTTTGCAGATGTTTATCGATAGTGACATAACAAATATAAGCGTTTTGACCGGAGAAGGTAAAATAAAGAAACCAGCAACAATCTTTATTAAAAGTCAAACGTTTATTAATGTCACTAAAGAGAATAAAGAGACACTAATTAAGGCACTAGAAGAAACCGAACTAAGATCATTGGTCAAAATTGAGCCAATAGTTAACACCGCTAGCCTACAGGCTGAAATTAGACGAATGATAAAAGAAGGGGAGGAAATACCGGAAAAAGTCAAGAGCGAATTGAGTATTTTTGATAAATTTACGATGAACATTAGGAGAAATTAAGCAATGGCAAAGGCAAAATTAAACGGCAAAACAAGGAACACTAAAGCGGTAACAATTCCAGAGGAAACCGGAATGATCCGAGTTGATAAAGATCAGTTTGCGGTTTTTCAGCAAATCGACCCGAACTTTATCACCGACATTATTAAAGAAAATGTTGGCGATTCATTGACGCCGCTTGACCTTCTTAAGATCAAGTTTCCGGCGGCTGGCGGCGGTGTGTTCATGCTCCCGGAACTTTCCGGTGATGGTTTGCCGGTCAAGGAAATTGAAGCAATTATTTTGCTTTCAAAAATGAGCCGGTCTTATTGGCCCGGTCCCTACGAGGGGGGCAACGAGCCGCCGCAATGTTTTAGCGATGATTGCATTTCAGGACAGGGTGAACCCGGAGGGGGCTGCCTGGAATGTCCACTTGCTCAATTCGGAACCGCTGAAAAAGGCGGCGGACAGGCTTGCAAACAGGTTGACATGATGTTTTTATTGATGAAAGGACAGTTATTACCTACGCTGTTAACCTTGCCGCCCACGTCACTTAAGGCAGCAAAACGATTCAAGTTACAACTAGCAAGTCAAGGCGTTCCGTATTCTGGAGTAATTGCGAAAATCGGTTTGGCTCAAAACAAAAACAAAGAAGGAATTAGTTATTCCCAGGCTACTTTTGCGGTAAGTCGTGTTTTGAATACAGATGAAACAGCTAAAGTTAAGCAAATGGCGACCGGGTTTAAAGAGGCAATTTCGCGGGTTGCCGTGTCTCGCTCCGATATAGAATAACTTAACAGTTATTATCTATATACATAAATGAAATCAACGTTAAATAATACAACCTCGTTTATCGGGAGCCTCTTCAGTGAGGTTCCCGATAGCTCATCAATTTTAGTCTGGAATTTGCGAGGTAAAAAATCAAGCTGGTTTGATAATCCGATTGACGCCGCTAATTTTGCAAGAGGAAAAACTGACTGTTATATTGGCTGTTCATTGCAAAATATCGATGATGCAATAACCGCTTCAAAACAAGCAAACTACCAAAAAGGAACCCCCGACAGATTTCAAACAATTGACGGCATAACTAAAGATAATGTTCGGGGTGTACACCATACCGCCAAGGCAATCGGTGGATTGTGGGCGGATATTGATTTTGTAACTGAACACACAAAAAAGAAGCTTCCACCGACCGAAAAAGAAGCAGTTGTCTTAGCAAAGTCAATATTACTACCGTCAATAATAATACACACGGGGCATGGTGTTCAAGCGTGGTGGTTATTTAATGAACTATTAGAATTAAATAATGACAACCGGGATGATGTTGCTTCAGTTGTTTTAAAATGGCAAGCCGCTATAAGAAAAATCGCAAATCAAAGCGGATGGACAATTGATAGCACTTTTGATCTTTCCCGCGTTATGCGGATTCCGGGAACTTTTAACTGCAAAATAAAAGGTGAAAAACTACCTGTTAAGATAATTGAAGAAAACCAAACTAGATATGAAATAACTGATTTTGGTCCATACTTACCGGAAATTTTGCAGAATGAAAAGGCATTAAAAGAGGAACAACTTGATTTTGTGATCGACGAAAATAACGCGTCTTTACCAATGAAAAAGTGGGGGTTACTTTGCGAAACTGATCCGCGAATTAAGTTAACATGGGATAGAAAGCGAACGGATTTTGCAGATAAGTCGGCAAGTTCTTATGACATGAGTTTAGCGCGGTTTGCCGTCCAAGCCGGGTGGTCTGACCAGGAAATTGTCAATCTTTTAATCAGCCACAGATTGCAGCACAATGATGTTATCAAAAGAGCTGATTATTTTAGAACTACAATTATTAAGGCAAAATCGCAGCATCAACAAGTAAATGCTTACGACCGACTAGAAACCATCCTAGATACTAATCAGTTAAACGGTGAGCAAATCGACGCAACGGAACAAAAAAACATTATCCTTGCCGATTTATCGACCACATTAGGAGTCACATTAACCAGGGTAGTTAAATACCTTTCAGATCCGCCGCAATATCGGCTCGAAACTAATTTAGGCAAGATCCATCTTGGAAACGTAGCCTGTTTAATTGAGCAAACTCAATTCAAACAAAAACTAGCAGCCGCAACCGGCGTATTAATGAGCCGTTATAAAACAGCAAAATGGGATAAGATAGCTCAGGCATTGTTGAGTGTATGCGAACTGGTTAGTGCTGGCATGGAAGCAACGGATGATGGATCGATTGAGGTATGGCTCCAAGGATATTTGTTCGAGGACTCATCGCTCAATACACCGCCGCTGGAGGCTATCCAGGGCAAACTACCATTCACTATGGACGGTAAGGTCTATTTCTTCCTCCAGGGCCTTAGAAAGTGGCTCAGGGTCGCCCACAATGAGACGCTATCATCAAGAGCCCTATCACCGATGCTTAAATCGTTTGGAGCCGAGAACAAATCGAAGCGCATTGGGGACAAGGTATTTTGGGTCTGGGAGCTAAAAAATGGGCTGTAACACAGTATACTACGTGAGAGCCAAATCTTTTATTTTAAAAGTAAAAAATTGGGTAAGACCTTACAAACTTACGAAACTTAAACACACGTCAAATCAAGAGCTTGCATCCTGTCCGAGCGTTTTGTGTAAGACTTACATGTCTTACATTTGTTTCTCACGTAACACCTCTTACATTTTAACTTTTTCAAGGTTACAAAATGTAATGGAATTACTTCGGATACCGAACTATTATTTTCAAGCAATTACATTTTGTAACAAACGAGGTCAAGAATGTTGACGGTTAAGAGACATATTGGTATGACTGATTTTGGCTTTTTGTGCGGAGTTTTGAACTGTAAAATGGTGATAGCTAAAATCAATACTGATATCAACTATATAAAACAAAAAACAATGGATATTGAAAGGGCAAAGAAACTTATTTCGAAATTTAGGAGAATTGAAACAAAACAAATTAAACGAATGAATAGATATATTAGAATCTTGAATGAACGTGAAAAGTCAAACTGGCAATAACTAAATGGATTGGAGGTGAATAATGCCTTGGACTTGCCCACGTTGCGACAAGTGCATCGCCGGACACATAATCAGCAAAAAGTATGAGTATACCATCGTTGGACCTAAAAAGGCGGTTGGACCTAATAAATGATTAATCTGCACAGAGTCAATTTAAATAATGGGAGGCCGCTTACGCGGGCTAAAAAGACGGAGGTTAATCGATAATGGAACTCCGTCTTTTTGGCCCGCCATAGCTAGGCACGGGGAAAACAACGCGCCTTAAAGAGCGTATCGAAAATGCTTGCTCAAGGTATGGTGCAAGTAACGTGTTGGTTTCATCGTTCACGAAAGCAGCCGCAACTGAAATAGCGTCAAGGGGTGTGTCTGTTGATCGGAAAAATATCGGAACTTTGCATGCTATTTGTTATCATCTGTTAAATGAACCTGATTTAACAGAGTCTAAATTAAAAGACTGGAATATATACGCACCGCAACTCGCACTATTTAACGCAAAAGCGGATATTGATGATCCCTACGCAACAAAAACACAATCGGAAAACGATGAACAGTTTTTAGAGATCCAAAGGTTGCGAGCAAGAATGATCCCGATTGAGTTGTGGAATAGTCGATTGCAGTTTTTTTATAAAAAGTGGAATGAATGGAAAAAAGAATCTGGCTTGTTGGATTTTGAGGATCTATTGCAACATTGTTATTTAGACTTCGATAATCCGCCGAATAATTGCACCGTTGGATTTTTCGATGAAGCGCAAGACTTTACTCTTTCACAGATATCTTTAGTCCGCAAATGGGCGGATAAAATGTATCACGCTCTTTTAGCAGGCGATGATGATCAAATGATTTTTGGTTTTACCGGCGCGACAACAGAGGCGTTTTTGTTGCCTGAAATTCCAAACAACCAAAAAGAGATCTTAACGCAGTCTTACCGCGTACCGATTAAGATACATCGATTATCCGAACAAATTGTTAAAAAATTATCGTACCGGGAAAATAAAGAATATTTGCCTAGGGATTATGAAGGAAATATTAGTCTAAATAATTCTGACTTTAAACATCCCGAAAAATTGCTAAATGTAATCGACAAGTATTTAGCAAAAGATAAAACAGTTATGATCCTGGGAGCATGTTCATATCATATTGAGCCAATGCGAGCGGTTTTAAAGAAAAACGGTTATCCATTCCATAATCCTTACAGATTAAAACGCGGCGATTGGAATCCTATTTCTAGGCGCAAAAATGCAGTAATGAGTTTTGAGCGATTGTTAGCGTTTTTAAATCCATTTGCCGGTGATCCTGATTTAAAGTTTTGGACACCTTCACAATTAGAATCATGGATACATCATTTTGATGCAAAAAACGGGTTAATTCGCGGCGCAAAAAAAGGCATTGCAAACTTAGGATTAGGGGCCGGAAATTATAAAAATTATGTTGGTTTTGCTGAAGCTATGAGTCGGTTTTTTAAAGAAGATAAACTGTTTGAACTATTCGATTTAATGGATGATGAACTAACAATTAAATGGTTTCTTGATAATATCTTGGATAGTAAGAAAGGGTTATACAAATATCCGATTAATGTTATTAAAAAGTTCGGTCAAGAAACCTTGAAAGATAAACCAAAAATAACAATAGGTACAATACATTCTGTCAAGGGTGGCGAAAGCGACGCCGTGATTTTGTTTCCTGATTTATCCGCTAACGGCTATCGACAATGGATAAGGCACGGTGATAGCAAAGATCAAATCATCCGTCAATTCTATGTTGCAATAACAAGAGCAAAAGAAGATTTAATTATATGTAACCCCGCAACCCCGTTTTATTTCGAAACGAGTATGAAAGGAATATTGTAATGAAAATTGAACATTTTGGTAGTGCCTTTTTTGTTGAAAATAAAGAAAACGTTCGCTCTGATTATGGCGATATTGAGGCGTTAGCAGAATCGATTTTAACTATAGGGTTGGTGATCCCGGTTATCGGATATATGGACAAGGAAAATGTTTGTTTAATCGCCGGTCATCGTCGGTTAGCAGCAATCAATCTTTTAATAAGCAGTAAAAAAGTTGACTCGTTTGAGGTCCCTACAGTTGTCATTCCTAAAAAAGATGTAGGCAAAAAACATATTATTGCAGCGGTGGAAAATATTACTAGGCAAAATTTGACGCCTATCGAATTATTAAAACAAGTTAAGTTTTTAACTGATAAGAAAATCGATGTAAAAAAACAAGCTATCTTGCTTGGATTTAGTGAGACGACCGCAAATCAGCTTAACGCATTGGCAAAACACGGAACGAAAAACATGCTTGCGGCAATTGAAGGTGGTAAAATATCGATTCACGGCGCTATTGAACTTATTCGCATAGGTGATAAAAAAACGATTGATGATGTTTTGGAGCGGTCTTTAGTGCGGTATGATTCCATCTTAACGCCTAGCCTAGTACAAAAATGCATTGCGCAATTTGGGCGAAAAATAAAACTTGCTCCGTTCGATATTTCATCTTGTAAAAGATGCAACAAACGGACCTCAAACCAAACGGCAATGTTTAATGAACAGATCGATGATTTTTGTTTGGATTCTAAATGCTGGCAAGAAAAATGCCTAGGCGTCAAGCAAGAGCTAGAACTGGTATATAGGGAGTGCGGAATTAAGTTGACCGAAAAACGCCCTGACATGTACAACGAGAAAACCATAGCGCGAATGGTCAATGAAATAACACTTTGTAAAGACTGCGCTAAAAGAACGGTTTATGTAGGCACGGACGGCGAACGAATTGAATTATGCAATGATCTAAACTGTTTGTTTGCCAAGACCGGAAACAAGATCTTGCAAGAGACTAAAGTGGTTGACAATTCCAAAAAAAATAAAATTCGAGTTGAAAAATACCTTAAGGTGGAAATGGCGGAAAGGTTATTTGATAAAGTAACCTTTACTCCAACCTCTGGTTATTCAATATTAGAACTTTTGGCTTTTAGTATTGGTACGTTTAGAAAGATTGATTTTGATGTCAATGAAATGATAACAAAGGTCGATGAAACAATCGAAACTGCATTAAAAAAGGACTTTGTTAAACTTAAAATAAACGAATGCTTTGCTATCTGGAACAACATTGTTAAAGATGATTTTGTCAACGAACAACTACTTAAAAAAGAGTTTTTTGCAATCTTTGATAAGCAATCTCTTTTGGACATGATTTTTGAGACGAAATTGTTTCATGGATTTATTTCAGTTATGTCGGGATTTAAAGTTGAAGGTGATAAGTTATTTGTCGATGGTAGCACTCATGGAATTATTGACGCTTTGCTATTTGAGCTTGACGCGGCAAGAGGCTCTAAAAAAGGCGTTAACCTGCCAGCTATTTTGAAAGAATACAGCAATGAAGATTAAGACGATCATCGATGAAAACGGCGGTTTTGCCGCGCATCAAATAATTTGGGCTTACGATTATGGCTCAAAAAGTAGAAGCAAATATTCAGCAAAACATGATAATATTTTATGGTATGCAAAAAACAAAGATAGTTATGTTTTTGATTATAAGAATATTGACCGTGTTCCTTATATGTCAAATCGATGTAATTCTATGATGAAACAAAATAGAGGAAAAGTAATTACTGATGTTTGGTGGAATACAATTGTTCCTACAAACGGCAAAGAAAAAACCGGTTATCCAACCCAAAAACCATTAGCAATTTTAGAGCGCATCGTTAAAATGCATTCAAAAACAAACGATATTTGCCTTGGCTTTTTCGCCGGTAGTGGCTCGTTTTTGGAAGCATGTTTCAAGCATAATCGATATTCGGTAGGAATAGATATCAATCCACAAGCAATTAAAGTTATGAAGAAAAGACTTCCTACATTTTTGTATAGCGATCTTACCGGGGGCATTAATCCAAACAAATCGTTTAATGATTTATGTGAGGAACAATAATGGCAACTGAAACGATAAGAAAAAACAGTATCTCAAAATACTTGTCTACACTCAAAGAATGCTGGTTTATGAAAGTATTGGGAACAGTGAGAGGCCGCACGGGGGTCCCAGATATCATTTGTGTGTACAAAGGAACTCCAATTTTTCTTGAGGTAAAAACCGATAAGGGAACGGCAAGCCCAAAACAATTAATTGAAATCGATAAATTACGAAAGGCAAAAGCGATTGTTGAAATCGTTAGAACTAGAGACGATGTTAAACGGATAATTGAAAAGGTGGAAAGAGGAAAATGAAAGAGCCTGTAATATCATATTACGGCGGTAAACAACGCATGGCGTCAAATATTGTACCGTTGATCCCGCGTCATACCGGCTACGTTGAACCGTTTTGCGGCGGTGCTGCTATCCTGTTTGCCAAGCCGTGGCCGAACGGTGGCAGTCAAAGTAACTACCGCGAAGTGATAAACGACATCGATGGGCGGTTGATAAACTTTTACCGCCAGTTGCGCGATAACGGCCCCGCGCTGATCGAAAAAATACAATTGACATTGTATAGCCGTGAGGAATATCAGCTCGCCAAAGACCTTGATTGCGACGATAAACTAGAGGTGGCGCGGCGGTATTACGTGAATGTTCAAC
>Ga0075125_10001671_pt1 | contig 10814 bp, 11 predicted proteins | sample AntAceMetag02UKN_FD_69810 | JGI IMG/M metagenome (GOLD analysis project Ga0075125, IMG submission 69810) | Saline lake microbial communities from Ace Lake, Antarctica - Antarctic Ace Lake Metagenome 02UKN | ecosystem: Environmental > Aquatic > Non-marine Saline and Alkaline > Saline | place...
AAAAAAAAATACATAATACTTGACACCTACGCAAAAATACGATAATAAATAAAAATATAAGTGAATCCACGCAACATAACGAAAAAAAATAGAAAGGCATCGAGATGGAAAAAACCTCAAGAATGTCAATGTCGAATAAACTATATATTATTGGCCAGGCACTGAATCGAATAAACGATTTCAAAAGGAGAGGTTGCAATGCCACGAGCAAGACGATGGAATTATGCGACGAAATTATTTCGGCGACCGGGGAGCTGAAAAGGATAATCCAAAAGGGAGACAAAAAGTAATGAATGACCGACTAAAAATAAGTAGCAAGGTGTTGGCAGGGCTGGTGCAGAATCCGAGATATGACCATTATGTACTTAGCACGTTGATGAGGCAGGTGACAAAAATAGTGGACGCGCTAATGGTCGAGTGTCCACAGGAGAAGGTTAAGACAGTCGAGGAGGCATTGGCACATGATGCTGGTGAAGATCGCAAGCAGGAGGTGCCACGCCGTAATTCCGGCGCTGCCTACGAAATAGTAACAGAGAACCGGAGCGAGCATTTGTATATTGTGGCGTGGGCAGAAGACCATGGGTATCCATTTTTTGGTGGCGTAAATCCACCGGATGAATACCCAAGTAAAATAAACATTGGTAGCAGCTTTTTTTCGTCAATGCCGACGCCGAACAGGATGGACTTCGATCAATTTATGGAGGTCAAGAACTTATTGACCATATTCGATCCTGTTGATGATACGGCGAGCGATGTGTACAAAAATACGTGCTACAAGGGTGCTGACGTTATTGGCACTATCAAACCAAAAAGCAATAACCCTGACGATACTTATGCAATGTATGCAGTGGAAGTCCACAATAGCAAGCAATATGACTGGATAATACAATGGAAGAAAGACAATGGCTTTGGAATTGACCATGTTGGCATACCGCTGGTTTGGCCGGTTTGCGTTTCCGTCTGTTCTCCTGCGTGTGTTAAAGGATATCAACCTGGTGATAAATCGGGTAGTATAAAGCGTATTAGCTACGATGATTTTATTCGGATCAAAGGGCGGTTTGAACTGGGGGTAACTAATGACAGCAAAAAATAAAAAGCCAAAGCTCAAGCCGGCGCCGAAAAAGTTCAAGCCGATATTCTCACCGAAAGACCTTGGCACCGCAACGCATGATTATGAGGATGAAGGTGGTGTGGAGATCAACCCGAGCGTATCGTCACTGTTGGCGCATAATAGCGGCGAAAGCGAACGATGCCGGCGAGCATGCGTGTATGAGGGCGTGAGCGTAAAGGAGGCGGCAGGACGCTTCGGAGTGACTGAGACGACCGTAAGGAACTGGTGGAAGAAAGGCGGCTGGGAGCTGGAGATCAAGATAGTTAAGAGCGGAAAGGCCGACGCGGTGGTAAAGGTGATGGAAGAGTTTGCACGAGCGAAGGAACTTCCGTTGGTGAACGGCTATTACGATTTGCAGGAGCGAGCGTTAAAGAAGTTGGCCGAGATACTTGGTGGCGCTGATATAAACGTACACACGGTCGGAGCGATACTGGAGGTGGCTGAGCGCGGCCTGAATCTTGGTGAGCGAGTGATGAGCAGGGCAAACCCCGGAAGAGCGCGAGACTTGCGCGACGTGCTGGGCGATGGGATAAACGTGGGCGGCGGTGGTAAGCGTGGCGTCCAGGTGAACGTATTGGCCGGAGCGTTAAGCGCACAGGAGCGGAGCATAAACATAGAGGAGAAAGATAATGGGCAAGGCAAAAGCAAAATCAAAAGAATCTGAAGTGGTGCTGGAGCATGACAACATGATGGTCTGCATAGCTGAAGCAATACGGCGTGGGTGCGAAATGCCGTCATTGGTTCGGGTGTGTGCATGGACAGGTGGAACGGTATGGTGTGTGCGTGACGTAGCGTATGGCGCGAATATGGCCAAACGGAGCTATAAATACCTGTGTCCAATGTATGTGCTGGCCGGTGAGCTTCCGAAAGATCAGAGGCAATCGGTGGCGATAGATATAATTGTGTCGAACTTTAACAAGAGCAAATTATGGGCTGACCTGAAGTATAAAGGTGTGTGATGAAAAACCCTACGGACAATATGACAATCGAAGCGAGGGAGTTGTACGGCCTGATACGTGACAACGATGCCCAGGCCAAGTGGGAAGAGCTGATGCGATTTGTGTTCGAGCATATTGACATGTGTGGTGGAGCAGTGATAAGGTTGAGCGGAGATGCCAGAATTGACAACGGGTATCCGCATGCGGTGTTTGGATTGAACGGAGTGGCCTGTGCCGCATGGCTGATAAGCGGCAGGGCGATAACGGTTGAAGAGAAGAACACCTGCATGCGTTGGGGAAAGAGTTGGTCTTGCGGGGTGATAAAGGATCGCGAAGGATTTGTCAAATTTGTAAACGAGGTACGCGGATGGAAAGTGGAGCGCAAAACCAAAGCCAAATAGAGCGGTACGGATTGGGATGGCCGGTGGAAACTACCGCAGCAACGATAGAGCTTGCTTGCTATAGGCTGGGCGGCACCAGAGAGCACGACCAAGCCTGGCACCTGAAGAGAGCGATCAAGGAGCTATGGCCTGAGCCGATATACATGTGGAGTTATTGGAGTGATCGGATAGTGGAGGCGTGGTGTGATAACGACTGGCTAACGGTGTGGGGCGCAAGCAGCACAGGGAAGAGCACGACATTTGGATTAGTGAGTTTGGCGCACTGGATGAGCGCACCGTGGTGTACGACCATGACAGTATGCTCGACCACGAAAGATGCGTTGCGCAAGAGAATTTGGTGTGAGGTGTTGAAGTTCTATTCACACGTGAGGGGTGCGCCCGGGCGATACTACCCTGGCCGAACTGCGATTATCTATCCACAAGTGGCAGACCCGAACAGCTTGGAATCATTTGATTTCGACGAGAACGCTCCAGAGATCAAGGAAAGCCGGAGTGGAATATTCGGCGTGGCAGTGCAGAAGGGCACCATGCAGGAGAGTTTCAGCAACCTGATTGGTGTGCACAACACCTACAACGCTCTCCTGCTCGACGAGATGCAGTCAGTGAGGGAAGCCGCGGTCGAGGCCGTGAGCAACCTTCAGGGCGGCAAGGAGTTCAAGTTCGTTGGTATGGGCAACCCCAGCAGTCGTCTTGATCTCCTGGGCCGCTACAGCAAGCCTAAGAGCGGTAAATGGCAAGACATCAACGCCAACATGGACGGATGGGAGACTGACCGAGGATACTGCATCTTCCTCGACGGTCGTAAGAGTCCGGCAATCGTAACACCTGGCGGCGCAACCAAGTATTCATTCCTGTTGAAACAGACTGACATTGACACGCGGAGGAAATGGTTTGGGGAAAATAGTTTCAAGTTCTGGAGTCAGACAATTGGTTTTATTCCTCCGGACGATGCTGAGCAAACGGTATTCACCGAGACGTTCATTATACACAATGGCATGGATGGACAAGCTGACTGGGATTATAACTTTGAGTTGGTAGCCGGGATTGACTGGGCGTTCACCGAAGGAGGAGATAGGTGCATATTGCAGCCGGCGCGGGTAGGCCGAGTGAATGGAGTCCATACGATTGAGTTTATGGAAACGGTATTAATCAGCATTGATGTGAGTGACGATGAGCCTACGAGTTTCATCACGGCGAAGAAAGCAATGCGTGAGTGCATGCGGCTGGGGATCAAGCCCGAGATGGTTGGCTGTGACACGAGCGCAACCCAGGGGCCGCAAACAGATATCCTGGAGCAAGTGTGGGAATTTGGAGTATTGAGAGTTGGCTTCGGTGGCAAAGCAAGCGACGCGCTGGTAAAAAGTGATGAGGATAAGCCGGCGTCTGAGGTATACGCGAACAGGATGACTGAGCTGTGGTATCAACTATACAACCTTGGCAGGGCAAGACAGGTCAGGGGCGTGGACGCAGACCTTAGTTTGGAGCTGATAAGCAGACGATTGGCGGTAGAGAAACAGGGTAGAACCAATCAATTATTAAGATTGGAAAGCAAGCAGATTATGAAGGGGCGAACAGGCAAGTCGCCTGATATAGCTGACGGTGCGGTGATAGCGGTGGAGGTGGCAGTGCAAAGGTTGGGTTTGGTAGTAGAGGGGCTTAACGTAACGCATGATGGTGTTGGTGATTACATAGGACTCGCGACTGAAATAAACGAAAACGATAGTGAAGCATACGGAACTAGTATGGAGGAGGCTTACAGTGAAGGATAAGGAATATGAGCGGCTGAAAGATCCTTGTTTACATCCACCTGGTGGATGGGTATGGCGCGATCCCGAGACGACCAAAGTGGTAGTTGGTGGACATTTCCGAGCGTTGGTTGATATGGCCATACGGAGCAGGAACTTTAATAAGATTGACATTCCGCAAGGATTTGAACATATTATTGAACATGATATATGTCGAAGATTGTCAGATAGGTTTGTTACAAACCGAACATCCAAACTCGATAAGGAGATATTGAGTAGACACCAAGTTGACACGAAGACCGATACGCTGTTAAGGGCATGGGTGAAAGCCGGTCGGCGGTTGGTAACGCACGAGAAGTCAAAAGAGCGTAGTGCGATATGTCAGCACTGTACACGCAATGCGAAGCTCGGGTGTTTGAGCTGCAAGGGCATAGACAGGTATCTCTTGAACTGGTTAGGGCACAACCGGAGAACAGGGTATGAGGATTTACTGGGCGGGTGTGATGTTACAGGTTGTTATGCGATGGTGATGGTGCATTTGAAGTTGGATGACATACCGTTAGTTGGTGGAACGCCGGATATATGCTGGCGTAAAAAAGAATTAATGGAGGCTGCTGATGAGCGACACGAATAAAGACAACAAATCCCAGGTGCAAGGAATAACCGGAGGCGGTAAGAAGGAGCCAGACCGCATACAAGACGCTGTTTCAGCGTGGGCAATATACGGTAAACTGAAGGGTGAAGACGCCGTTGCAAGCTCATTTAGGGCACAAATAGCCGGTCAAATCAATGGGAATCCCCCGAGAGACCCTGCAAAGATGCGGCGCCTCGGGCTTGGCGGTTTCAGCAATGTGAACTTCCGCGAGGCTGAGGCGTTGATTGAAAACAATGCCGGTAGCTTCTGGGATTTGGATGTCAATGTGCCGCAGTTCATCCAGTGCAAAGTATATGACGACAGGCATCTATCCATACCCGACGAATTAAATTACGGCAGCGTCATTTCTGATGAGTACTCTCGCATGCTGAAGGAGTGGCCGGGGTACTTTTACAATCGGATGCTAAGCGTGATGGAAATGTTGAAGTACGGTATGGGGCCGGTGATCTGGCCGGACGAATGGACATGGCAATTTAACGCGCTGCCTTACGGATCGGTATTGTTTCCGAGTGAGACCAAAGCGTTGACCAAAGAACCCGAGATGATGATGGTGCGTGACAGTATGTTCGTCGGAGATTTATTCAGACTGATAGAAACCGATGATGACAAGACTGCATCCACGGCTGCTGGATGGGAAATATCTGAAGTTAAAGATGCGATCTTGCGAGCACAAAAAGTAAGGATTGACGAGAAGCAACGGATGGGTTTGCTTGAATGGGAAGCAATGCAGCAGCAGATAAAAAACAATTCGTTCCATTCAAATCATGTGAGTTGCAATCCGGTCAGCATCGTTCATATATTTGTGAGAGACATTGACCACGACCATAAAATAACGCACTACATTATTGCCGCCGATGAAGAGCGAGCCCAGTTCTTGTATAAGCGCAACGCCAAATACGAAAGTATGTACAACACCGCATGTCTATTCCTCGCTGGTGTAGGCGACGGATATATTCGCTCGGTCAAAGGCCTGGGGCATAAAACATATCCGCACGTTGCGCAAAGCAATCGGTTCTTGAACCACATTGTAAATAGCGGATACCTGAGCGGATCACTGATAGTAAGCACCGCAACACCAAACGCAATGAGCCTAACGCAGTTTGGTCCAATCACAATAATCCCAAAGCATGCGCAACCGATGAGTCAGCAGTTCGCGCCAGAGCTGGATCAGTTGAATAAAGTCCGGACAGTTCTTAACGGAGTGCTTAACGCCAACACAGGAGCAGTCAAACGGTCAGGTAATGAGGAACGTTCCGGACCGCCGAAAACCGCTCGTGAAGCAAGTATGGATGACACGCGCAACACCAAGTTGGAACGGACGGCTATCAACATTCATTACCTACAGCTCGACTCAATGCACAAGGAGATTATGCGGCGAGCATTGAATCCTGAATACCCGAAATATTCCGATGGTTATGGTGCAGCAAAGCAGTTCATAGACAGGTGTGTTGCTCGCGGAGTACCAAGAGAGTTTATGAAATCAGACAGCATATACGTAAGTGCGATGCGGTCTATAGGCTTTGGCAGTGCAGTGGCCATGTTGCAGACCACGTCGGAAATACTTGGCGTGAGTGATCGGTTTCCGGTAATTGGTCAGAACAACGCATTGCGTGATTATGTTGCGGCAAGAACAGGCCATGATATGGTTGATCGGTATGCGCCGGTGGTTTCAATGCGTGAGGTTCCTAACAGTGAGGCCAGTGTCGCCACGCTGGAGAACAACGCGATAGTGATGGGTATGCAGACGATGGTGGGGGCAGACCAGCCTCATCCGATACATGTGCCAATCCACCTGAAGCTGATGAACGAAGTGGCCGAAGCGTATATGAAAGGACATGAAGCAGGACAGGCTGATGTGGTCAAGGCGTATGAGATACTTACCAGAGGTTTGCAGCATGTTGGTGAGCATTTGCAGTTCTGGGAGCGCAACCCAAGCCGGAAGGCCGAGCGCGAGCAGTTGACCGAAAACGCCAAACAGATAGCAGACTTGGTGAAGCAGATAGAGCCTGAAGTTCGTAAGCAGTCGCAGCAACGTCAGGTGCAGCAGCAACAGCAAGCGATGCAACAGCAACAGGAACAGCAAAAAGCAATGTCTGAAGATGCGCAAATTAAACGTGAACAAATGCTACGGGAGGTGGAACTCAAACGGGAAAACATGTTGCGGCAAAACGAAATTAGAGTTGAAAAAGCACAGAAGGCGATGGAACTTAACACGGTAAAAGCAGCGGCTGACATAGCCAGAAAGGGAACGTAAAATGAATAGGATGGAACAGTTATTGGCAGACAAGGATTTGATGATCGAGTACAGGAAGTGGCGTGACGATCCGATGACCAAGATAGTGCATGACGCTATTACTGATTATATAATAATTGATATGCTCCCCGATCCGTTCGAGGGAACCGTATCGCCGAACGCCGGATGGATGAGCGAGAAGCTCGCGTTGCAAGAACGGGAACGTGCCGGCATGTCGAGGTGTTTAAAAATGCAGGATCGCATGGAGCAATTCAAGGCGTTACCCAAGAAACCGATGCCGGAAGAAGATTACACAACTCCTGCTGGTGTTGCGGTTCCGTTTAATGGCGGCGAAACAAATCAAGAGGAATAAGTCATGGCTATCGAAAAAGCAGATTTAGCAAGAATATTAAAGGTGCCGGCACCGGACGTTAGTGGTGATCTACCCGCGCCGACCACACCTCCGGTGAAGCCCGACCTGCCGCCCGAGCAGAAGAAGCCGGACGTTAAGCCGGTTGAGTCGGAGAAACCAGCGGAGTTGCCTGGAGATAACCTTGGTCTCGACCTGACAAATGTGCTTGAAGACAAACCGCCCAAGCAACCGCAGAAGACCGAGCATCCAGACCCTGAGCCTGAGCCTGACCTGAACACCAAGGATGGGCGAGCGTTCGCTGCTATGCGTAAACAGATATCCGAGCTTGAAGCCAAGCTCACTTTGGTGGATACGCAGACTAAGGCTGATCCGGCAGAGTTGGTAGAGTTGCGAGAGCAGCTTACGGCTAAAGACATCGAGACACAAAAGCTCATGGATGAGATGGGTGCGTTGAACCTGGAGCGTGACCCGAGGTTTGTGGCCAAATACAAACGCGCCGAAGACGACGTGGATGCGCAGATATTTGAGACGGCTAAGGAACTCGACGTTGCCGAAGACGTGATTAAAGAAGCGTTGACATTACCGTTGAAACGCCGGATCGAATACCTAAGTGAAGAGGCCAGCCACGCCGCGCCGACATTGCTAACGTTGTTCTCGCAACGTGACGCTCTAAGGCGGCAGAAGCTTGTTGAGCTATCCAAGCATCAAGAGGTACGCGAAGAGCTTGATAAGCAGCGTGGAACTCAGGAACTGGCATTGGAGCATACAGCAAGAGCACGGTTGTTCGACGGTGCATTGGTAGCAGCCAGAGAGACAGGCAACTTCGTGTTTCAGGAAGTACCTGGGAACGAACCACGGAACGCATTAGTGGCGAAGGCGACACAATTAGCTAAGGATTTGTTTACATCGAGTGATGGTGAACGTCAATCCAAAGCGATGATGCTCGGGGTGGCTGCTCCGATATATCTACACATGATGCACATGGAACGCGCTGGCCGACTGAAGGCTGAAGGAGAGTTGGCCAAACGGTTCGGCAAGACTCCAAGCGTGAATGGCGATGTGTCAAGACGTAGCGGCGGTGGCGACACTACCGAACGTCCGAAGGCAATGTCACCCGAAGCCGCAGCCAAGGCAGTGACAGCAAATATGACACGAAGTTAAAATAGTTGTTGACAGATACCATGAAATCTGGTATGACACAAATGTAAAGCGGAAAGGACGTAACTTCTTGCCTCGTTCTTGCGAGTTACCGCAAAGATTGATTGGGTGTATTGGGATTTCGTTTCCCCGACGAAAGCATGCTTGAGGTGTAAATGTTGGGAACTCCCTCGTTCCATAACGCCGGTGGATGCCGGTAATTGAAACATTATGGAGGTATGAAATGAGTGATCCAAGAGGTCCAATTAATCTTTGCGTAGAAGAAATCAATCGCGCATTTATGGACGCTACCGAATTTCTCAATCCCGTGATTGAGGATGCGACCAAGCGTTATAAATCGCCGTTCCGTAACCTAATTCCTGTTGGTGTATTCCCGCTGGGAGAAGGTCTTGTTCAGCAAACCCGACGCTACCATGGCAGCATGGGCGATCAGTCCGGCTTGTTGACGTGGCGTGAAGTTGCCAAGGGGCGTGCGCCAGGAACCAACGGACAGGACGACCCCGGTTACGATCCGTGTAAATACGACACCTACAAAATCAAATATGGTTTTGACGTTCGCGATTTCAAGATGTATGAAACCAACCGTGGTACGGAAGATATCTGTATCAATGACATCAAATGGAATTGGCAGTTCGAGCAGCAGTTGACGTTAATCTTTGGTCAGTTGACCGACGTAACGATGAATGTGCACGAGAACTTCAACCAGGAGATGTACCTGCACTTCTGCCGCAAAATCGTGTGGACTGATAGTGCCGATGAAGTGGAATTTACTTACGATCCGTTCACCAGTAAGGAACTTTCCATTACTGCCGGGACTCAAATCTCGACGTTAAGCGCGAAGCATTTTCGGTATTGGTATGAAATGCTGATGCTCGACGCGGAGAGTGATGCCCTGGGCGCCGACGGAGACATGCCTGTGTTTCCGTTTATCGTTCATCCGATGGACTTCGATGACATGTTGAATAACGATTCAACCATTCGTGAAGACTTCCGGTATTCCAATCCGACAGCGCTGGTTGGTAATTATGGCTCGATCAAACAGTGGCGCGGCACCGGATTTATGACCCATAAAGTCCCGCCTCGGTTCCGGTTGAATCGTATTGCAGATGGCATGGCCATTTACGAGCGCGTTGATCCGTTCCTCGAACAGGCTGCTGCTGAACTTGGCACGCAGATGGTGCTCAATCCTGAATACATCAGGGCAGAATATGCCATTGGTGAATACATGCTTGACCGAGTGTTTGAGAAATTGGTACCACCCGCCGGTCCTTCGTCCCCAGGTGGCGGCACGTCGTTCGGTGATACGCCGAACCTGGCCGGTGACTGGAAATGGTTGGTGTATCCGGATAAGTGCGACAACCCCTACAGTGAAAAGGGTAGTTACCAAAGCCGGTTCCAGAACGCCGCGAAACCGTTGAAGAATTACGACAAGGCCGTAGCCGTGTTCTACAAACGCTGTCCGCAAGTCTGTCTGAAGGTCTGTGCTCCTTGCACCGACGCGACGGCTGGTTTGCGCTTGGTGGTTGCCGGCAGCGTTGAGCAGGTTGGTGACGACGCTACGTACACTCGCGTTACTTTGACGTTGAACGCACCGCTACTGGACGTGTCCGCTGGTTCCGCAGTTACTGTCACCTTTGACAGCGAAACCGAAACCGCATACATCAGTAAAGATGCGAACGCGCCAACTTACGAGTTGACGTTTGAAACCGCTGCTGACTGGGTTAATTACGATACGGGTATTGTATCTGTGACGCCGTAACCAATAAGGATAATAAGGCTGGCGGTACAATGCCGCCAGCTATTACCTAAAAAAGAGGAGAGCAAGAATGAAGAAATTGATTGCAGTGTTTGCTATTATGGGTTTGGTTTGGTGCGCTGTTTCGCAAGAAGCATATGTAACCCCAAAAACCATCACGCGAGTTGGTACTACGTTAGCGATTGGGAACGCATACTTCTCAGTCCTTAACTCCGAAACCGGCAGTGCGTCGTACGTAACTATTGTGTCTGACGATACCAACCTGTTTACGGTTGGGACTGCGACAGCCACGATAACCACGTCCGGCTCGCAGGTTACGGTTACGTTTGATACTGATTTGAGTGCTGGTAATTATTCCGGCACGATCACCGTGTCTCAGACGAACGCGCCTACGTCCACGCTTGTGATACCTGTATCGTTAAGAGTGACGGAAGATACTGGTTT
>Ga0075125_10001675_pt1 | contig 10805 bp, 15 predicted proteins | sample AntAceMetag02UKN_FD_69810 | JGI IMG/M metagenome (GOLD analysis project Ga0075125, IMG submission 69810) | Saline lake microbial communities from Ace Lake, Antarctica - Antarctic Ace Lake Metagenome 02UKN | ecosystem: Environmental > Aquatic > Non-marine Saline and Alkaline > Saline | place...
GCAGGAACTTTAATACACCACACATTATTTCTTGGGGTATTCTGGGCACACGAACGTTTTTGGATAAAGTTAAAAAGAAATGACCATTGGGCAAAACCATTTACTTATGAAATAATATTAGGCATGGGATTAGGTGGATTGATTGTATTAATGTTAACAGGAAGTTGGAAAGCAGTAACATACATAACAGTAACATATACAGCAGTAAAACTAATTATGTATTTTATATATGATAAAGTATGGAACAAAGTTAAGTGGGGTAAAAAATAATGAATGAAGTAAGGGAAACATATAAAGAATTTAAGGAAAGAGTAATACATACCAAAGATGATTTATTTGCAATACTCTTTCTAAATTTTATAACCATTAGAATTGCTTATCTTATTAAAAGATGGAATTTAAAGATTTCCCCAAATCAAATTACCTTTACAAGGCTCTTTGTATTATCCCCATTAATTATTTTATGTTTATTGCTTGCTCCATTGTTAGAGATTAAAGTATTTTACTTGGTGGCTATTCTTCTTTCTTACTTATTCCTTCTATCAGATTGGTTGGATGGGCAATTAGCAAGGGGATTAAATAAGACATCTAAAAAGGGTGCTTTCCTAGATAGTGTTGCAGATAGATTTAGTACCATTATCTTTTTCACACTTCTTTTTTCAATTGGATTATGGTTTAATAATCTCTTTTTAATATGTGGTTCAATCGTTTTGTTTGTGTTAAAAACATTTCATATGATGGTTATAACAAAAATATTTTACTATGGATTAGATAAAGGAAAAGAAAATGCAAAAGTCTTTTCAGGGAATGTTGCTTTTAACACGATTGGTATAGGAATAATATTTAAAGCATTCAAAAAGATTAATTCTGTTTTAAAAATTAAAAGGTGGGGCGAGGGAATAGGTGGCTCTGAAAGATATTTTATAACTATTATGTTACCTTTAATTTTAGTTCTTTGTAGATTAAAATTAATTTTAATATATTTTTTATACTTTTTAGTATTCTTCTTTATACTATTCTTCTTAATTAGAATTAAAAACTTATTTAAAGACGAGGTCTTTTTAAAATGAACCACCACAAAATCTATTTACAATATCCATGGAAGTTCCCAGACTCTCCTTATTATAAATCTTTAATTGAAAATCCCCCAGAAAATGTTACATATTTAAATGCTGAAAAAGCAAAAGAAGGAACAACATCTTCCCTATACAAATTTCTTTTTTCAAATTTTGTAAAGAAAAACATTAGATTTATTTTAAGAATATTAAATAATCATTCACCTAATGCCCACTTAACAAAATCAGATGAAGAATATAATTTAATACATTGTGCTCATTGTTTAAGTAAGAATAAAGATAAACCATGGGTTGCCGATATGGAAGGTTTATTTTCTATGCAAATTGCTGACATCCCAACAAAGAAAGGAAATGAAAATATAAGGAAACTTCTTTTAAGAAATAATTGTAAAAAGATAATGCCTTGGACAAACATAGTTAAACAAAACATATTAAAAATCTTTCCAGAAATTGAAGATAAAATTGAAGTTGTTTATCCTGCTATTCCAGAAGTGAAAGATTTAAACAAACCAAAAAACAAAAGGTTAAAGATTATTTATGTTGCAAGATACTTTCACTTAAAGGGTGGAAAAATAGCTTTAGAAATTTTAGAAGATTTAAGAAAGAAATATAACATAGAAGGTATTGTTGTTTCAGATACACCAGAAAATTTAAAAAAAGAATATTCTAATCTAAATTTTTATAATCTTATTCCACAAAAAGAGTTATTTGAATTAATGAAAAATTCAGATATATTTTTATACCCAAGCCCAGTTGATACTTTTGGGTTTTCTTTATTAGAAGCCATGTCTTTTGGATTACCTATTGTAACATTAAATGCTTTACAAACAGAATGTAGAAAAGAAATTATTGAAGATTATAAAACAGGGTTTATTGTTGAAGGAAAAGATATTCCAAAACTAACTTACTTTTGTTCTTTATTAATAGAGAACAAAGAACTTAGAAAAAGAATGTCACACCATTGCTTAATGGAAATAAAAGAAGGAAAGTTTTCAATTAAAGAAAGAAATGAAAAACTAAAAAGAATATATCAGGAGGCAATACAATGAACTTCTCAGAAGTTGCAATAATTCTCGGCACTAGAGCAGAGTATATAAAAATGTTTCCAATAATGTTAGAACTTCAAAAAAGAAAAGAAGATTATTATTTTATTCATACTGGACAACATAATCTTCAAAATTTATGTAAAACATTTGGAACTAAAAAACCAGATGTTATATTAAGCCCTGAGCCAAGTGAAAGTTCAAAGTTTGATGCGAAAGAATCAAAAGCAATTAAGTGGTCTATAAAAACAATGTTTAAAATCAGGAAAGAACTAAAATACCTTTCTAGTTTAAAATATGTTTTCTACCATGGAGATACAATGAGTACAGGTATTGCAGCTATTTCAAAATTATTTAATCCATTTAAAAAATATCAAAATGTTCATTTGGAAAGTGGTTTACGCAGTTTTTCTAAAGAACCTTTTCCTGAAGAGATAATCAGGAGAATTGTAACAAGATTTTCAGATATTCTAATTGCTCCATCTAAATTAGCAAAATCAAATCTTAAAAATAGAAAAAATGTCTATGTTTTAGGTAATACTATATTAGATTCAGTTGATATTGCTTCTCATATGGCTAAAAATAGAGATTTAAAGCCATTTGACAAGAAGTTTGCCCTTGTAGTTATTCATAGACACGAAAATATCTCTAATAAAGAAAGACTAAACAAAATAGTTGAAATTCTTTTATCTTTAGAAATCCCATCTTATTTTACACTTCATGATAACACAAAAAATCAATTAGTTAAGTTTGGTCTTTTTGACAAATTATTAGAAAATAAAAACATAAAAATAATCAAACCATTAGATTATATTTCAATGATATTTCAAATGAGTAATTGTTCTCTTTTAATTTGTGATGGAGGGAGTATCCAAGAAGAAAGTTTAATCTTAAAGAAGCCATGCATAATTTTAAGAATGGCGACAGAAAGACAAGAAGGATTAAAATCAAATTTTCAATACCTTTCAAAGTTAGATGTTGAAAAAACAAAAGAAAAAATTAAAGAGTATTTATCAAAAGATTTTAAAGTTGAACCATTCAAAAACCCTTACGGCAAGAAAGGTATTTCTAAAAAAATAGTGGAGATATTAAAATGAAAGTTAATTGGAGAAGAAGGTTAATTTTATTTAAAATTGTTTTACAAAGAGGATACTCTTGGTGCCAACTACCAACGATAGCAATTATTGGTGCTGGGATTATTAAACCATATTTACCTAAGTGGAGTTTATGGCAATTAGCACTTGTAGCATTTAGTATATTTGTAATTGTTGGAGTATTAGATAATCGATTAAGAATATTCCATGAAGAACAAAGTTGGGTAACAGAACATAATCCAACAATGATGAAAGGACTATTTGAACCTGACAAAACAAAAAAAGTAAAATGAAAATATTAATAATTTTAATTAGGTGGGAAGGGGGAGTTGGAAGAGTTGTAAATAGTATAAAACCTTTACTTGAAAAAGCAGGCCATGAAGTAGAAGTAATATCAAGAGAAGATGATTTAGGAATCAAATTTAATTCTGGAACATCAATTAGAAAAATAGTAAAATTAAGAAAAGAAGTTAAAAAAAGAGATTATGATATTTTATATACTCAGGATTGGAGTTGTGCCCTTCCATTCCTTTTTAAGAAAAATCATTATTGTTGTCATAATGGTATAACCCCTAATAAAATTGGGGGATTTATACAAAAAATCGTTGGGAAAATTATGAAAGAAAAAACCATTTCAGTTGGTCCCCCAGTAAAAAAAATATTTCCAAAATCAACTTTAATTTATAATGGTTTTAACCCAAATGAATTTAAAGATTTAAAAATGGAAAGAAAGTATTTTGGGTGGGTGGATAAAGGAACAGAAATAGTAACAGAAGAAGAAATGAGAAAGATGGCTAAAGAGAGAAGGTTAGAACTTTCAATAGCAAAAAAAATTCCACCAGAAAAAATGAATGAATGGTATAATACATTAAAAGTTTTTGCAAGTTATCCTTCAAAAAGTGCGGGTTTTAATTTAGTTTGGATTGAAGCATTAGCTAGTGGAATACCTAAAGTTTTAGGAAATGGAAATGGGGTAGGAATTGATAAAGTAAAGAAAGATTGGAAAGAAATGACTTGGGAAAATCATGTAGATAAATTATTGGGGGTTTTAAAATGAAAAATTATAGTAGTTTAAAGACAGATTTCATAGTTGATAACATTAAGGGTTTTTTAACTGGAAAAGTTTTGGATGTTGGTTGTAATGAGGGTATAGTTGCAGATAGATTAGATCTTAACAATAAACAATATGTGGGTATAGATATAGATGATTTAGCATTAAAAGAAGTTCGGAACAAGGGTTTTGTTTCAAAGAAGGTTGATTTGTCAAAGGAAAATCTTCCTTTTGAGAAAAATGAATTTGATTCTTTTTTATGTCTAGATATTTTAGAACATTTACAGAATCCAAAAAAAATAATAAGAGAAATTAATAGGGTTATTAAAAAAGATGGAAGGGGTATTGTAGCACTGCCAAATGATTTGAATTTAACGAATTTACTAAAGGTTCTTTCCCTTGGAAGATCAATAGTTACTAGAAATACTCTTTGGTCTCCTTTTGGACATTTGCATTTTGCAAGTGTTAAAGAGAGTATTTGTTTAGTTAAAAAATATTTTAAGGTGTCAAAAATATATTTTGTGCCTAGTAAATATACTGTGCCCCTCTTGCCTAATAAAATAAAATACTTTCTTGCTAAAATATCCCCCAGATTATTTTGTCAAAATATAATTTTTGAGGTGAGAAATGAGAAATAAAATCAAATTAAATATTGGAGCAGGAAAAGAAAAAAGGGAAGGGTATATTACATTAGATAGTTCCCCCCAAGTTAATCCAGATGTCTTAGCTAATTTAGAAAAAAAACTTCCATTTAAAGATAACTCCTTTGATGAAATTATTGGGAATCATATTTTGGAACACATAAATAATCTAAATGGATTAATGAAAGAACTAAACAGAATTTCTAAAAAAGGGGCAATAATAAAAATAAGGGTTCCATTTTATTTAAGTGTTGGTGCTTTTATGGATCCAACACATAAAAGATTTTTTACACCATTTACCATGGATTATTTTTGTAATTCACCATATAATTATGAAACAACAAAGAAAGTTTTATTTAAATTAAAAAAAGTAAAATTAAGATATACTTTTACTAGAAAAATTAATAAATTAATAGATCCAATCATAAATTTAAATCATAAGGTTTATTGTAAATTTTTTGCAGGAATTTTTCCTTGTTCGGAAATTTATTTTGAATTAGAGGTTTTGAAATGAAAATAGAATTAATACACCCCCCACACTATGAATCAATAGAAGACAGGCTTGATGCACCTTTAGGATTGCTTTATATTGCTTCAACATTAGAAAAAGCAGGGCATAACGTAAGAATAAATGATTTAGCTGGACTTCCACGAAAAAAATGGGACATTAAAAATGCAGACATATATGGAATAACCGCTTATGCCCCCACCATTCCCATTTCAGAAGAAATAGCTTTGAAGTGCAAAAATAAAAATCCAAATGCAAAAATTGTTGTTGGGGGGGCACATCCTACCTCAGTTCCAAATGAAATGGAATCTATTTTTGATATAATTGTTAGGGGTGAAGGAGAATTGGCTTTTTTAGATATAATTAAAGATTACCCCATAAATAAAAGAATTTATAAACATCCTTTAGAAAAAAATTTAAATTTATATCCTAATCCAGCATACCATTTAGTTAATTTAAAAAGTTATAAGAGAACAATTAATGAAAAACCCTCTATTACCATGCTTACTTCTAGGGGTTGTTGTTTTAGATGTTCCTTTTGTGGTTTAGATGAATCCCATAAGGTAGTTAAAAATAGAAGTCCAGAGTCAGTTGTTAAAGAAATAAAAGAAATAAAATCAAAATATGGAATAACTAAATTTAATTTTCAAGATGATACCTTCACAATGAATAGAAAAAGATTATATCATATGTTAAATTTATTTGAACCTTTAAATATTGGATTTAGATGCCATGGAAGGGCAAGTTTAGATAAAAAAGAAGACTATATTAAACTAAAAGAAGCGGGTTGTGATATGCTTTCTTGGGGAATTGAAAGTGGTTCTCAAAAAATGTTAAATTTAATGAATAAACAATCTACTACACAAGATAATAAAAATGTAATTAAGTGGGCAAAAGAAGTAGGCATTACTTCAAGATCTTTTTTTATGATTGGGTTTCCAGGAGAAACTAAAGAAACATTAGAGGAAACTAAAGAATTTATAGAAAGAACAAATCCTGACCAATATTTTGTAAGTAACTTTGTTCCTTATCCAGGTACAGATGTTTGGAATAATCCAAATAAGTATAATATTATAAATTTAGATAAGAACTTTTGTAATTACTTTCAAGTGAATAAAACAGGTTATGGTTCTATTAATATTGAAACAAAAGAGTTATCTAAATTAGAGTTTAAAATATTAGAAAAGGATTTTAGGAAATGGATAAATAAAAGAAAAAGAAGGGGGAGCCTTTTAGATTATGAAAAAAAACTTGAAAAATGAAACATTGTAATATAATTATTATGAATTATAATGAAAAGGGATATCTTAAAAATTGTATTGATTCAATCAAAAAAAATACCTCTTATTCAAATTATAAGATAATTGTAATAGACAATAATTCAGGCGATGGAAGTAAAAAACTTGTTAAATTAAAATATCCAGATGTTGATTTAATTAAAAACCCAAAAAATTATGGAGCTTCAAAAACCTTAAATATTGGAATTAAATATGCTATAAAAAAATATAACCCAGATTATTTTTACTTGCTTAACAATGATACACTTGTTAAAAAGAATTGGTTAAGTGAAGCAATTAAAACTTCTGAAAAATATTCTTTGTGTGGTATTGTTGGATCTAAACAATTAACCTTTGAAAGAAAACCAACAATCTCTGCTGGGTGGATAAAAATGTTTGGAGTTAAGTATTATTATGGTGATGAAGAAAAAGAAGTAAGTTGGGTTTCTGGTGCTGGTTTTTTAATTAAAAAAGAAGTTATTTCTGGAATAGGTTTATTTGATGAAATTTATAACCCTGCTTATTATGAAGAAACAGATTTTGAAAAAAGGGCCATGCTCGTTGGGTTTAAAATAATACATTGCCCAAAATCAATATTTTTACATAAGGGGGGAGTTACAACTTCTAAAATAAATACAAACTTTGATGAGATACATTATAGAAATAGAATAATATATTTTTTAAGATACTATTCTTGGTTTTATTTTCTTCCACGAATAATATTAGATATTATAAGAGGAATTAAAAATAGAAAATTAAAAGAAGTTTTTAGTGGATATAAAAAAGGATTAAAATTAAAAAGGGGTTTTGTTACTACTATTTAATTAATAGAAAGATTTATAAAGGGTGGTTTCCTAATTAAAATATGATAAATAAAAAAGTTTTATTAACAACTTTAATACTAGGAATGTTTTTAATGACATTTGTTAATGCAGAAATATTTCAAAATCCAAATGCTATTCCTAATTCAAATGATTATACTTCTCCTATTAATAAAATAGAAGATCCTATTACACAAGAAAATGTATCAGTTTATAATACTAACTTAACAGATTTTGATGGAAATTCTAAAAAAGAGTTCTCATCTTTTATAATTCCAGTAATAGTAATTATTTTAATTATCTTTATTGTAATATATTTAAAACAAAAGAAAAATAAAAAGAAAATCCAAGGAAAAGAAAAGCCAAATAAAAAAGATGACCCAATAGATTATCAAAAGATAAGTGAAGATATTGAATCAATAAAAGAACCTTCTGAAGAAATTGAAAAAGATGTTGAAGAAGTAGAAGATAATAAAATAGAAAAGAATGAATTTCCAAATCATTTAGTTATTAATGAAGTAGAAGAAAAAGAAACAGGTAGTGAAGAAACTAAAGATAATACTGAAGAAGAAAAAGAAAACCCAGATAAAGAAAATGCTGAAGTAAAAAATGATAAAAATCTTGAAGAAGGATTAGGTGAAGAAAAATGAAAACATCAACAGAAATATTCAATAAAATGGAAAAATCTAAAAGAACCAGAGAAGAATTAAAAAGAATACGTGAAAAAAGAAAAAGAATTAATGCTAAAGAAAAAAGAAGTTCTCAAAAAAGAAGTGTAGAAATTGTTGAGTATGAGGATGGAACATATTCTTTGATTGGGTATGCTTGGGATCTTAAACTTAAAGAAAAAGAAGTCTCTGATGCTGTTAAAAATTGGATTAATGGTTCTCTTGAAAATGGGGAAGAAGGTGAACTACCCCTCCATAAATGAAGGGGCTTCTTATGATGGTAAGAACGCAAGAGTTCACTACACTAAGTTTGAGGAAACAAAGAAATGGAAACAAAAATAAACTACGAGAAAGGAACTGAAAAAACACCAACAGACGCTTCACTAATCTGTTGCTCTGTAAGAGAACCCATTAACTCTACGAGTTTAGAAAACAAGAGAAACACTCTTGATAACTCTAAGTTCTTTTTTCTTTGTGGAAGTGAGTATAACTTTCCGAATAGGAAAGCGGTTTGTAGCCGAGTGTTTGTATTAGGGGTTGATGGGAAACCATTAACTCCTTGTAAACATAAAAGAGCAAGGTTGTTAATGAAACAAAATAAAGCAAAACCTGTATGGAATAAGTTTGGAGAATTTGGAATTAAGATGTTAGAAGAAACAGGCAGTGAAACAGCAGAAATTATTTTAGGGATAGATAATGGAACAAAGTTTGAAGGTTATTCTATAATTGTTGATAAAACAAATAATTTTAATGTGATGTGGAAACTTCCAGATAAACAAAAACTTGTAAAAAAACTTGAAGAAAGAAGTAGATTAAGAAGAGCGAGAAGACAAAGAAATTGCAGGAGAAGAGAAGCAAGATTTAATAATCGTTCAAAAGATGGTTTTATTGCACCAAGTCAATTACAGGTTGTTCAAAGTAGGTTGAAAGCAATAACTGAGTTATTTAAATCTTACCCAATAAGCAAGGTTGCATTTGAAGATGTGAAGTTTAATCACCGAGATAATAGGTGGGGGAAGAATTTTTCTACAATTGAAGTCGGAAAAAATATGATTAAAGATTTTATTAATAATAAAATTGGAAGGAAAAATTTAATAAATTTTGAAGGAATAGAAACATATAACTTGAGAAATAAATATAATTTGAAAAAGTCTTCAGATAAATCAAAACAGAGTTTTTATAGCCATTGTGTAGATAGTTTTATTATATCAATGGAAACTATTGGAAAACCTATTATTCTTAATGAAAGTATAACTTATATCGATGATAACTACAGACCTGTTAGAAGAAGGTTACACGACACTCAATTTTCAAAAGGTGGAATTAGAAGTAAATTTTCTACTGGAAAATTTCAAGGAATATCAAAGGGGTGTATTATAGGAGATGAAAATGGTTGGTTGGGACAATTGGTTGGTGGAACTAAAGATAATTGCTGGTATTGTGATTTTGAAATGAGAGGTAATAGAAAAGTTTATCAAAAAGGAAAATCCATAAATAAAATTAGTTGGATTTCACATCACTTCAAATATAATAAACTAAATATAAACAGCCAATTCATCCCCCACCTGAAGGAAGGGGACTTCTTGGCTCAGACAATATGTTAAAATTTAAAGAGTTGATTTAAAAAAACAAAATGAAAGGGGGTAAAATTTATAATGGGATATAATCCAGCAGATTACAAAGCTGTTCAAAGCGATGCTGTTGCCATGCCAAAAAAAGAGTTAGAAGAATATTATGTAAAAGGAAAAAATGATGAATACCATAATTGTTGTCAAACAATTGGACTATTTTTATTTGCACTTTTTGCAGTTTTCGCTATAGGATTTTTAGGGTATGCAATTGCAAGCGATATAATTAAAGATCAAGTTCAAGATAGTACAATTCAAATTTCAGATGAAGTTTGTCCTTATATTGGCGAAGCATATGAATCACAAGACATTCTAAAAAAAAGTTTGGGTCATCAAAATAGTATAATTTGTAATCAATATAATTCAGGTTTTGAAAAAGAGGCAGTAAAGAATTATGAACTTCCAAAGATAAAATAATTCAAAGGCAAAGGGGTTTAGAAGAAAAATTTATTTTTGTTCTTTTTCTTTGACTTCTAAGCATCTTCTTTTACCAAATCTTTTGTAAGGAAATTTCTTGTTATTCTTTTTTTTATCCTTTCTTGTATTTCTTCTTTCGCATTCTAATGCTGGATTCATTTGAATTTTGTTTTAGTTTGAAAATGTTCTGTACTTTTTGTGGGGGGTAATCAATTTCGATTTGTTTTGGAATTTCCAAAGATAAAAATCTATTTAAAGCTTTCTTTTCTTTAACCAATAAAACCCTATCTCTTTTATTCATAATATCTTAAGTAACATAGGTTATTTAAATCTTTCTATTCTTTCGCGAGTAAGAACACAATAGCAACATTTAAATAACCTTCTATACTCTTACTCGTATTAAAATGGAACAAAAGTTTATAAATGTGTTAGTTTTAGCCTTTGTATTTTTAATAATTGGTTCAGTTTTGCTTGGATCAATTGCTACAAATATAGGTGAAAGAACTGATAAAACAAACATTTATGATGAAACATTTGATTTGAACGCACTAGGTTGTGTAAATGCAACTGGTGGTGGAATG
>Ga0075125_10001677_pt1 | contig 10801 bp, 17 predicted proteins | sample AntAceMetag02UKN_FD_69810 | JGI IMG/M metagenome (GOLD analysis project Ga0075125, IMG submission 69810) | Saline lake microbial communities from Ace Lake, Antarctica - Antarctic Ace Lake Metagenome 02UKN | ecosystem: Environmental > Aquatic > Non-marine Saline and Alkaline > Saline | place...
GGTTTCACTTTTGGCTATGTCGGGGTCGTCTATCTCGATTTTTACCATCTGTTTGGAGCGTTGCCCAAACTTGCCATAGAGCGAGTTGAGGAACAGCTTGACCATCAGGTAAAATGCTGTCTGCTCGCCGGTTTTATACTCCTTTTTGAGCTCGTAAAAGAAGCGCACATACTCACGGAACAGGGGTGCATGGTCATATCTGACAACCTTATGAACGTGCAGAATCTGGCCCTTACTCAGAGCATATTTCAGCTCTGGTGTGGTGAGGGTAACGCGGAACTGGCCGATCGGGTGCACGGCGTGATTCTGCGTTTGCACCTGGTAGACGCGTTCGGCTGTATTGACCGTCACGTCGGCAACACACAAATAGCTCTTGAGCCACTGGGCGAGCTGTTGTTTACTGACGTCCAGTTTCAGTCCGTGAACGACTCGGGGATAGCTATATTTCTCCATCACATAGGGATACATGCTGTTGACGTCCAAGTAGTAGTAAGGGCCTTGGGTGAGTGTGCCCTTGTAAAAGATTGACGTTCTGCCTCCGTGATAGGCTGCTCGTTCGATGGCCAGAATGTCCTCTTTATCGTGAATGTGAATCGTCTTGGTCATGAACCGATGCCGGTAGGCATTGAATGCTTGTGAGGGTAGCGTCTTGCCCCACTTGCCCAGGTCGTGAGTGTCCAGGAACTCATAATACGATTGCCAGGCTTTGAGCAAGATTTCTACGTCGCGTTTGCAGTAGGGGTCTGCCTCGGGCTCAGTGGCGGTCAAGGGGTTCACGTCCAATTTCGGATACCCCATAGCTTGCCCCAGGCTGGCCAGCGTGCCTTGAAAGTAATTGCCGTTATCCAGCAGAATGATTTTATGGTCTCCTTTGGTGAAAGACATGATCGCAGTCAACCCGGACAGGTAGATCTGAGTCAGGGTATAGCCTCGCTGCTCCATGGATCCAAAAGCGTCCAGCACGCCAAAGTCATAGTTTACGTTGTGACTCACCAGGTAAAGCGGGCGCTTGGGGTAGCTGCGACTTTCGACAATATCCCAAAAGCTGGCCAAGTCGGTAAAGCGGTCATATCTGATGGTATCGTGTGCTTCACTGGGCCTGCGCAACCAGTAGCAAGTCCAGCCGAACCAGAGCCGGTGTTCGGTTTGCTTTTCGTCGATGGGAATGAGTTTACTTTCGACGTCGACGAAAAGGTGCGCGATCGGCCTGACGCTGGATTTGTTGGGTTTGAGCAGGTGATAGCGTCGACGGCCCATTATAGGCTAGGTCTGCGCCACTTGATCGTATCGAATTCCAACTCGAAAGAGGGGTCAAAGGTTGCGATACCATAGGCCAGGGCAGCGTTCACGGCTTGCCCCTGGATTTCTTCTACGGTCAGATTCTCATGACTCGACACAGTCATAAAATCTTCTTTGAGTGCGCCCGAGGCGATATCCACTCCCGAGAGCTTCATGACATAGTTGTACTGCGAACCAAACTCGAAGGCGCTTTCCTCCATCCAACGACGGGGCACCCGGTCATTTTCTGAGAGGCGGTTGACGATGCTGATCGTCTCTTGCCCGCGGATGATCTCGCCCCACTTTTCCCTGACATACGCTCGGGGAACGTAAAGGTCATTCTCACGCATCCAAGTGTAGGCTTTATCGGCGCTGGTCACTTCGGGAACCCGTGCCATAACTGCGGGGAGCCATTGTTCGGCCCTCGCCAGATGTTCCTGACGGTATCCCCAAAGATCGTCGTTCACTGGGGATGATCCTTCTTATAGTCTTGGCTTGTGTTTGTCCAGCGTGAGAGTTGGTCGGGCAAGGATCCCCAGGCCATGAGGGCGAATTGCTCAAAGGTCGTTTGACAGGTGAGGGCCTGCAGGATGCCCACATGGAGCATCAGCGCGTACTTGGCGTGGTCATTAGTTTCTGACAATTTAATGAGTTTTTCCTCATAATCGTCTGCGATGCCGTCCAGCCCGGTCACCTCGTCAAACTCGCTTTTAAGCAGGATCGCATGCTCCATGACCTTTTCCAGTGAGCCGAGGACGTAACCCAGGCGCCGCTTCTGAAAGTCTCTATGTCGCTTTGGCATGATGGATGGCTCCTTTTGCTGCGGGGGTAAATTACAGTTTGATGATCAAGCTACTACAGAGTGCCCTAAACGATGCTGGGGGGGCAGCTTTCGCCACCCCCCCAACTACTCAAAGGCCACGCCCCCGCCTCCTCGGCGGGGGATGCCGCGTCCCCCCGACAGGCGGCGAGGAGACCCCCTTCGACTGCTATTCAATGATCCAGGTGCGACCTTTGAGGGTGAATTGTGCCACAACAGGGAAGCTTTCCTCTCGATCGACGTTTTCCAGGGCATCGAGCACAAGCATGGCGCTGGTCATGATGTCCAGAGCTTCGCCGTCCGCTTTCACGACGGTCATCACGGCGTAGGGCCCAAACTGGCCCGAGTTGAAGCGGCAGCCGGTGATCGTGACTTCTTGGTCGGCGACGTCCTGGATTCTGAGGGGCAAGCCTTCGGCTTGCTTGTGAGCATGGTCAACTAGTCTACTCATCGGGTGAACCTCCAAGTTCTGATAATGCAGGCTTATAGGTGCTCCACCACTTGTATAGGTGCAGGACACCCATCGCATACATGGCTGTGATAGTCGATTCCCAAGGGTCAGAGCGCATGTCTTTCGTGTCAAGTCCCATCTTCACCCGGACGTGTGTCCAGCTTGCGAGGTGCCACTGCCAGAGACCGATAGCGTCTCCCTTATCGCCTACGGCGTCGGGATAGAACGAGCTTTCCCGTCTGGCGATAATGACGGCTAGTCTAGGGTGAACCCCATAGGAACTTGCCACAAGGCGGATCATAGGAACGATAGAGCGCGTGAGCATCGGTCAGTTACCTCCTTCCTGTTCTGATGGCAGCAGGCCTCCCGGGGCACCGTAGCGGTCGGTCAATTCTTGCCAAACGTCAGGAAAAGCGAATCTCAGCTTTTCCAGGTTGTCGAAGTCCGCACGGCGCATGGCGGCCATAATCAGCGCGTAAAAAGGATAGTCCTGGGCGGCGAGCTTTTGAGACTGGAGATAAGCGTGAAGACTCATTTGCCCCAACCTCGTAGCAGCCCGTGAATGCAGGCACTGACGAACACGCTGATTGCGAAAATCACCACCGAGCCGAGAACCACTAGCGCGAATGTTTCAATTGGCCCCATCGTTGGCATGTGGTCACTACCCCTCTTCCGTGAGCTGAGCAATCGCGTCTTGCAGGCAGAGCAGGTGATGGCGCGCGATCGTAAACAGGCTGGGGTGGATCTCGAAGTAGGGCTGAGGGTGGTCCTCGATCTCCATCAGCCGGTCATAGAGTGTGTCGGCCTCCTGCTTGGCTAGCTGCAGCAGCTGCGCCTGGGTCATCGGGAGCTTCTGGCACGTGTTGGGAATCATTGGCGGGTTTCCTTTCTAGGGTGTCTGGCGGCGTTTCTCTTGGACACCCTCATAGTAGCATGAAAGTGTAGTGCTGTCAAGCCCCTAGGCGGAAATATTCTCTCACTCCCTAGGTGTGGCCAGAGCTCGCAGCGCCTCTTGGGCAAGCTTCATGCGAGCGACCCGCAACTCAAGCCTGGCCTTGCGCTCGTCGCTTGGCTTGCGCTTGGGCAACCCTTTCAAGTTCTGCTTCATGTTCAATCCTCTCCTGTTCTGTTCGAGCGCGACCTTTGCCCAGTTTCTGATACTCCTGAAACTTGGTCAGAACGCGGTCAAGTTGTTCTTTCGTTACTGGCATGCTACCCTCCTAGTTTGTTATGACAAGCTACCGACTTGTGGCCGTGGCCCCGCTGTCTCGGCGTCAGTGGCCAGAGCCGATAAAATCCAGATGTCCCCGTCCGAGTAACTGAGTCCCCGCATGGCTTCCTGGTAATCTGCCAGGGATATGAGCTCCTCCCCCAGAGCCTTCCGATACTGAGCCTCGCTCAAGCGGCGTGAACGGTGGTCCCGATCGCTGTCCCAAGTCCCGAGCACTTGCTCTTGCATTTCAGCCGGAATCCCAAGTTGGCCCAGTTGGCCGATCGTGTCCGACCGGTTATAAGCTCGGTCCGTGTAGGCGTCGCCGATTGCTTTCAGTTCAGTGTTCAGACTTTCGAGCCCATACCAGAAATCGACGCTTGCCAAGATATACTCGGATTCTGTCTCACCATAGCCCAAGTCGACCAAAGCCGAGCCAGCGTCACCATGAGATAGGAGCCGCCTCGAGTAGGCTTTCTCCAGGATTGCTTTCACATCCTTGGCATACTCGCCCTGATAGTCTGGCGTCTGTTCGATCTCTTTGGTCCAGGTGGTCAACTCTAGCAGCAGGCCGATATCCTCTTGAGCATAGCCGATGGCCATCAGCCTGGTTGTCGCTTCTGCGACGTCCAAAAGGCCTTTCTTGAACGCTTGCAGCACAATGCTGCGGGTCAAGTCTTTGTATTCGTCAACCGTGCTGGTCCCGTCTTCTTTTTCGTAGAGCACGGTGAACTGGGTCATGTTCTCGGCTTTTTCGTCATCATAGCCCAGCGCCTTGTATGAGGCTCGCACATCAGCCACGTCAAGCACTCCCAGCCCATACATGCGCCGCACGTCAACGCGGGTATAAGGAGTCCAAGCTATATCGGTCAGAGCATCGCGCCATCTCGAGGGAATGTCGAGGGCTCGCAGCAACGTCTGCAACTCAGGCGGGGCAATCGTGCCACGATGCAACATCTCGAAGCCCTGGGTCGCCGATGGCAGCGACCAGTGAGCCCGCCAGTACCTGGTCGCCCAGTCGGGGTCGAAGCCGTGTTTGGCCATGTTCACGCCCAACTCAGCCGGGAAGTCTTCGTCATAGCCCCACAGGCGCGCCACATCGTCCCGCCAAGCCTCCCTCACGCCCATCGAAACCAAGTCACCAGGGCCCGGGATCGGGTGCGCGATCGAGAGCAAGAACGAGATATCTGGGGTCGAATAGCCCAGCTTGCCCAGCCGATCGGTTATCTCAGCTTGGGAGATCTTCTCACGGAACCATCCTTGGATGAGCTCGGTCGGGGCGGGTTTAGACTGGGCATTCTGGAGAAAGAGCGAGATATCGGGAGCGTCGAAACCGTGAGCTTGCATTTTGGCCTGATAAGTTTCGGCGGTGATATGGCCGCGATAGAAGCCAGTCACAAGGTCCCCGACGCCCGCCTTTGACTTGCTGATAGCCAGCAGCCATTCGATAGCTTCATCCGTGAAGCCGTGCATCGCCAGGCCCGTATTGAGCGTGTTGCGGGGCATCACGCCACGGTGGTAAGCCGTGATCATCTCGCCGACGCCCAGCAGCGCGTTACGGGTCATCATGTTAAGCTTATGCGTCATCGGGGCCAGGAGAGGCGCCAAGACGTTACCCATCACGGCGCCACCCGCTTGGCTTGACAATCCGCCCAGGATTGCCGCCGCCCCCTCATGTGCGGGGTTCCGCAGGTTGGTAAAGAACTCTCTCAAGTGCGGATCCAGGTCTTCCGTCTCCAAGACCATATCGATCAAGGGTCGGGCATACTCGACCAGGGACGGCTCGACACGCTCCATGAACTGCACGAGCATTCCGGCGCCAAAGGAACCAAGCCCCGCGCCCATCGTTTCCATGACTTTATAGAGCGTGTTCGCCAGGCTGAACTGGATTGCCCCGCCCAAGTTGTCCGCGAACTCGCCTCGGTTAGGTTGTGCGATCGTGGCCGTTTTGCCGTCACCGACGCCAATATCGAAAGCCATTACCACACCCCCTCAATGAAGTAACGCAGCAGGTGCTCCGAGGTCGCATACAAAGCTGCCCGCTGGTCGCGTATGACCTTCTGTAAGTCGAAGGCGAGCAACGCTCTCAAGTTCCCGATAGGGTCATACCAGAAGGTATAGTCAACCCTCCAAATGTCCGACAAGCGAAACTTGAGCCAATCCTCGGTGCTGGTGAACAGTCCCTCGAGCTTTGGCCATTGGCTGACGAGCCAACAACGGACAGTCCAGGTCGGATTCTGCCGGAACCAGTAAAAGTCTGGCCAAGCTTGTTCAATCTGCCTGAGCACCCAAGCCACCCGATTGCTGGCGATTTCTTGGAGTTCTCCCCAAGCTGCCCCCAGCCAATAAGACAACATATACGCGGGGTCTTGGGCAAACCAGTAAAAGTCAGGCCAGAAGTCAACAACTCGGTAAAAGACCCAACGCATGGGGTCATGCCGGAACGTGTTCCAGTCTCTTACCAGGCCAGCGAGCAGCTCAGACAGTAGCCAGCCTGCCATCAGGTCTTGAATGAAAGCGTTAACGCTCGCAAGTTTGTCTGAGACACGCCAAACGGCAAGCGCCGACGCCTCGAACCGATCCCCAACGAACTCCGTGAAGGGATAGATGATGATCTTTCCGATCCAGTGATCTTTAGTGGCGTCCGACCACCCAAAGAACTTCATCGCCGTTTCATACAGCGCCCAGCCCGTAGTATCGAGATAGCCTGAGGCCCACGTGTCATAGAAACGCATGATAACCTAGCGCCGTAGCATAGGTGGGCTGGGCGTCCGCATGCTCACGTCTACCGTCGCGTCCTCGATTTCCTTGACCACGGCATACACTGCAGCTTGCAACTCGGGAACCCCACTCGCGAGCATCGACGGAACCATCACGTGAATCGTGACCATCACTTCACGCCCCGCCTCGGTTGTCTTGTCTGTCATCGGTTATAGCCCCCTTGTTTTCACGGAATTATTGATGGAATGCTGCACCTTGGTACCAAACCAGAAGCCCAGTAGAACCCAGAGCCCTTGTTGCATCCCGTCGGGGACTTCTCGGCCTTGGGCCCACATGACCAAGCATACCCCCACGAAAGACAGCGTGACGAGACTCTGGACAATGATCGACCGCTCGATCAAGTCCAACACTTTCAGCATCACTTGCGCCATATTCCCTCCTATGCTCCAAACTCATCATAGGTCAACACAAAAGAATCAAGATAAAGCGTTGTACTCGCAACACCATCGCCCCAAACCCTGAAAAGCACCTGCATAAAAGGATTGATCAGCAAGTTATCCTGATAGACAGGAAGGCCCGTCATCGGGTAGACGATATTATCGAAGTAGAAGCGAACATACTCTTTGCGAGTGTTGTCAACGACCAGTTTCAGATTATGAAAGTTATTCGCCGAGTCAAACAATACCCCGGGGGTCGCAAACACTGTATAAGCGCCAAGCCCAGAGAGATAAGACAAAGTCCCCGCAGTGTGATCGTACCGGATACGATACTGGTACCGTTTGGTACCATCCCCACACGTGAGCGCCGATTCATAGTAATCAAGGTTCGTGTCCAAGGCAAAGGCCACGTGAACGCCGATGTTTGTCTCTGAGATAGGCGGCATATACTTTGAGATCCCCGCATACGGCGTCCCGCCTGTCCCGGACACAATCTGGACTGCTAGTTCACCTTCCCAACTGCGAGCATTCGATGCTCTGACAGTCGCGCCTACCCCGTTCTCGGTGATCGTCCAAGCGGCCAGGCCATACTCAAAGGTATCGGCGAACAGTAGCGAACCAAACCGATGATAGACCACCGGCGACCCCAACCTTGCGGCGAGCTCGGCCATATCGTCAAGACGGTAAACCGTGCCAATCTTGACGACGTTGCTATCATCTGGCGCACCATGAGCCATAAGAAGTACCCCCATGACCATATTTTACGTTTCCTGAATATGACCATAAACGTTGAAAAAAATGTCATCATGCAGCGTACAGTTAAGATGGTAACACACCAAATCCTCCGCTTCTGTTACCACAACCTCTCCAGACCAGGATAGCCCTTCATTGAGAAGCCGAGTCCCTGCGGTTGCCACCCAAAACCAGGTAGCCCCCCGACGGAGTCCCATGTAAATACCACTCTCTGCTGACTTGTCATTATGGGCTTCCATGGCTGTGATAACCCAAACGTCCCCCGCCGGTGGGCCATCGATGAGCAAGAGAGTACTTGCTGCAGGTGTATCCAGGTTAGAAGCCGACACCATAACTTGTCCGAGACTGTACCCTACTTGTTTGACAAGGCCATCTTGTATGTTACTCTGCAAAACTGCGGTTGCCGCCCCCGTGGGTAGTACCGACAACCCGACGTTCACAGCAAGCGCATCCAGGCCGACCGAGTAGAGAGCGTCGCGCAAGTCGTCAATCCGTTGCAGAGACGTTAGCATGGAAGCCTGCCCCGCGTACGTACTCGCCCCCGCTGGCAAAGGCAACGTCGCTGCTGAAACGGGTTGTGTCTCGGTCAGGTCGGCTTTGAGCTGGAGCTCGCCCAACAAGGCGAGCAAGGTTAGCCTATTGGAAATGGTCACACTATCCAGGGAGACCAAGAGCATCCGCACAAGCTCCAACTTCGCCTCAGTCGCCATCGTTGCCAGGGTCGCCTCAGTAGCAGCCCCAGCAGGCAGCCCCGACGTTATGACGTGTGTTTCAAGCTTACCATCAGCGTTGACAGAGACAGCCCGAAAGTTGGCGCCATCCCAGCCCAGCAAAGTGGACAGCTTGCCGATGTAAGGCGCAACAACTTCTGACATACGTTTACCCCTTCCCCAAGTCTGCCAGAAAACCCAGCATTTCCGCCGTCACGTGTTCTCTGACGATGTTGAACCCAACCCAGACCGTATGAGAAAAGGTGTCGTCAAGATTGTAGCCCGTTACGATAATCGAGCGCGAATCCGCTTGAATGGGGATCGAATCAGCAAAGTCGATCGGATACTCGCTTGACGGGAACCAGGTCCCCAAGGACAGGGGCCAGTATTGAAACTCGTTGTGCGTCATGAGAACCCCGCAAAGGTTGCCAGTCCCCCAGCGCCAGCGAACCCAAACATGGCGCACGACCCCCTCCGTGACGCGAAGTGTCTTCGATACTGGGGCACCTATCTGCGTGTTCGGCGGGATAGACAGAGCCGTTGAGAAAAACATCTAGACGGTCTCAATTTCGCCAGCCACAACCAGTTCCAACGCGTCCCCCACCGCGGCCACGTAGAAATGCGCATAGGGTATGAACTCGCTGGGCAACAACACATCAGCAAACCAGTCAACTGAATCCCAAGCAGCAACAGCTGCAGCACCATGGAACGGGTATAACTCGCCCCCTCTTTTCCAGCCGACAACGATTGTCGTTGTGGCGCCGGTGGTATTGAATGCGCTCAAATACTTCCAGCGCACCATAGCACCAGTCCCCCAAGCGTCAAGCATAACTTCGTCCACGACTGCTGAAACACAAGCTTTGGTCGCTTTCCGAATGATCGGGTTAGCCATACTTTCACCTCTCACTTTTGTCAGCCACCCTTAAACGAGGACAGACGGTCTCAGCCCGCCAAGCCTGAGACCGTCTGCATCATCGGGAGCCAACCTTCTAGTAGACTCGATCTTGAACAACGACCACATGCATGAGCGCCGCATTGACGCCCGCTCGGACCTCAAACTTGACGCCCCTGAAAGTCGGAGCAGGGAACCAGTCCCCCGGATTGTCTTGAATCCCGAACGGGATATACAGACAGTCATAGGGATTGTAGCCCGAAACGTTCGCCAGTAGGTGTCTCAGAACGGCGTCAAGCGCGCCAGCCGTTCGCAACTGGACAGAGCCAGATCCGGCACCAGTCGAGCTATACTCAGCGACACAGTCGACAATCACAGCGGGCAGCAGGGTCATGGTCTCAAACTCGCCCAGGAGCGTCTCCAAGACTAGACCGTTACCTGCGAAAAAGTCGTGTCGATAGTCGAAGCGCGCCTGGTACATGCTGGACTGGTTCATCAGGTCCCAGCCCCGCTGGTTCATAGAGATGAACTTGCCGCCGTCGCAGTTGATCCGCAATTGATCCCACATCCAGTGCCAGGGATTGCCGAATAGCACGCCCCGACAGAGAAGCCCACGCCATGGATAATCGACCGGCATGTCAATGTATTGGGTTGCCCCCGCCACTGACTGCCAGGTATAGATTTCCTTGGACATAAGCATGTGAGACGGCGACCGCGTGCCCTCCATCACGTGAGCCACGCAAGAGAGTTGAAGCGTTGCCGTGAGGAACCCCGTTGCCCCTACAGCATTGATCGTCGCTAGATTCCAAGAAATGCGAATCTGCGGGTTCACAAACCGCGCGGGGTCGAAAGCATACTCGGGGTCTCCCCCGTAGCGTCCGAACATGATCGGGAACGTCAAAGTCGAAACCGCGCCCGGTTGTTCATCGACTTCCTGACGGGGCATCTTGCCAAGCTGGTAGCAGGCCAAAGCCAGAGCCTCAGCACCGTCCAGCGAGTAAAGCACGTCCGCGCCATCGATGACCTCGATAGCCGAGATGCACTGGGCCAGGGTGTTGCCTCTGTTGCTTGTTCCACCGTTCGTCGCTTGAAACTTCAACCAAAGCATCGTGATCGGGTCGGTTACGTTGATGTCAAGTGTGGTCGTGCCCGAGTCGGCCATAACTTGATTGTCTGCCAAGTAGGTCTGTCGGTTGAACATTTGTGTTTACCTCCTACTTGCGCTCGAACTTGGCCATACCCCGAATCCACTCAGTAGCACGACTGATCGAGTCCTCAAGCGTCAGGTCGGGCATTGCGTCCACCTTGCTCAGCAGGCTATTCTCAAAGGCGAAAAGCTGCGTCGCAAAGTCGACTTGCTGCTCGCGTACCGAGTCGATACCCTGAGCGATACGCCCGATACCCTTCTCAAGTGTCTTCTTTTTCCACTCATCCAGGGACACCCGCCGCAACCCCCGTGACCACTTGCCGGACCGGACAGCCTCGGACAGGTTGGCCAACATCTTCTCACTCTTCTCAGCAGCCTTCTC
>Ga0075125_10001678_pt1 | contig 10800 bp, 9 predicted proteins | sample AntAceMetag02UKN_FD_69810 | JGI IMG/M metagenome (GOLD analysis project Ga0075125, IMG submission 69810) | Saline lake microbial communities from Ace Lake, Antarctica - Antarctic Ace Lake Metagenome 02UKN | ecosystem: Environmental > Aquatic > Non-marine Saline and Alkaline > Saline | place...
AGAATTAGCTAGTGTTGAACTAATTGCAGAAGATGTGATGTATCCTGATTGCAGGACAATGCTATTTATACAGAAACCTTAGTAAAGAAAAAGGGAGGGAACAGTTAGCGTTCTCTCCCTTCTTTACTATTTCTTCATTACTCCTTTCACACCGTAGTAACCAAAGTAGAAGAAGCCAACTAGTAATGCAAGGTAACCAAGCTGAGTATCTACAATGGTAGTTTTAATGTACTCAGCCCAAAATGGGTAGAGTTTCCATATAAGACAGGCAAAAATAATCAGAGAAACAAAACTTCCCATAATCATCCAAGCTAACACCCGGCGAATTACAGATCTAATCGAATTCTCATCTGCTATAGCACCCTGAATCTTCAGCCATAATTCCCCTGTTTTTAAGGCCATTGCAGATTTTTCTTGTTCTGTATAAAATGCGTTGTCGAGCATTCCAACACCGGCCTTAACTGTATCTGCAATAGCACCAACTACTTTAGGTGCGCCAAAAAATGTAGCTAATATTCCCATAATCCCTCCTTTACACGATTAAAATTCCATGTCTATGAACATTCCAATTTCTTACATCAAAGTGAAACCAGAATACATCTTGTTCAATACAGGTAATGTGCGGATAACTTTTAGGGTTGCTAAGAAACTTCTGTCGAACTTTCTCTGCAGTTGTATTGGCAAAGATTAAGTCAGCTGCTCTACCAAATTTATGCTGACTATACTGTGCGCCAACTTCACAGTCGAATGGACGATAACCTCTGTACTGGTTATTACCGTGCCATCGCCAGTCGTTTATTGTAATTTTACCCTCGTTATTTCTTAGCTCTTGTAATGTAATCAGTAGTCTAACGTCGAACCACATCCATCTTCTGTCTCCGTAGCGCATAGTACTTTCATAAATATCTCTTGGAAGTACTTCATACAAGTTGAAATCCTTAGGTATATACATATCACTCCTACTTCCTACCCATTAGTGTCTTTACATCAGCATGAATTGATTTGATCCACTCGCTTAGATCTATCCAACGCTTGTTAAACCCATCCTCCCAAATTTCAAATTCTCTAACAGTTATAAATTTATTCTTTTCAGATCTCTTTTTTTCTGGGGAGAATTTCAAAATTCCAGTTATCACAACACAAGCACCGCTAAAGACTGTAAGTCCAGTTCCAATATCCATTTCACATCTCCATAATAGTTAATTAGTTACCTGTGTTTCGAGCTCGGCTATCTGCGCCTCAACCCGCGCCTTGTGAAGCGGCAGCGAAACTTGATACTGTCGTCGGTGCCGCCTGATATGATGGTCCTCTTCCCCATTATATGTCGCTTTCTTTTGATAACTATTTTGTTTCCTGGACCGCTTCAACAGCTATCCCGTCTCGTTCATCTCTGGTGGGAAGCGCGATATCTTTTAATAATAGGAACTTCTCTTCTTCTGACGCTATCTTTTTGGGGTTACGGTCTGTGTGCTCAAGTACTGAGGCGTCAGTTCGTTGTCGTAACTTGTTATCAATTGCGTGTTGTATCCACACTTGTACTTGTCCTTCTCCTAACCAGGATTCTAAAATTCTGACGCTATCGTCTGGTATTGTTACTGTATAATCCATAATAAGCTCCTTAGCAGATCAAATATCCATAAAAATAAGTGTAGTCTTGTATTACATCCACAGTTTTATTTCCGCTATCTATTCTAACACGTAGATTTGCCGTATCATTTTCGTCCAGAACGGCTATTGCACTCATTGTTACAAGCATCTGATTATTAGTATTCAAAGTATAAAAATTTACGGCGTACATATGTAAAAGAGCATTAGATGTGAATACAGACAAGGCACCACCGGTATTAGCGGCTGCAATGCCACCTAAATAGACAGTTGCCCCTAAAAAATATCTACCAGCTATTGGAGCTGTAAATATGCCATTAGTAACGTTAGAACCCTGATCAATAGACTCAGTCCATATCCCTGCACCAGTTACATCATAATTAGTACCATTTCCGGTCACATTTACTTGTGTCGTGCTTACCTTAGTGCTGAACAATGGTTGGCTCGGGTTCGTCATCCTTCCGCTGTCATCAATAATCGCCGTTGACAGTTGTACGCCACGGGAACCGCCGTCACCACGAACGATATGATTATCAGTGATTACCGCACTGGCAAGGGTTGCCGTCTCTATTGCGCCTGATATCTTGGCCGGAGGTATTCCATCATCAGCGAGTCCAGTCATTGTCGTAATGCCTGAATTTTCACCCGCCGCCGCGAGAACCTCAGCATCTATAACATGCTGATCGTCGGCAAGCACCCCGGATAGACCTGCTACATTTATCTCGTCGATCCCCGCATCTTCATGATCAGATGCATGAAGAGTATAACATTTTAAAGATCTACCACTTGCATCTAATACAGTGATATTAGTTCCATCAGTATGAAGTGAATAACTTATCCCAAGAGACATAGTTTTAGGTATCATATACCTTGGACTGCCGGCATTAGCAGGATCAAGGCATAAAGTTATATTTACTGCAGTACTATGAGTATTAACAAGGGTTATATTCACAACTGAGATCGCAGCCCCAGCAGTATAGAGAACCGCTGTTAAAGTATCACTTAGCGTGCCTGCCGCAAGTTGAGTAAAAGTAGTTCCTACAAGTCCATGGATTGTGTAGTCCACAACAGAGGCTACACTTGCTCCACCTTCTATTACATCTGTATTATCCAGACAAATCATAAATTCTCCTATAAAGTTCCAAGTACAGCAGCAGTAGAAAAAGCTATACCTCCACTACCTCCGCCGTCAATAAGGGTTTCAAGTACTGCTTCCGTTATCTTTGCTGTCTGTCTAATAGCTTCACCCGCAGCATCAGGTACAGAAAGTGACACTACTTGATGGGTGTTCATATCTAAATCTTCAGACTGAGCACCAAGGGCCGTATCTGTATTCTGTGTATGAAGTTCCTCTTGATACGCTATTCGTTTCCAAGTAACAGCCATTATTCTTTGCTCCCAAAGTAACCATCTTTAAGTTGATCAAGTAAATCCTTCTTAACCAAATCAAGTACAGAGTTAACGTGAACAAGAGGTAGTTGAGAAGCTGCAACAAAGTTAACTATCTTCATATAGAGAACTTTTATCTGAGGCTCAAGGATATCCTCGTACTTCTCACCTAAGCTTTTCATAGCTTCTATGTCTACATTCTTAGCCATTATATTATTGCTGTGCAAATATGGAACGATAATTCAGCTGTTGCAAAACATGGTTGGCCAACTGCTATAGCGGCTACAGGTAAAGCGGCCTCGTTAGCTACTGTCATAATAACAAGATCAGTAGCTTGTTGAAGATCAAAGTCAACGGCTGCATCTGGAACTCCAACGTCATCAAGCTTCATAAGAGCTGCGACCTGAGCAGGTGTTAATCCTTCAAGGCCTTCAGCAGTAAAAACAGCTATATCATTATCTACCGGCAGATTAGTAGTACCATCAACAGTCAACAAGTGGTTATCTGTAATGGCTGCTTTAACCTCATGCGCGTGATCTGATTTTGCAAGAGACTCTGCTGCACCCGCTCCGGCGGCTTGAACACCTACTATCTCTACTGCTGCCGCTGTAGTTATTGGGTCACCACCACTAGGAAGATGTGAACTCGCATGAGCGCCAGGAGTTCCTGCAGCTGCCCAAGAAGGGACACCCGCTGCAAGTGTTAGCACTTCGGTATCAGATCCCTTTGCAAGCACAACTGGAGTAGCTGACCCAGAAGCATAAATTATATCTCCTGCTGCTGTTAATATTGCTTTAGTTATTACATCATCCTCATAAGCTAGCTTTCGCCACGTAACCGCCATTTTAAATCTCCTTTTCTTTTAAGTTGCTGAAGTACAAACATAAATTGAATCATCTATACTGCTATAATGCATTCCACCTTGTGTATCGCTTAGTGCTGAAGCCCTAGGAACAAGAACTATTTCAGGAACTGACGTAAGACCGTCATTCCCAAGTACCACATTATCTAACCATTCACTTAACTCTGTATACTCTACTTCAAGTAAATGCTGATAGTCTCCAGCATTCAATCCCCCAAGATCATTATGTAAAGATACTGTAGCTGGAGTAAAAACAGTTATGTATGCTGAATCAATACTATAAAATGACGCGGTATTTCTCAGAATAATAATCTTAGCCGCCAGTATCCCAAATTCATACAACTCAGAAGGAACACTACCAGGAGGTTGTGCAGCCTGAGCACCTGACAAACTGTAACTATCTTGACCATAAAGCGAGTACGTAACACCGTCATAAAGAATATAAATCCAATGGACTCCAAATTTAGCATTACCAATTGGAGCAAGAACTTCAGAACCAGGAGTTGATACATCGTTATACTGAAGATTATCTATAACCGTTTGATCATCAGTATACGCCCAAACTCCGTTAAGTTTATAAACATAAGTAATCTTGTCTGTTCCACCTGAAGAGTCTTTATGTAAAGTAGTTAATCGTTTACCTGCAACATAGAATACTCCTGCTGTTGAGTCAATGCCAAGTGATCCTGCTTCTGAAATTACTCCGCCAGAAGCTCTCTCAATTCGTCTGATTTCAACAAAACGAAAGTGTTCATTTGCCATCCAGTTTGCTAAATTCATTCCAGTCGTAACTACATGAGCAGTTGCAGTCCCATTAGAATACGTTGCACCTATAATAAATTGAGTATTCCTGTTAACATCTGAATGGGTTACAGTAGCGGCAATCGTTACCACTCCAGTTACAATGTTATAATCTGTATAAATATAATTTGTTATACCAGTTGTTATTTCAAGATTCGAATTTTCTTCCCAATCAAAGAATTTAGTTTCTGCTACACTGCTGTCGGAAATCTTAATTACGCCAACTCCAGCAGTAACTTTAATGTGGTTAGTATCTACGCCAGAAAGATCTCCACCACTTATTCGTCCAGCTGAAGTAACTGTATTAATATAATCTTGAACATCGTCATAGGTAGATTCACCAACTTCAAGTACTTTAATTTGATTCGCAGGAAGTTCAATATCATCTACATATTTCTTAGGTGAGGCATGATTATCCTCATACGGTTCAGTGTACTCAACTCCTAATGTAAACGTAGGAGCATTTGTTTTATAGAAATCGAACCTACCAATATCATCTTGATAAACTCTCCCAAACAAAGCAAGAGTTCGATCAAAGTCTTTATGTGCAACCTCATAGATATAAACAAGAGCTATAGGATATAAGTTTGGTGCATCAAGTAAAGCGTAATTTCCATCAGCATCTAGTGTAGCTCTGACTAGAGAACCACCAGGTGTAAGTGGAACCTCAAGACTGGGCACGGAGTTAATAATAGTAGAAGTTAAAACACTACTAGAATCTTTCCATAACCCAGTTACTATTGTACTATTGGGAGGTGGTATAATTAAACCATTCATCCCACTAGTAATTGTTCCATACCACATTGCTCGTACTGTATCAGCATCGTAAGACATTTGTATTTCCTTTACACCAGAAAGGTCAAAAATTGACTATTTAACTGCTTACCCTTCACGTAACTTAGATAAACTTTTACGCCTAAGCATATTAGGACTATCACTGCTAGTCTGTCTTGATTTCTTAAGTGTCTCCCTTTTCTTAGGTGTTTCTGCTTTAGCTTTCTTTTTAGCTAATTTTCTAGCTCCTTTCCCAAACCACCAGTAATACAACTTACCAACTAGCGGAATAGATTGTACTGTTTCAAGTCCTTTCTCATCGCCTGCAGATTGTATATCTCTAGTTAAAGCATTTATAAATTTAAATGGAGGAAGAATTTGTGAAGCAATACCTGTACCTAATCCTTCTCTCTTTATTTTACTTGTAGTAAATCTTGATGAACCAGCAAGACGGTAAATATTATCTACAACTAAATCAGATAACTCTACAGGTCTTCCAAGAAGTAAATCCTGTATTACGTCAGCCGTAGCATTACAAAGAACAAGAAGGGAGGAAAGTTTTATCAAGTTCTTAAGTCCAGTTAATCTCTGACCAGGAGTCTTTATCTTTTGAAATGCCTCTCTCCTATACACGTCAAACATTTTTAATGTGTATGATTTCAGCATATAAAATATCCTGCCGTTACCGCCGTCGATGTATTTCTGTGGCATTTCTAACAGACTAATTGGTTGAAAATCAGAAAGCTTATTAAATAAATATAACTTAACATTCTCTGTAATTCTACCATTCTGTAAGTCTGCTATAAGTGCATCAGTTTCTTTACCGAAAATTGGAGTAAATTCCTCTTTTAATTTAGCTACACCCTTCTCTGACTTAACTTGCTTTACAACTTTACTATACGCACTGTTTATTAAAGCTTCTTTTCCTAGTGCATCAATTCCAGTAAGACCTGTTGCCGTGAAAGTAAGATCTAAAGACTTAGCCATTTTAGACTTATCGCTAAATTCTGCGGCAACTTTTGTAATACCTAAATCCTTTTTTGTAAATGTAGATTTGCGAACTAAGGCTTTTCCAACTGCTTTACCAGTCTGGTAAAATCCTGCATTATACAGACTCCAGGCCATATCACCTATCTGTGTGATAGCAACTACTGGTGATCCCATTGTATCTATATAAGCAGCATTTCGGTAAAAGCTAACAATTCTATTAGGACCTTTAGGTTTAAAAATAGTTGTAAGCATTTGGGTAAGTTCTCGTTCCTGACTAGGTGAAAGATTTTTCCTCTTCGTCACGTCGAGTACATAACTGCCAATAGTGTTCGCTATATCTGGACTCCCTTTCTTCAGTCCTTTACCGAACAGTTTATGCGTTTCAATTGCACTAGTTAAATCTTCTATGTACCTAAGTAATGCACTGTCAGAATCAGCATAAAACTTATCAATCTCTGCAGTTATTTCTTTCACTTTACGAAACTTAAGCTGTCCGGGTTTCGACAAGCCAATACCTTGAAACTTATGCCCTCTAAGTAATGAATTAATAAGTTTTACTTTTTCTTCATCTGAAAGGTACTTTTGTGTTTTAATTTCTTTTTCTTTAATAGCTCTATCTATGGTAGACCAAGCATCTGTCTCGTGTAAATGATCTAAAAGTTTATTGAGATTCTTAACTTCTCTAGGATGATAATTAGGAGTACGTCTAAACTTATACCCCATTGCTTTAGCTTCAGTATACATTTCATCCAGTAGAACTTTTACCGCATGGTACTCTTTTCCTAATCCATATTTTTTAACAATTCGTTTTAACTCAGTACCATCGCCATTCTTTCTAGCTAAGTCAAAAGCATCTCTGTCAACTTTAGACATTTTTTTAACTGCTTTTATTAGTGGTAAGACTCTTTCTTTTCTACCCCCAATTTTTGTCTCTGATGTGTAAACAAATTTTCTAAGTTTGTATTTAATTTCTGGAGCAATATTACCAAGACGTGTAGAAATTATACCAAGATATTTATCAACTTCTTTTGTTGTGCCTGTCTGCCTGGGCTTTTTTATCTCCTTTACTTTACCTTCTCCAATAGCTCCACGTTCACTTTTTACTATTTTCTTTGTTGTCTCCCAAATTGAATTCATCTTAGTTCTAAATGTATTCCAAAGATCGCCGAGGTGAGACTTCATTTTCTTAGCCCAAGTCTGGAAAGTATCCTTTGTACTGTAAACCTTTTTACCTAACTCTTCAATGTACGGTTTTGCTTTCTCGTATATTTTCTTGTACAGTTTAATTGTATCAACAATTTCTCCAGTGCCCATAAAGGAAAGAGTGATAGAAGGTTTTATATCTTTCTCTTGAAGTTCTTTCAATGTCAGTACTTTATTATGCTCTCCTACAATAAATTTCAATTCGCCTAAATCAGTTTTAGGATTAATTAAAACTTCATTCGGTGCTGAGCCGGTAGACTCAATAGCTTTCTTTGGGTAGATAATAGCAACAGGAGTCTCAGTATTTTTACCATAAGCAGCTAATGTGAAATCTTCTGGGATTGTAGATGCAGAAATCCCCGGCGCACCTTCAGCAGAAGTTCCCATGGAATGCTCTCCAGTTTTAAGCATATGCTTCAACTCAACAACATTAGTAAATCTTATAGGTGAATCCTTTTTAATTTCTCCTTTCTTTAGTAAGGCTTTAATCCTAGTTTTAACTTTTTCCTTTAACTGCACGCCAACCTTAGAAGTAACTGGTTTATTTTCAAGTATTTCTGTTACTTCACGAAGTTTAGGTTTAACTTTAGTCTCTGCTTTAATCGCTACTTTAGCTTTAGGCTTAGCCTTAAGTAGAATACCTTTACCAGCTTTAAGAGCCTTTCGCATCATATCACTCTTTGTAGCTTCTGCCATCATATCTTCAAAGCTAGTCACTTCTGTATCAAATCCCTCTATCTTAGCTTCGGACTCTTTAATCTTAGCTTTAAATTCAGTGATCTGTTCCGGTGTTGCTTTCTTTCCAAATGCCGTAGCCTCTTCGATACTTTTAAATTCAGGAACTTGGTCAACTTTTGACTTTTCTGCGATCTTTGGCTTTATTGCAGGTTCCATCGCAGCAAATTCTGCCTTAGTAGTAAAACTAAATGGATCAGGATTTTTAGTTATAGTCTCTATAATTCTCCATTTACCACTATCAGCATCTTGAACGATATTTTCACGATCTATAATATATCCTTTCTCTTCAATAAGTTTTAAACTTACAACAGCTTCTTCTGGTGCATCAAATCTTGCGTTACGTAAAGCACTATTATCTTTTGTTGCCCGACTAAGTTTTGGAACTAATCTTATACCACTAGTTCCACGTGTAGTAATAATATCAGTTATCTCTAATGGAATATCTTTAGCGGTTAAAAAATCTTTTAGAAATTTATGGCTTACTCCTTGCTCCTCGGCAAGTTTCTCTAAATTTTTATCGGTAAGTTTTTCTTTAATATCAATAACATTAGAAGGTATAGAAATTTTAGGTATAATTTTCGCTTCTTCACCTTTTACAGGATAACCCTTTTCAATTTGAGCTAACCTAGCTTCTTCAGCCTTATCGTATTTATGCTGGGCAAAAGTCTTTTCTAACTGATCTGCTTCGCCAGCAGCTATATCAATATCCTCTTTTGTAGATTCTTCAAGTGTGGCAGTAACATCCTCTTGTGAAAGTTGGCCAACTGTTTCTAATTGCTGCTCTTCTGCATACTTTATATTAGACGCATCCCATTCAGCCTGTATTGCCTGTGTTATCCTTTGCTTTTGTTCAGGTGTAAACTCTGTACTACCAACAGCCTCAGTAAGATCTTCATAGTAACTATCTAATGTTTCTTTCGTTTCAAATACAGGTAAGTCTGGCAATGTGCCAACCGCTGTCTCTTGTTCTTCTATTCTCGCCTTTTCAGTATCTACTCTTTGTTGCTCTTCAACTTTTTGTTGGTACACCTGTTTCTGCTCAGCAGTAAACTCAGTTATTCCAGTAGCTTCTTGAGCACCTTCTTCATATTCCTCATCAAGATCAGCTTGGAATACAAAATCCTGTGGTTGAGTTAACCTACGTGACTTAGGTACAGTAGGCGGTGTTTTAGCTTCTACTGCTTTAGTAATAAACATATCGGCAAGTTGACTTGCGTCTTCAGGAGAAACGCTATCTTCCGTATTCTGCGAAATGTATTCAACCATATCAGCACGGAAGACTGTATCAGCCTTTAGATCAATTTCATTTCCCTCTTTATCATACCAAGTATTCTCCACATTAGTATACTTTTGCCCAAAAGACTGTTGCACGGCAGCAGCAGATGCTTCTTGTCCTGGTTTGATTTTTCTTGTAGCCATCTGCACTGCACCAGGAACTGAGAATGTAGCTAACTCAAGTACAAGTTGCTCAGCAGTAGGTAGTTTGTACTCCTGAACTCCAATGGCACCACGCAAACCTTCACCAACTCGTTCTTCCATCATCTCAGTAATAACGCCGTGAAATCCTACTTTCTTAAAAATTCCCAGCGCTTCTTTAGTTGTCTTACTCGGATTAGCTTTAGTAAAAGAAGTAAACAAACCAGATCGAATAACAGCGTTCTTGGCTTCTTTGCCCAATGTATTAAATAATCCACCACTGTGCTCTGAAACCATTTCAGCCCACTGGTCACCAAAGGCTTTAGCAGTAGCAGGAAGAAGATCCTCTCCCTTTTTAGTTATCATTGCAGTTAACTTACCGGCATCACCTTTAGTAACTTTTACTTCAGGCATCATTCGTTCAACTGCACTACTTGTAATCCTAATTGCTCCAGCTACTGGTGTCTGCAATGTTGCACCTGCTACACCACCAATAGATTTCATACCAATTTTTCCTGCCTTACTTGCAAGAAGTTTAGTTCCTTTTGCACCAAGGTATTTTTTAATTGCCGACGTAGCTGTTTTCGTTGCTATCGTTTTTCCTGCAGTATATATACCTCCGGTTGCAAGAAATTCTCCCATAAATGCTGGCATCTGTGAAACAGCATCGAGAAACTTGTAGCCAAAGTTAGTATTCTTATTCGCTTCAGTTAAAAATTCATTAAGCTTAACCATTTCTTTATCACTAGGTTTAACATCATGATCTATCTTATAGGCAATGGATGCAACACTAGCTATGTCAGCAAGTTCTTTTGCTCCAGCCGCAAATGGAACAAACGTAGCAATGTCAGAAGGTTCGTCAGTAAGTTCATGGAACTTATCCATAAAACCAAATGTTTTTCCAGTCTTCACTTCTGGTATAATAGGCTTAGGAGTAGCAGGAACAAATTCAGCAGGAGGCAATCCAATGTCTTCAGTGATTTGCTGCACTGGTACAGTAGGTTGAATTTGATCTTCTACCA
>Ga0075125_10001680_pt1 | contig 10795 bp, 12 predicted proteins | sample AntAceMetag02UKN_FD_69810 | JGI IMG/M metagenome (GOLD analysis project Ga0075125, IMG submission 69810) | Saline lake microbial communities from Ace Lake, Antarctica - Antarctic Ace Lake Metagenome 02UKN | ecosystem: Environmental > Aquatic > Non-marine Saline and Alkaline > Saline | place...
AAAAGTATGGCGGAATATGGCCAGAAGATTGTTCACGCGAATCATAAATTTTCTGATAGATTACGCGAAATCGTTTTAAGGGTGGAGGGACTTTAATTGTCAAATCTAATAAATAGGGATAACTGATGAGAAAACGTATTGCAATTATCGGCGCCACTGGTATGTTAGGCAGTTCAGTTTATGGGGCCCTGAAAGATAAATGTGATTTAGTATTGACTGCTCGGTCTGCGGATAAATTTGATCAGCTTGATAAAGTATATGGTGGAGTTTTAGATCACACTCGAATGTTATTTAATGCAGTGCATCCTATGACTCCCACTATTCACCGCGTACAAGACTTGGCTGAACAGATTGGCGATGTCGATATGGTCATTAATTGTATTGGGGTGTTGAATAAGTTTCGTGGTGGCCAAATACCTACTCCGCACGAATACTATATGATTAATACGGAATTACCGATTGCATTATCGATGACATATGGGTCTAAACTGATACATCCTAGTACCGATTGTGTATTTGATGGGAAGAATGGGCCGTATACTGAGAATTCTCCTCCAGCACCTTCTTACGGATTATATGGGTATACGAAGATATTCGCAGATGTAGTAGTACAATTACGTTCACAGGTATTTAGATGTTGTTTATTGGGGGAGGAACTTGATCCTGATGCGTTTCAAATGTTCACTTGGTTTAAGCGGCAAGAAAGAGTCGAGGGTTATAATAAGTGGGTTATATCCCCAATAACTGGCGTAGAGTTTGGCAAGGTGTGTTGGCGTATTTTAGATGAAGGTATTGAAATTGGTCCAAATCTTTTACACATTGCCACGCCTCCGTTAAGTAAGTACCGTATATTGCAGATGTATCGTGTGCAAAATGGTCTTGAGGTTGAAGTACGTCAAGATGATAACGTGACGGCAAATAAGGTTTTGGTTACTGAATATCCTGAAGAATTGGCGAAGTTACGAATTGCCGATTTTGGTACACAATTGGATGAACTATGAAAATATCGATCCTGATTCCTACATTAGATAACTTAGAGTATACAAAGTTTCTTGTAGATTCTATCGAGAAAAATACTGTCGTTGACCATGAAGTACTCATTCATCAGAATACTGTAGATAATAATCTTGGCCTGCCTAAAGCTCTTAATATGTTAGGCAGACAGGCAACGGGTGATTATATTTGCTACCTGAATGATGATATGTGGGTAGGCCCCGGTTGGGATGAAGCACTTCTTGCTGCAGTCAATCCAGATATCTATTATCAATATTTAACTGCATTAATGATTGAACCGCAGTATGAAAATGCTTGTATGAATTCGCCTTGGGACTTTGGTAGAACTCCTAAAGATTTCGATGCGGCAGGATTACTCCAAAAATGGAAAGTAGATCGAAAGATGCACGATGTGGTATCGCCTTATTGTCCCATTTTTGTGACTAAAGCGCTATGGGATCACGTAGGTGGCTATGATGAGTCGTATTTTCCATGCTTTGGTACTGATCCTGATTTTGCCGCGAAGATTTATTTTGCAGCAGCTACCGATTCTTTCTCACCTGCACCTTATGAGTTTCGTGCAGTAGCCGATTGCTGTGTATATCATTTTCAATGTATTACTACTGATAAGATTCCTGATAATGCACATCATAGGGAAAAGGCAAAAGAAACGTTTATGCGTAAGTGGAAGATGCCTTGGGGAGCATTGTACAATGGCATACTTCACGTAGGGGACAGATTATCGTGAAACGAATTACTATAGGCACATTAGATATTGATGGGTCTGAAAAAGCTAAAGTTATTGAGACGATTGATTCAGGTTTCTTGTCAGCAGGTCCTGCGATTGATGAGTTCGAAGAGCGCATTGCAGATAGACATGGGAAGAAGTATGGCATATTTGTAAATTCGGGTCAAAGTGCTTTAGAAGTTTCGTTAGTGTTAGCTCAAGAATATTTAGGTATCCACAATCGCCCTCTAACTGTTTTGGTACCTACAACAACATACGCAGCTACTTTATGGGCAGTTCTAAATACAGGTAACATTCCCATATTCTGTGATATCGATCCTAGGACCTTTTGTATCGATTATACCAAAGTGTCCGGTGAAGAATATGACATTGCTCTCCCTGTGGATTTGTGTGGGCACTCTGCTGGACATCCACCTGATGCTACTAAATTTACTGTCGAAGATGCGTGTGAAGCCGCGGGTAATCTGGAATGTACCTATGGCGATATTGTGTGTCTCAGTTTCTATGTTGCACATATTATCACTACTGGTAGTGGCGGGATGTTGTGTCTGAATGATAGACATTTAGCGGACTACGCAAGAAGTTATATTACCCATGGCCGGAAATTTGGTGGTGATTTTACGAAGTACAACGATATGTGGGTAGACCGCTTTTGTTTTGATAAAGTAGGCACATCTTTTAGGGGCAATGCATTAGAAGCTGCATTTGGTCTTGCACAAGTAGATAAACTTGATGGTATTATTCAAAAACGTAAGGAAAATGCTAGGTATCTGTATAAGCTGTGGCAAGATAGTGACTTTTGCCATAGAGTACGTTTTCCTGATATGGATTATGTCTCTAAATGTATCTTCCAGTTCTTCCCAATAATATTGGACGCTGAATTGACTCGTGAAAAGGTATTGAAGTCATTATTTGCAAAAGGCATTGATAGTAGAGTATTGCTTCCTTTAACTAATCAACCCATTTTCCGTCAAATGTATGGAAATATTGAGCATAAGTATCCTGCGTCGAAGTTTATTAATTCGCAGGGGTTTATTGTAGGATGTCATCAAGGTTTAACCACCGAAGATATCGATTATATGTTTGATGCGCTGTGCCAAGCAGTGAGGGAGCAAGATTAATGATTCACAGTCAATATGATAAGAAGCCGAAAAATTATGCAATAGCATCTATCATTATGTTCAATATGGTAGATACACCTTTCAATAGAGATTCTGCAGGGGGTCAAATAAGTGACCCTGCGGAAAAGCTGGAATTTATTAAGGCATCCATTGAAGACTATTTCAAGTTCGATCCAGGTATATTCCTTGAGTATTTCGTAATTCTTAATGCGGGACCTACGGATTGTGAATTGACTCAAGCTTATTATAAGGAAATTGATGGTACAAAGACGAAGTTCGGAACAACTATAAAAGTTCTTGATATCATTGAGAAAGACTATCCTGGACCCTTTTCATCCCGCCAAGCACTATACCACGCATACCCTAATTTTAGGTACTACTTTACGTGCGATGCCGATTGTATTCCTATCAAAGATAGGTGGTACAAAGATGGCGTTGATAAGATGTGTGAAGATGACGAGATTGGTTTGATTGGTGCGTGGATGACTGTGAAGCCTTTCCAGTGTCCCGATCACATTGAGTATACTGATATTGAAGGTAATGTTATACCTACTCCTGCAGTGTACTATACATCGGGATTCTTCTCCTTTATTAGAGGCCATATCTATCAGTTATTCGATCAGTATTGGGGTGAGAAGTGGATTACTCAAGGAAATTGTTATCGTGACTGGGCTGTACATGCAGGTGAACTTATGTTTGCGCATAGGATTCAACAACTAGGTTATAAGGTCTCTGATTTCAACGAAGAAGATATGGATGCGCCATTAGGTTGGCATGTGCCTGATGTAATGTTTAAGAACATGACCGTAGGTAATCAATTTGCTTTTCCTACTAAAGATAGAGTTAGTCCGTTTTTCCATACCTATCTTAAGTTGCACATGCCTAAAGAATATGAGGAGTTGGTAGACTATGCCAGGATCTATGCCAAAAATTAATGATCCCTCTTTTGACTATGAGGCACATTATACTAATGCTGAAGAGTTTCCCAAAATAAGTGTATGGGTAACTTCGACAGGTAGGCTTGATGTATTGGTGTCCACAATTGAATCGTGGATCGAGCATTGTACCTATTTAAACTATGAATTTGTCATCGTACATTCTCAAATGACCGATGTTTCGAAGAAATTCTTTGCATTAGAATACATTGATGGGGATGCTACTGAAGAGTATTTGAATTCCTTAAAAAAGAAATTTCCTAAAATTACTTTTAAGTTATTCATACAGCCTTTTGAACGGTTGGGTTTGACTTATACGAAACTCTTAGAAAATACTGAAGGATATTATATCAATATTGAAGATGATTTGCGTACTGTTACTGATCCGTGTGCGCAATTAGTCGATAATATTAAATTATTTCGTGCTGATCCGAGATTACTTGGCATACGTATGGATTTACGCGATGAGACGGTATTCGCAGGATGCCCAAGATTTCCTGAAACATTTAGTATCGAAGGGACGCAATACGTTATATGGCGACAATGGTGTTCCGGTGGTGCTCAGCTAATGGATGCGTATAAAGTAAGTGATATTGGTGGATTTATTACGGATCACGCACCAGATCAGTATATTCAGACTGAACATGACCAATCACGTAAGATGCGCGAAGCTGGAATGTATACAGGAATTAACCTTTCATACTATGGATGTCTTGCACATATAGGTCATCATGGCGTACAGGGCGGAGATCGTGGATGGACTGTAGAGCAATATGCTGAAATGGCTGAAAAGGGTTGGTGTGGTGATGGGACGGATAAGCAGGCGAAGAAGCCTCGCGAACACTTTTTAGGTAAGAGGAAAGAGAATGGATTACCCTAAAATCTCTGTATGGATTACAAGTACGGGTAGATTTGAATTCCTGAAAACGACTATAGACAGTTTTCTTGAACACAATACGTATCCGGATATTGAATGGCTTATTTTTGAATCCGTACCAACTGGAGAAAGTCGTAAGTATTTCAATACTACTCTTATAGATACTGAAAAATGTGTACAATATCTTAATGAGTTAGATATGCCTAATAAACGTCTTTGGGTAGAACCTTGGCCGCCATTTGGGAATGTTTTATCTAAATTTTTGGCAGTGACTGATGCAAAATACGCAATATGTCTTGAAGATGATTGTTTATGTTTATGTGATCCGAAAGAACAGTGGCTTGATGGTATTGAACTGCTCAAAGATGATCCTAACCTTTTAGGTTTTCGAAATGATTTATCCAATCCTTCAGTCGATGAAACAGACAAAAGATTCACTGGTGTTAAACGTCATCCAATTTCTGACTATCTCTACTGGCCTACTGCAGGGGGTGCTACATTTGTAGATGTAGATAAGATGCAGAGAATTGGAGGTTATCCAGTAGATCATCCATTGAAAGATTTTTGGCGAATCGAATGTCATCAAAATGAAGCAATGGTGAAGCACGATATGTATATGGGCGTGATGTTGAAATATTTTGGATCTTTCGCACATATTGGGCATACAGAAGTTACCGGGCGTGATCGAGCATGGAGTAAGAAGATCTATATGGATATGGCTGCGGATGGTCACTATGGTCGACGTGATAAAGGGACGAACCTTCATGTAATTGCCAATCAACTCGCACTCCTGCAAGCATATTGGCGCAAACATCATGTAATTCATAATCACCACGTACTTTCTGGAAATACAGGAAAGACTACTTGGGATCATTTAAAAGTAGCGGATAAAATAGTATCAGGAAGTCACATCCTTGAAATTGGTCCAGGTTTGGGCTATAGTACCGTAGCTGCGGTGAATAAAGGTGTTCATGTATCTATAATGGATATTGTTCCTGAAGCTTTTGAATGTGTAAAAGATATTGTTGAACACACATATCTTGATGGAGTCGACGAACTCCCTGAACAATATTTTGACTTGGTGATTTCACATAATGTATCATGTCATCAATCAGACGATACGTTAAGAAAACAGATACGCACTGTTGTACGAAGTTTAAAACCTGACAGAGTATTTGCACTTGGTGTAGCTGGCAATGGTCTTGCGCCTTGGCCAAAAGATTTCCAGCCTAAATGTGAAATAGATGTTCTTGAAGCGGGAGCTATGATGCGTAATGAAGACAAAATTAAGCAAATAGTAAGTGATGCAGGAGGACAAATTACACGTATTTGTAGAGGTATTAGTACCGTTAACAATTATATTTATAGTTATGTTGTGCATATCAAAAAGGATAAAATAGATGGATCTGATTGAGGGATTTGATTATCCTAAGATATCTGTATGGCTTACTAGTACGGGTAGGTACGATCTAGTTAAGCAAGATATTGAATCGTTTATGGAACATAATACCTATCCAAATTGGCAATTCATTATTTTCGAGTCTGTGCCTACGGAGGAATCGTTACAACATTATAATACTCCTTTATTACAGTCAGATAAGTGCATTGAGTATTTGAAGACGGTACCTAATGTACATAAGTTAATAATTGAACCTTGGCCTTATTGGGGTAACGTTGCCCAATCTCTTCTTGATGCGACCGATACAGATTATTTCATCAATTTGGAAGATGATTGGACTACTATTTATGACCCTCATGAATGGTTTGTTGAGGCAATCAAGCTTCTACGAAAGAAGGATAACCTATACGGATTGACGGGTAATTTACAGCGCCCCGAATTTAATGAAGCTTGGCCAGGTTGGGTACATCCTAAATATGGCGGAGGTGTCGTGGATGACGGCGAACATTGTTATGCATACGGTATACTTGTGTCGATGGGTGGTATGCTATCTAAGACTGCAGTGGCTAAAAGTGTAGGTTTTCCGACGGATAAACATATTAAACATGGGAGTATCAGATCTCCGGAGAACCCTGAAGGATTGTTTGGAGATAGGATCCTTTTTGCGGGGTATAGAGGTGGAAGGCTATTAAACTATTGGGGCTGGTTTAGGGCAAATAGCGCATATAGTGTAAATGGGCTCAATAAGACTGGTACTGCTGAACATATTAAACTTCAGCAGGCGATGGTTGATGCAGGTAAAGTCGGAAAGGGTCGGCCGTGTGGGAGAAATCGATAAATGGAATTAGATATGGACCAATGTGCATATCCGCAATGTATATTAACGGTTACTGCGATACCGAGCATATATACAGTGCATACAGTTGTAGATGGGAATATTGACAGAACATTAATAGGCGCAATTCGCGTTAACGATCAAATACCCGGTAGTATTGACCCGTTAATTGAAATTTTTCAATATATTGAAAGGTGTTTTAATTATATCGGTAACGTGGCGCTTAGTAATGGGCATTCAATTTTATATCCGGCAACAGTTCCTCGGGCGATCATGCGAGCCCAACAAGATTTATTGAGAGTATTTAATAGTAGGATCAATATCACGGATGGGGAGATAGAATGAGTGTAATCATGGTGACAGGCGGAACTGGTAGTCTTGGTTCGTATCTGATCGACTTTTTACATAAAGCTGATGTGCACCATAACTTTGTTGTATTTTCCAGGGACGAGCAGAAACAGTACAGGATGGCGTTGAGATATCCCGACGATCCTAGAGTTTTTTTTGTACTCGGCGATGTACGAGATCAGCAAAGTGTATCGGATGCGGTTGCGCACTATAAACCTGACGTTGTTGTGCACACGGCTGCACAGAAACACGTCAAAATTTGTGAACATAATCCTATGCAGACTGTGTTAACAAATATTCACGGTACAAAACACGTTGTTCGTGCATGTTTAGCGAATGATGTTAGGGCGGCCTGTTTCGTCTCTACCGATAAAGTAATTGCGCCACGTACGCTTTATGGCATGACTAAAAATATTGCGGAACATATATGGGCAAATGCATCCAAGAAAAAGAGTAATACTCGATTTGTAGGTGTACGGTATGGCAACATATTAAATTCTGCCGGGTCACTGATTCCTTTATATCTACATCTCATGAAACAACCCAATCCCGTCTTTCCTGTAACCGATGAACGGATGACTCGGTTCTTCATTACATTTAGTCAAGCCATCGGTTTGATTATTCACTCAATTATAGATGGAATAAATCAGGATCCGCGAGTGTTCGGTAATATTGAAATAAACTCTCCTCCCATTCATACGATAGATAGGGAAATATTTAGAATTCCGAAGTTACCTTCTATCAAAATTAAGGATATTGCTGAGATATTTGCAGAGCATGTAAATGGGGAAGTTGAGGTAATTGGCGCATTTGAAAGTGAAAAATTAAGTGAGTCGATGGTAGATGGTTATGATTCTGCTGATGGTCCATTTGCATCGAAGAAAGAAGTAAAAGAGTTGTTAATAACGGAAGGACTTTTGCCTTCGGGGGAGAAGTAACATGAAAATGATGGTCACAGGCGGAGCTGGTTTTATTGGTCATGCTGTCGTCGACTTATTACATACTTTAAGGACTCATGAACTTTTAGTAGTCGATAACCTTTTGTACGAAGATAACTATCTTCGGAATGTACCCTTTCAAGCAGGTAATGTAGGTGATCCGAAGTTTATGATACCCCTTTTAAAGAAGTTTCAACCGGATGTAGTGATACATTTAGCAGGAATTGTTGGAGATGCTGCTTGTAATGCGCGGCCACAGGAAACTAGGATAGCTAATATTACATCAGTTGAGATTTTACGCGACTATTTTGAAGGTAAGCTTATTTTCCCCTCATCGTGTTCAGTATATGGTGCAAATGACGATCTCGTAACTGAAGAATCTCCTTTCAATCCATTGTCACTATATGCAGAGACTAAAATACGTGCAGAAGAGATTTTGAAAGATAAGCCCCAAGTATTCATTCCACGGTTAGGTACAGTCCACGGTGTAACGGGAAGACTGCGTAACGATTTAGTGGTTAACATTTTGTCGATTCGTGCGCTTATTGAGGGCAAGATATCAGTATTTGGCGGAGAACAGTATCGGCCTATGCTACATGTGCGAGATTTAGCAGAAGTTATGGTGGGCCAAAGTTTTGCGATGTGTCCCGGCGTCTTTAATTTACTTGAACGTAATTATAAGATTATTGATCTCGCTCATATTGTTCAGGAAGTGATTCCTACTGTTGAAATTGAAGTCACTGAAATGGAGTTTGAAGATCGGCGGAATTATAAAGCATCGGGAGAAAAGGCGAAACAGCAGTTAAAGTTTGCACCAAAAGCATCCATATGCGATACAGTGACGGATATTGCCCGCATTTATCGTGAGGGACGTATTAAAGACTTTTCACATATCAAGTATTCAAATATCTCAACTCTCCAGTTTAGGGGTAAGTTATGAAGACCGCACACTTAGTTAAAAGAGATCTGTTCGTAGATGATAGAGGTCACTTTACGAATATTCCTCTGCTATTACCTGAGCTTAAGTTTAAAGGTAAGCGAGTTTATGTATGTGATAATTTTCAAACTGGGACAGTTCGCGGGTATCATCATCATAAGCATGAAGCGAAGATTTTTATTTGCTTGAAAGGCGGTATTAAGTTTGTATTACTTCCTGGTGATATGATGTTGACTGATAATCCGACAGGTTGGAAGCCTGAAGTATTTACACTGTCGGGAAATTTGCCGTGGGCATTGTATGTTCCTGAAAATTATGCCAATGCATGGCAAACTCTTACTGACGATGCTATTATGATTGGCGTATCGAATGTAACGGTAGAAGCAAGTTTAGAGGATGATAAGAGATGGGATCCTAAAGTGAATCACTCAGAGTATTGGGAAACGCAATCGAGATAAGTAAGAAAGAACAGGCAATACAGCGGGCTCTTGGGACTTTAGAACATGTGGAGTGCCGAAATTGTGGTAAGGTCTTAGCTAAGAGAACTCTCTCATGGGAGTGTGATCATGGTATGTTTCACGATATTTATACGGGCTTATCAGAAATTGTAGCTACGGGACCTGTGATATTTCGGTGTAATTATTGCGAATCAAAAAATCTCAAAGAAGTAGTGTAAGGAAAAGTTATGTACATAGTTACCGGAGCTTCGGGAGGATTAGGGCGAAAAGTAATCGAAGAACTAGTACGTCGTGAGCAATGTGTTGTAGGGTTGTATGGTACTAATTGTCCTAGTACGCCATGGCCTACAGATACTCTCTATATTCGGTATGAGTTAACTACTTCTTCGAATATTATGGCTAAACTTGTTTCAAGAATGCCGCAAATAAAAGATGAAGATATTCATCTAATTCACTTAGCAGGAATTACTATAAATGCATCAATAAGTAAGACTACTTTTGCAGGCATTCAACAACAGTTTGAAGTAAATTGCTCGGGCGTACTTCATCTTATACGTGAATTATGGCCCCAGATGAAAGAGAAACAGTTTGGTAGACTTATTTTCGTAAGTTCCGTCGTTGCCCATCGCCCTGTTTTTGGCGCACTGGGGTATAGTATAACTAAATCTGCTATGGAAGGAATGGTGAGGGGCTTACTTCCTGAAGGAATTAAGAACAACATCTTACCGTTTGGGATTGGTTTAGGTTACACTGAATACGGAATGATTGCACAAGTACCTGAAGCACATCAAGAGGCATTAAAGAAGACTATTCCAATGGGTCGATTTGGGAATTTTGAAGAGGTTATGAATTCCATTGACTTCTTAATCAATACTCCTTATATGGCGGGACAAATTCTACCTTTAAATGGTGGGTTACATCTTGTATAAGTTCGACTTAGTAACGGACTTTTTTGCGTACAAAGCGTTGCATAATGAATTATTTCCTTCAAGCGATATATCGTTTGAATGGATTGATTGGTGGTTCAATACAGTACATGCGGGAAAGGTGCGTATATATGGTGCATACGTGAATGATGGTGATGTGTTAGTAGGTATTTGGGGAGTAGAGCCGCGACAATTTTGCTTAAATCGTAAGGTCATTGACGTAGGTAGATGTTTTGCTGTAGGTATTCAGAAGGATCACAGACGTATAGGATTATTCACT
>Ga0075125_10001681_pt1 | contig 10784 bp, 18 predicted proteins | sample AntAceMetag02UKN_FD_69810 | JGI IMG/M metagenome (GOLD analysis project Ga0075125, IMG submission 69810) | Saline lake microbial communities from Ace Lake, Antarctica - Antarctic Ace Lake Metagenome 02UKN | ecosystem: Environmental > Aquatic > Non-marine Saline and Alkaline > Saline | place...
ATTCGTCGTTACTCTGTTTCTCTGTAAAAAATTCATTAACCCATTCTTTTGCAACTGTTAACCAACTATAATCTTTTAACAGACAGGCTTGATGCTTTGCTTCCCATAGTTCCTTATCAGTCAGTAATTTAACAACTGAGTCAACAAACTGTTCTTTATATTCTGGAGTTCTTGGGTCTCCTTTGATTCTAATACTAGTATCGTCTGGAGCAGTTTCAGTTAAACCACCCAAATCTGAAGTTACTATTGGTGTTCCACCAGCCTGTGCTTCATAAGCTGTGATACAACTTGTTTCTAAATATGTATTGGGATAAGCAAGTACTTCTGCCTTCATAAACTCTTCAGCTAATTGGTCTTGTTTAATACTACCACTATAGTCAATTCCGTCAGTATTTCGTAAGGTATCATATAACATTGTAAATTCTTCATTGTCATATGCTGAACCATATACACCCATTGAACTAAATACTTTCAAATGTGCGTTTGGTACTCTTGCTTTGATTTTTGGAAACACTTCAGCTAATATATCTAATCCTCTAAAAGGAGTTGATGTATATATTAATCTTCCTGGTACTTTTTGAATATTTTCTGTATTTTTAAATCTTCCCATATCAACACCGTTTCGTGTTGTGAATATTTGGTCATCTGTTATAAAAGGATACTTCTTTTGTAACTCTTTCTTATGGAACTCTGTTAATACAAATACTTTATCAAAGTTTTTGTGTGCTCCTTCCATACTGTTATACACAGGGTCACCTGGTAAATCATGTGTCCATAGACATACTTTTTTAGCATCAAAGTCTTTTTTGAAATCTATTTTACTTAATAAATCTGTATTACGACTTACTATTAACAAATCAGCGTTCAATCCTTTGATTGATTGTAAATTTGGCATTAAGTCGTGATAGTGTACATTATCATATATTCCTGGTCTTTGACAATTACAAAAGACATGAACATTGAATTTGTGTTTATTTGCAAATATACTTGATAAATTAATAACAGCAGTTTCTGAACCACCTAATCCACGAAGTTCTAATTCGTTTCCTGCAAATGGATTTGCATTGTGATTAACAAATACTATTGTTTCTTTGTCTGGGTCTCTTCCCAATTCTTTATTTTTAGTATTTACTATTTCTTCTTTACCCATTGAAGTTAATTTTTCACTGCAAATCTTTCTTACAGCATCTTCTGATGGATAAAATTTCTTTTTATACATATCATAATGGTCACATAGTATTCCACTATCTGCCCATACTTTATGTCCTAATTTTCTAGCATGATGAAAAAAATAATGGTCTTCTCCGACAGGACATTTAAGTTTTCTCCCATCATCTGCTTCCATTATCCAATTTTCTTTAAAGTAAGGTATTCCTGCTTTATCAAAGTCGTCGAATACTTTCATATTAATTAAACAACAACCTAGTCCACTTCCAGCAACTTCAAATAATTCGTCTACTGGGAATTTATACATTGGTCCTGCACCTTCTCTCTCGAAGATTACAGGTGTTTCATTTTCTGTTTTTGTCCAGTAAATACCTGTGATTATATCTTGTTGATGTGCTAATAATCGTTGCATTATATCTTTTGGAACAAACACATCGTCGTCTACGAATAATAACCATTCATAGTTTTCTTTTTTAGCTTTCTTTACTACATCTATACGATTTTTAGCATATCCACTTTCGTCTTCTACTATGATATACTTCCAAATCATTCCTACTGGATAATAATGTCTCAATTTATCCATATGTGTCATCCATTTGATACTTACTGTACCTCGTGTGATGATTCCTATTCCTAAACCTGCGGGTTTTGTCATTTTATTTTCTCACCTATTTTAAATATTAATTATAATTTAACAATTACCTTTTCTTCCACCAGTTTTTCTTCCTGCTCCCTTTTTACTTGAAGTTCTACCAAGTCTTCTGCCTAATCCTATACCTTTTCCTCTGCCTCTACCATCTCTTGGTCCTTGTGAACCTTTTCTAGGTCCTGTTCCATCTTTATTTGCCATTTTATATCACCTATTTTAAAATTAAAAAAAGAGGCAAATGCCTCAAAAAGTTTTAAACCTCGTCGTATTGAAGTCTGAATTGTTTTTGTTGCGTTGCTCCTGCTGGTGCGGCTGTTGTTATACTTGCTTGTAGAACAATAAAGTCGCTTTGATTGGAACCTGCTGCTGAAGTTGTTAAACTTGCTGCTAAAACTCCAGTAAAACCGATATTAGCTGCTCCAGGGTCTGCTTCGGGCATTGCGTTGTTTGCTTGTCCTTCTGCTGCGTTTGTAGGTTCTACATATGTTGTAGTTCCACCATAACTTGAAGTTGTTGCTGAAATTTGCAAATCTTCACCTGAAACGTATCCTGAACCACTTGAACTCATCCAAAACTGAAGATTCTCAATTCTAGTAAAGCTTCCAGTCCACATTCCTTTTACCCATTTTGCATACGAATATGTTCCTGCTGTAATTGGATATGTACTAGGTGCTAAATTTGCTGCATTTGTGCTTCCTAAATTTAAATTAGTAGGTACGGACGAATCTCCTGCTGTTGCATTATATTCAATCCAGCTGAACGTGGCTACCATTTTATTTTCCTCTTATTGTTTCTATACATTTTTTTACATCCTCCTTGATGTCACTTTCCCAAAATCTATACACATTATATCCCTTTGATACTAAATATAAAGTCTGTCTTAAATCTTTATCTGTACCTATAGGATAATTATGCCAATAATTTCCATCACATTCTATGACGGCATTGTATTGGGGAATGTAAAAATCAGCTACTCCTAATTTATATCCATACTGCATTTTAAAACTAAAATTTAATAGTTCTAATTCCTGTTTAACTAATCGTTCTGGTAAAGTCATTTTATTAGGCATCTTTCCTGAAGAAAGATATTTTATTGTAGCATTTCTTATTTTCCCTTTTGTTTTCTCAGTATGAGGAACAAAATGACCAGGTCTTTTACCAGCTTGTATTGATTTTAATCGACCTTTTTTAATATTTTGTATTCTAATTTCTCGTTCTTTATCACTCATTAATCTATGTTGTTTTAAAGCTTTTTCACGATTAATGTTACGTTTAGATTCTAATATTATATGTTTATCTTTTTTAATATTAAATTTATTTAAATAATTACAAATAGTACGTTGACATACATTTAAATATTTTGCAAGTTCTCGTGTAGTTTTATCATTAGTAATATATTCATCTATCAAATTATGTTTATTCACTTTCCGTTTCATATAATTATTTGATGGTATTTTATATCACTTGTTTGTTTTAGAACAATAGTTTACTACTATTCCTTATATTATATGAAGATTTGTATTCTTCGCTCTATAAGTATATATATGAAACTATTACTATATTAATGTTTGCATTTTAGAAAGCTTTATATATGAGGAAATTTAAAAAGAATTAGATTATCTTGTTTCTACTTTAGCTCCAGCACCTACTCTCATATAAAGTAGTCCAGATAAATCATCATTGATTGTTAAAGTCATCTTATCTTCATCTTCAGCTTTAAGAACAACTGTTTCATTAAATTGCACATTTAAACTTAGCCAGTTATTGGTAGCATCACCACCTTGCCCAGTTATGGTTGCATTACTTAAAGTCATAAAATCAACAAACTTATTAATTGTTGCAGCACTTATTGTTGTTCCTGATTGTATTCTTTTATAATTAATACCTGAAGCGATTGAAGTTCCAAGTACTGTGTCATAAGGAATGTTAGGTGAAACAGCAGTTCCTACAGCTGCCACAACTATTTGAAAACTCTTAACAAGTAACCAGGTTCCTTTATCAGGTTTCAATTCAAATACAATAGGCGTTCCTGTTTCTTCAATTTGTACATCATCTAAATAATATTTAGGTGCTCTACCTTCTTAGGAATTCTAAATTTAATTTCTGTTGCTCCTGCAAACATATAATCAGAGAAAAATCTTTCTTTATTTTCTATTTCACTAGACATAATAGTTGTTTTAATTAACATTCCATCTACTAGAAATTGAAAATCATAAAAATCGTCTCCTGCATAGTAATAAATTCTTTTATCTTTACAAAGACGTTTAAAATCTGCAAATCCTAGTACTAATGGAACACTCATTTTTATCCCTGTCTGTATATTGCTACCCAAGAATCTGTTGCGATTAATTCACATGTAATTATCATTGTAGGTGTTACACCATTATCTTTAAGTGCATCAGCTACTTCAACTAAAGTACCTGCTAATGTGTGCCAATATCCATAATCTACTTTTGCGACTGTCATATTTTTTACCTCTTAAATATATTTTTAATAAACTTTACTATAATTTGCCATATGTTTAATTTACAATCACATGTTATAGTTCCACAGCTAACTTTTTCTGCTGTTTTTACTCTTTTAACTTTTTTCACTTTCTTTTTTTTATATTGAACATGATTTAATTTTGAATTATCCACCATCGTATTTGAACCTCTCATCCTTTGTTTCTGCATATAATGCATCTAAATATCTTTTTTTCGAATTTTCCCAGTTATAATATTCAACTTCTTTTTGTGCTGTTTCTATAACTAATTTTCTAAATTTTTCATCAGTAAGTATACGTTGAATATACTCTCTGGATTTCTTAGTATCATATGGGTCTACACATGTATGTGGATAACATCGTCTAACACTTTCAACACGATTACTTCCAACAACAGGTACTCCCAATGAAGCAGTATCTACTGTTACTCTTCCGTAACTATGTAATGTGAATGGTTCATATACTAATTGACTTTCACTTAATTGGTCACAAAAATCCATATAATTTGTTCCTAACATTACATCATTATATAATGTTTCAGTTACAAAAGCTTTCTTATCTTCTGTTGGATTATAACCTATTAATCTTGTTTTTAAATTATGATTTCTCACAGCAAAATGTGGAATGTATTGAAATCCATCATATCTATGCCAAGATACTGAAATATAATCTATTTTTGGTTTATGCTGAATTGCTTTAAGTCTTTTGACATAAGCTGGGTGTGGCATTTCATAAACTTTTCTTCCAGTTAATTCTGAAAGAGTTGAACATTGATAATATTCAGTTCCAAATATCATATCTGCTCCAGCTAATTCTCTTCGAACAGTTTCTGGATAATCAAATGATGGTTGCCACAATTCAGTTGTATAATCATTATTAACAACTAACTTTGTTTTTGAATCTTTTCCTAATTTTTCTCTAACTGTATTTATTAAATTCATATCTTGAACAGACATATTAACTCTAATTATATCAAAATCTCCGTCTTTAAGTGTCGGTAATATATCTTGTGCTTTATATACTTTTCCTTTAAATACATTTAACCATTGATAACTTCCAGTTCTCAATAGTTCTTCATCTAATAATGCCATATGAACATGATTTGTTATATCGCAATATTTTAATTTAGTCTCACTCATTTATTTTCACCTGCAAAAATGAAATAAATAATACTATTATTTTCTAATAGTATCTTTATTCATATTATGTTCTTTGAACTCGATATTACTATCAATTGTTTTAATAGGGTTTCTATTAAAAACACCTTCTTTTTTATGTGAAACGAACTTAACATCGTTAGATTCGTTCAACGTCATTATACTAGGCATTTTATTTACTTCGTATAGTTCCTTCTGGTGTTGCTGTTCCTTCAATTCCACTAGCTTTATCAACTACTACTGTTTTTGAATCTAATTTTTTAGCAGGTACTGCTTTACTTGCTGTTCTCAATGTGATTCTATCATCAGTTGTAATATTTTTTGCACTGGGTCCTCCCATGACCTCTGTAGGATATTGATTCATTTCTTCCTCTTTCATGTTTTTAAATCTCATTTGACCACCTTGTAGGTCACTTGGATAATCTGCTGTCATTTTATTTATTCCTCCTTTGGATTTTCTACAAATGTTTCATATAGATTAAATTCTCTTTCTGTTAAGTCTTTACTTTCATTAAGTTTTTTAAGTGCGTCTTGGATTATATCTAAAGTTTTTTCTCCTATTTCTATTTCTTTAGTTTCTGCTGCTTTTGAAACGTCCCAAGTTACTTGGTCACCAGTTTGCTTAATGTTGAAATGTTTGATTTCTTTCTCATTCATACTTAAAGATTCTTTAAGTTGTCTAAGTATTTTTAATGTTATAAAATCTCCTTTTTCTGGTAATTTGTTTAACAAATTCAATCTATCTACTAAATTTAGTTCATATTTCATTTTAATTCTCACCTTTACTTATTTACTTCTTTTTTTTACTTACTTTCTTTTTTTTTGGTTTGTCTTCTGCTAATTCTATTCCTGTTAAATCTGCATGATTAGGCATTTTTGTGCTTTTGAATCCTGTAGCTGAAAATGGTAATTTTACTTTAATATCTTTAGCATTATTTTCTAGGAATTCTCGTGCATTAAATCCGCCTGTCATTTTAATTGGACCTTTTATTGTTGTCATTTTTAGTTAACCTCGTAATTATAATAAAAAAAAATAAAAAAAATTATTTTATTTAAGTTGCTGTATCGAATACTGGAATGTATTTTGTTGAACCAGCTACATCTATTACAATGCAACTATTACTATTACCACCATCTGTATCAACAGTTAATGCTGAATGTGGTGCTATACCAGATGTTTCAAATTCGAATGCATTTGTTATAGTTCCAGTTCCATCTTTTCGACTGAATTTAATACCAGATGGTACTACTGCACTATCTGAAGACATAAGACCAACTAAAGCTTCTCCTAAATTGTTGTTACCGCATCGTGCAATTAAACCATAATCAGCATAACCACTTCCGCCCATATCAGCTACTATACAAGATGCTTCTCCTGCAATGTCAACAGTATTATCTCTCATTGACGCATAGACTGCTGCTGCTTGTCTATTAACAGTTCCGCTTCCACTAACAGCTACTCCTGCGACGATACCATAAACACCACCAGTTGCTTCTAAAGTTGCTGCTGCTGTTACTTCTGTCATAGCCATCATACCAGTAAACTGATTACCAGCTATTGCACCATCAATAACAACTCTACCTCTTGTAGCGTAACAATCTGTTGTATTGTGACTAATATTTATTTTAGTATAGTCACCAATCCAGATACCATGTTGTAAGACTGTTCCTGCTCCTGCTCCAGATGTTGCGTAAGTTTTATACTCACCAATAACATACTTATCTGCTGCTCCCATTTGAGCTGTTATGCTACTTCTTATCATACAAATACTATCAGCAACTGAACCAAATGCAATAGCGGCAGTTCCACCTATATTAATTGCGGCTTCATTGAATCCTAATCCCCATGTTCCTGTTACTTCCATCTGTGATGCTGAGACATCTCCAGCTAATACAAATAAACCATTTACTGTTAAAGTATCAGTTGTTGCATCACCGAAAGTAAGATTTCCTTCGATTGTTAAATCATTATCTACTGTAAGGTCATTAACCTTAAGTGTGTTATTTCTAAATCCATATACTGTCATTTTGTTTTCCTCGTTTTATTTTTGACGTTCAAAAAAATAAATTGAACGGGAAATTAATCCCGTCAAAAAATTTAAACGTGTGTTGTTAGCTTACTCTTTTGCGAAGTATCCTAAACAAATTGCGTTCTCATTGATTCTTGTATATTTGTACCAAGCATCTAATAGAACTTTGTAGGTTCTTTCGTCGTGTAGAGTTTCTACTTTGATTTTAGCTTTCTCTTTCCAAACAATTCCTGCTGCTGCTGTTGGGTCTATCATCATTGCGATATATCCGTCAACGCCCCATGCATCACTTGAGTTAGTTCTAGCTTTGCACATTGTAGTTACTTCGATTTTAACACCGATGTATTCTTCAATTGTACCTTTATTTACAGTTGTTGGGTCTCCTTTTTCAGAAGCATTTGTGAATTGACTTGATTTAAGTAATTCTCTGAACTGATAAGGGTGTAAAAAGATAACTGCGTCGCCAGATTTCTTTGCAAACTTTTTAACTTGCATCTCGATAAGCATCTCAACAATTTTGTCGACTGTAATTTTGTCGCCAGCTACTAATGATGCTTCACTTGCTGCTTCAGTTGTGTTGTTTGCTAAGGTTGAACCTCCCCAAACAGATGATGCTCCGTCAGTTGCATGAACTGTTGCTCCAATTAATGAAGTTACTGCGTCATCTTCAATTGTTTCAAGATATTGTCTAACAAGTTGCTCGTGAGCCATTTGTACAATTGATACTCTTGTTGCACTAGCAGTTTCGAATGAAATTTCGCATCCACCTAATTTTACATCTGCTGATGTTAGACTAACTGTGATGTTATCTGCTGTGTTGAATAAAGTCATAACTCTTGCTACTCCTTCTATACTTCCTGTTCTTCCGCCCATTAAATTTACATCTCCTATTTTAGGAAGGATTAATGTAACGTCGTTTGTAGCCATAAGGTCGTCAAACTCTAAAAAGTATTTTGAAATTACTCTATTAGGTTGAGCATCAAATATAATTTTTTCTGACCATGTGCTTCCCATTACAGAACCAATACCTGCTGTTTGTGAACCCCAACTGGATGTACCAATCATAGTTACTGCAAGTTGTTCTGCTGATTTCATGTCACTCATTTTTATTATCCTCTTATTATTTTATTTAAAATTATGTAATTTTACATAACTTTAATTTCTTTAGCTGATTGGGTTTCCAATGCTGCTAATTTCTGTGCCATCATAGTTGCCCACTCTTTTGTAGATAACTGTTCAGGTGCTTTTTGTGCTGGTTGTACTTCTTTTGGTTTCTCTGTTACTTTTATGTCTTCTTCACTTAAACTTTCTGAAGTTTTACCTTGACTAGGTATTACTACTGACTCTTCTTTGCTTGTTTTACTAAGTTGTTCAATTGCTAAATCAGCAATTTCATTAAATTCGCCTAAGATATCTTCACTTAATTTACTAAGTTGCTCAACTGATTTTTCTTGTCCTAATTTTCCGTATTTAACAGATAATTGTTCAACAAAATCTTGTTTTTTCTTGGTAGCGATTTCTAATTCTGCTTGTTTATAAACATCAAGCTGTGTTGATAATTGCTCGATTTGTTTATCAGATTCTTCTTTTTCTGCTTTAAGAGCTTCAACTGATTGTTCTAATTCTTTATTACCAACATAAAGTGCTGCTAATTCAGCTTTAACTTCTTTGATTATCATTAGTTGTTCAGCAGATTGCTTAATATCTTCTTTTAACTGTTCATCTTCTTTTTCTGCTTCTTCTTCAACTGCTTCTTCTTTGGGAGCTTCTTCTTCTTTAACTTCCTCAACAACTTCTTCTTCTACAGGTTTAGCTTCTTCTACAGGTGCTTCTTCAGCAAGTGATTCAGCTTCCTCTTCTTTAGCTTCTTCTTTAACTTCTTCAGCTTCTACTTTAACTTCTTCAGCTTCTACTTTTTCTTCAGCAACTTCTTCAGTTACTTCTTCTTTAACTTCAACTGGAGCTTCTTCCTTAACTTCTGCTTCGGGTTTTTGCTCTTTGACTTCTTCGGTCATTTTATTCCTCCTTATGATTATCCTTTAAGTTTTCCTAAATAGTCATCTATTAGGAAACTAAAATATTGAGATTCGGATAATACTTCTTTTTTTTTATTTACTCTCTTTTTAAATATGCTGTTTGCAGCATTAAATGCTCTTGCGTCACTTTTTGTTTTACTATACACGTTATTAAATACTTGTACCCATTGGTGCCGCACTTTCTCTGGATATTTTTTTAAATAACTAGGATATTCATCGTAGCTGTAAGGCATTATCTTACCTCTATGCTATTACCTTGTGCTTTTCCTTCTACACATAATGATAGTTCAGTGTAAGTTAAATCTACACCTATTTCACCATATTGATTATCATAATCTTTATAAGATAAAATAGTTGCACTTACTTGTTTAATTAAACCATCGTAAATATTTCTTGCAGCAGTTTCATCATTAATATGACCTTCCCATCTAATAGCTCTTACACTATCATCGTAATAAATTCTATCAACTTTACCAATTATTCCACTTACTTCGACTAATACACCGTTATAAGTCTTTTTATGGTCATATATGATTGGGAATTTTCTATTAACTGGGTTAATAGTTGATTTTTTTAATTCTGATGCTGGATAGTATTTTGTATCATGTCTACCTTCTGGTAACATAATACCACCGACTAGTAATGGTAATTTAAATTTACTAGTCTTACTTAAACTTTCAGCAGTCATTATCATTGAAGATACTTTTTCTTTAGTTACATTATCTAATCCTAGATAATATTTTTCTATCTTTTTTAGACAACTAAGTTGTTCTACTTCTAAATTTAACTGTAAATCAAGTTTACTTTCTAGTTCTATAAATCTTTTTCTATCCATTTTATATATCATCAAGATTGTCAAATCTTGAATGTTTAATTTTAGATACGACTTTCGTATGCAATTGTTCTATATCTTTTTTAGTTAAACCTTCTGGTTTACCATTGTATAGTTTATGTAGTAAGGAATGTGTCAAAAGTATTTCTCCTTTACTTAAAGATTCAACATTTAAATCTTTAGTAATTAGAAAGCCTGGGGTATCATTGATACCGTCAGACTTTCCGTGCAGGTGAGACCTTTGTTTCCGGAAACCATTAATTTGTGAGTTAAGTTTGCTTAACAAATCATTATATCTATCTTCATTCATATTATTATCCTTTAAATGATGAATCTTGTGATTTTGTCATTTTCTTTTTATTACCAGCTTGACTACCTTCTGGACTTCCAGGTTCTTGCGAATGCCAAGTTTTCATATTCCCTTCTTT
>Ga0075125_10001684_pt1 | contig 10779 bp, 26 predicted proteins | sample AntAceMetag02UKN_FD_69810 | JGI IMG/M metagenome (GOLD analysis project Ga0075125, IMG submission 69810) | Saline lake microbial communities from Ace Lake, Antarctica - Antarctic Ace Lake Metagenome 02UKN | ecosystem: Environmental > Aquatic > Non-marine Saline and Alkaline > Saline | place...
TGGTGTCTGGGTGTGCCCGCGGTGTTGACACCATGGGCGAGGACTGGGCTAATGCGCATGGGATCCCCATCTCTCGCTTCCCGGCCGCACTTCAGTCCCGTACTCGCTCTGCAGACGCGAGCTCACCTGCCCAGTGACTCGCGAGTTCTTCTTCCGCATCCGTTGCCCTCCAGCTGTCCTTGCCTTGCGGCAGTGATGAGGGGCGACACTCGCCCCTATACTACTGTGTAGGGTTATTTGGGGCCCAAACCCACAAAAAAGTTTCACGCATGCCGGAAGAGACTGTAAAAGCGGGAGTTAGGCGGATAGGCGCCAAGGTGTGACCATGAAGCGATTGAAGCAGTCTGGAGTAGGAAGCGAAACTATGAGGTAGCAAGTTGTCGCAGAGAACCATGGCCCTGGCATGGGTCATGATCACCGCCTCAAGGCGCGCGGCGCTGTGCCATACTGTCGGCAGGCTGGGTGTGTCTGGCGTTGGCGGCTGTTGTGCGATGGCTGGCTGATGCGGGAACCCCGAGCCGGGTAGCCCTGACCAATCGCCCTGCCGAAGGGCCGTGGTGGCGAGCGAGGCCTCGGTGGATATGCTCGTGCTGAGCAGGTACAGCTGCCTGTTTGCCCGAGAGACAGGCGGCAGGCTCAAGTGGCTGAACAGCGTCTGCAGTAGTAGACTGCAGCTACACTGTCGTCGGTAGGCGTCCGAGATGCCGACTCTGAGGTGAAATGGTTAAATGGTGAAATCGGTTTCAGAAGAGCTCCCTGTATATACCACCTCAACCCATACTACCACTCAATCTCCATCAAAGTAGTCCAGAATAGATTTCACCATTTAACCACCTAACCGTCTCTGCAGGAATGGCTCGTATCGTATGCGATCGCCTGCATCAGCGCAAGCCGTACTCGATGCCCTGAGCTGTCTATATATCGCCTACGCAGACTCACTGAATGGACGCATCGCACAGCTGGAGGATCTGCTGGAGCAGTCAGTGGAGTTCCTGGAGCCAGAGGAATACGTGGGCCTGACCGACGAGGATCGCGAGACAGAATGGGGCCGGAAGAGGGGCTTCGCGAGGCTCAACATGACCGAGGCCAACCGGCTCGAACGGCAGCACCACATGCTACGGGAAGTACAAAACGCACTCAACGAATAGGAGCGGAGACTGTGGCAGAACGGGAAATTGAGCACACGGGAGAAGGGGACTGGCGTGACTGCAAGCTACGGTGGGAGGGGGTAGACCTCGATGGCACCCTGGCGGTGGGTTGCCACCCATACACGCCTGGGGTCATTGGAGACCCAGTCACAATCTGGGTAGATAGGGTTAATGAATGGCTCCTTCAGGGCGTCGAGGTGCGGATCTTCACCGGCCGAGCAAGCACCATCGGCAAAAGCCAAAAACAGCACCGGGCAGATATCTACGCCATCAAGAGGTTCTGCCGGACACACTTCGGCAAAGAGCTTCCGATCACCTGCAAGAAGGACTGCCTGTTGCACCGTATCTGGGACAATCAGGCGCGGCAAGTGGAGACTGACACTGGCCGGGAGATCAAGGATGGAATCCTGCGTGGATGGAGGGGTATTGTAGTGATAGTGCTTGAGGTGGCAGTGCTACTCTCCGGGTTCTCGTGGTGGATGTCTGCGACATGATCGCTGACAACGGGTGGACGAGGGTTGTATACGCCGCCGACTGCCCACTATGTGAATCGTGTGGGGATCCGTGGTGCACTGTCCACGACATGCACTACGCCGACTGCCCATGTATTGGGCCAACAGAGGACAACGTCGAGTACCTAGCCGTTGATGGGCACGCACACTGCCGAAGGCTCTCAGATGGGCTAGAATGGCCGCAAACGTTAATTCTGCCGAGGGTGTGTCCATCAGATGTGAAGAAAATAGGATCAACCGGCTATAATGTCTGCGAGGTGGTGATTGTACTCGTCATTGCAGTCATGGGGGCCATGGCACTTTTCGAAACACTGTGGGCTGGGTGATGGAATCGATAGGCCCAGACAAGACTGCCATCTACCCGGAGAACATCACCTCGAGCGAGGGGCTTGATGGTATGGAATTTGTGAGTCTATGGAGGTGGGTGGCAATCGTGTTCGCGGTAGCGGCACTGGCAATCGCACTGAACTGGCAAACAGGAGCCTGGTAATGTCATTCATTATTGCAGCATGGTGGATGGTTGGTAGCTATATGGCTATGGAGAAGTTCGTACTCGATAATGGGCACCACCCACAGGATGGTGATATGATCGACGTAGCCCTGTATGGGTTGGTTGAACCTGCGGTCAGGTTCATGAGATGGGCACGAGAGGACTGGTAGACAGAATGACAACCTCAAACAATCACACGGAGTTAAACGATGATGCAGACATGTCCTGAGTGTGGGAGCCTGGCACCGTACAGCAAGTCCGGACGCGTAAACCGGTGCAATAGCTGTGGGTGGGACAGTGGCGAGAAGTCACGCGACCAAGGCAAGAGAGAGCGAATGGACACACGACGCCAAGCAAGACGGAGGAAGAATGAGCAAGAAGGATACTGAGTTGGATCCCCACGCGAAGGTCGCTGCGTCCGTTGCCCGCATCGAGAAGCAGTTCGGCAAGGGGAGCATCATGCGGCTCGGAGACGCTCCTAAGGTGGACGTTGAGGTGATCCCTACCGGCATCATGTCGATCGATATCGCCACCGGCATTGGGGGAGTGCCCCGGGGGCGTATCGTGGAGTTGTACGGGCCAGAGTCTGCGGGCAAGACCATGCTTTCGCTGTACGTTGTCGCCGAGGCTCAGAGACTGGGCCTGGAGGTGGCATTCGTTGATGCTGAGCATGCACTGGATGTCTCCTTCGCCACCAAGCTTGGCGTGGACACCGACAAGCTGCTCGTGAGCCAGCCAGACGGCGGAGAGCAGGCCCTAGAGATCGTGGACGAGCTGGTGAGCGGTGGAGGCATGGGACTGATCGTGGTGGACTCTGTGGCCGCCCTGGTGCCCCAGGCCGAGTTGGAGGGCGAGATGGGCGACTCCCACATGGGACTCCACGCTCGCCTCATGTCCCAGGCGCTGCGCAAGATCATCGGCAAGACCAGCCAGAACGGCACCACAGTGCTGTTCATCAACCAGCTGCGCATGAAGATCGGCGTGATGTTCGGCAGTCCTGAGACCACCACAGGAGGCCGAGCACTGGCGTTCTATGCGTCAATGAGGATGGATGTGAGATCTATCGGTCAGAAGAAGGACGGCGAGGCGGTGATCGGTAGGCGTACCCGGGTGAAGGTTGCCAAGAACAAGCTGGCAGCGCCATTCAAGACGGCCGAGCTAGACCTCCTCTTCTCCGACGATGACAACGTAGGCTTCGACAAGGCTGGAGATCTGCTGGAGCTTGCAGTGAAGTGTGGACTGGTCGAAAAGGGTGGGTCGTGGTTTTCATACGAGGGAGAGAAGCTTGGCCAGGGAGCACAAAAGGCCAAGGTTGCCCTGATGGATCACGAGGAGAAGATCCGTGAAGATATCCTCCTCTGCCTGGGGCATGGCAAGGAGAAAGCTGAATAGCATCGAGGCCCCGTGCTGTCTCCATGAGGCGCGGGGCCAATTGAATCTCAAAGGACGTGTATATGGGGAGGTGGTGGGGGATGGGGAATTACATGGTTTGCGTTTGGGTGGTAGATGTAGGTGAAACCGAGCACACCGTCATTGGGTCGGGAATATCAGAGGATGGCTGTCGTGAGGCTGTCATCGAGGGGCTGTCGTCTGGTGATGAAATTGCCCTGGCAATTGCCCGGGAGTCCGACTATACGATCTATGGGCCAGGTGATTCCCTTGTATTGACATAAGGAAAATATAGGGGGAAAGCCTGGCGGCCCTCCCCCATGCACAATCATTCAACTATGTATACGTTCATGCCCACTCCCATTTGATGCGGTTGGTGGTTGGTGGAAGGCAGTAGAATACTGGCGAAGCATTGTGGCAGATCACTACATACAGCTTCTTCTTGGTGCACATGCAGGCTGGGAACCACATCTCCCGAACATGGCGCTTGAGGTTGTCGGCATTCTGCCCGTATAGGGTCTCACCTACACTCCGAGTCCCGTCCGGCATGAACCTGACTGCAACCCACGAAAAGTGGTCAGCCATGCAGACAACACTGGCGTCCATCTTCATGCCTTCAATCAGCTCCTGCTTGGCTGCGTCAGTACCGTTCGTTTTCGTCATTGTGCCAACCGATGCATACAACCTCTAAGGCACACTTGGCCAGTAACACCCCAATTTGTAAGCGGGCCCCAGCGGAACTGGAACATCCGTGGAATTGTTCTCAAACGCCTCAGTCCAGAGCTCGTTCTCGTCTGCAGTATTGCGCTCTTCAAAATTCTTGATGGCGTCCATCACCTTGATGTGGCCACGGTCAACCTCCTCAATGTATGCCCGCACCATAGAGATTAGCTGCAGCACGCGGGCGTCATCACTCCGGTAGATGGTGACCTTTGATTCTACATAGTGCCGGTCTATCGAACTGCGCCCGGGCTTGAAGCCGCCGGAGAGGTATCCCTGATACCTACCAGTGCACGCAAAGATGTAACTCCCAGGCTGGATGGCTTGGGGGGAAAGTACGCCACCGCAAATTCGGCATGGCGGCACATCGGCCGGCGTATTGGCCTTCTCCAGCTCGTCCATCAGTTCGATCAGCTCATTCACTGGAGTATACCCTTCCCGATCGTGTGGAAACGTTACGGGAGTGCTCGAGAGCGCCGACGAGGGACTCCACCGCGTATGCATCCAGATCGACAGAAGCGATCTCTATCGCGTTTTCTCCAGTGTGCTCGTTTTTGACCATAACCAGCACCTTAACAAGAAAGGATCCACTGGCAGCCTCAACTCGGACGAACCCACCCTCAGTGTGGTCGTTCAAAATCTCGGCACCAATATCCACTCGAGTCTCTACAGATTGTTCCATTACTCACCCCTCTCGAAGAAGTCCTCAATCGCCCCGCGCAAAGCAGGGAAGACGATCATGTGGCCCGCCGAGGCGGAGAGTAGTTCGGCCAGCTCCAGGAAGTCGCGTGCGCCCATCGAGATGCCCACAGACATGACACCATCGTCTATGGTGAGCATCGCCGTGCCACTATGTGAGTCCTCTACCGAGATGGTAGAAATCGGGTCACCGTCAATATAGATGGTCTTGGTTTCCACTCTCTGCCTCCTATCTGGTTAGCCGATTACCACATTCTCTGCAAATAGCAGTGCATCTCGGATTTGGCGACAATCGCCAATACTGAGTACCAGCGACGCTATGACTGGGGCTGGGGGGCAATCGAGGCCGGTGGCCGACACCACCAACATCCTCACATCACTATCACCTCCCTCTGCTATCACGCGAACGATCTTGTTCCCTCCCGACGGGAGGACAACGTTTACTGGGATCTCAACAACTGCCCTCCGCTTCGCTTCCATCATTCTATCCCTGCCTTTCGTGACCAACTTTAGATAGTTTATTGATAGCCCACTCAACATCACGGCACAAGTCGCCTAATTGCTCCCTGCCCATGCACACCCTTATACTTTCACCAGGTTTGGACACCTCCAGAATAACGACATCATCCCGTGACATCCAGACTACAGCATTAGACCCGGGCCGCGGGGGTGCCTTTAGTGGTTCCATGTGCGCTCCTGTCCCTTCTGGTGGTTGGTAGAACCTGCCGTTTATTCCCTGGTGTTGAATATAGCAATCCTCGCCGGAAAGCGCAACAGTAAGTTCACCAAAGCGCCCAGGGCCCAGCATGTTGGGCGTGACCTCTGGGCGCTTGTCTCGGCCTGGGGATGGCCTTGGGTGAGGTCTCATCTTCCTACCACGTCGTCTCCGGTGATCCTCTTGACGGCGATTCTCAGGAGTCCAACAAACTCGTCCCTTGTCATCGTGATGGATGCATCTTGCGCCCTAGCTGGAGACACTGTGACAGTGAATGAATCGTAGTCTCCATTGGCGTCGATGGAGATGGTGTCACTCGTCATTACGTGCGACTTGTGCTGTGTGATCAGGAACGGAAGACCTACCATCACGCATCCTCCTTGGTCATGGCCAGCTTAGTAGCTTCTGAGGCCTCGGCAATCATTGAAGCCATCCCGGTGACCGTGAGCTGCACCTGGACATCCGAGTGGATCCCAGTGACATTGGAGCCAGCCACATGGACGATAACACTCTCATCGCTCATTGTTACGAACCGGACAGCACCTGGCAGCGAGAGGAACTTTACGTCGAGGGCGAACTCCCCCACAATAGTGGGCTTATTTAGATCTGGGGCTGGTGGCTTGGGCCACTTGACCCCAGTAATTACTTCACCCATCTACCCCTCCCCTTGTGTGCGGGCAAACGCCAGGGCACTGGTGGCGGCCGCAATGAGACTCTCCAGTGCATCAGACGAAAGCCTAATAGTGAAGGAATCGACATACTGATCTACCATGGAGAAGCTGGTGTCACCACAAGACAGCACAACGAACACAACCTCCTCATTGACGCCTATGCACCCAGGATCCAGGTTGACGCGGCCAGCAGGGCGCGGTTCTCCAACAACCCTAGCTACTGCTATCTCGCGATCCGTTGACAGTCTGACCACCTCGTCAGCCATCGCACTCCACCTCCCCAATCGCATCTATCTCAGCCATGTAGTCTTCCATCTCGGCATTAACTAAACAGGCCAAGTCACAGAGGCATGACATGTCACACCCGGTCAGGATGACCGAGGCAGCCGGGGCCCCCTCAGTCATCACTGTCAGCATCCCCGATCCATCCTCCAGGATATCGAACTCCAGAACCTTGCCCTTGCCTGGGTCTATGGACATCAGGGCCATAGTATTGATGCTTGGATTACCCTGCGTCATCCCTCATACTCCTCGAGAAAGCCACAGGAGATCGACTCTACGTCTGAGGCGAAATCTACGAGGCGGGTGAACTGGTCTACGTTCATAGCAACCGACGAAGAGTCAGAGTCCCCACTCGTGACGGTTAGCACAACCCCGCCATCCTCCAAGATGCTGAACTCTACCTCATCACCATCCGGCAAACCTGGAAACGCCATGATCTTTGCTGTTGCACTAACATCACTCATCAGATATCCCTTTCTTTGCAGATTTCCGTTGCACAGTGAGCTGCCCTAGTGGTCTGCTCAAGCACAGAGCACAGACCTTCCAGGGTCAGCGATTATGAGTGTCACGGGGGTGCACGGAAAACACAACCTCCCCATCCTGGGCATCGCTGGTATTGACGTGGTACTCCATGATTGCATCTGAATCAGTCATTGGACACCCCCAGTGACTTCCGGTATGACTTGATCGCATCTTCAATAGTGGCGAGGAGCACTGGCAGGTCTTCTCCGTCGAGAGCTAGTACGATGGAATCTTTGCCCAGATCTGTCTTGGCCACCAGTGATATACTGCTGTCAAGATTGACCGTGATCGAGATTACGTCATCGGGATACTCCTCCGGAGAAAAGTGGAACTCATCGGGGCCACCTTTGGCCGCAATGGGCCCATTGACGAAAGACAGCATGGCAGCATCGGAGACCTCTAATACCAAGGCCTTGGCTCCCTCCTGGGTGAAGTCAACCTCCACCTCCTCGCCGTCGACGTCCGACATCCCCACTGTGACGGTGCCGTCGTCCCCAGGACGGGCCCACACCGCATCAACGGGGTTCCGGGCCTGTAAGGAGACCAATTCCTGCTCGGCGGCGCTGGTGGCTACTCCGAAGCCTTCTCCGGCATCATACTGTTGGATTTGCAATTTCACTGCGCTCATTGAGCTCTCCTGTGTATCGGGTGAGGTACAATCGAATGCTACCTGAATGACATCGAGTTCCCGCTCCTCCTCGTCTCGGCTCATACCTTCCAGCAGATATTCCCCGTGAGCCATGAACGTAGCCCACTGCTGCCGGGAAAAGGAGATTGCGGAATCACAGTGATGATGTTCTGAGTAGATATCACTCGTGCAGAGGGATAGTCTTTTGTCTTCCCGGACTAACCGCATCTCGACTGTGGCCGTCTCAATGCCACCGCCTTCGAGGGCCATCTGATCTCCAGGGATAATGTAGCTCATCTGTTTGCACCCACCCTTTGTTCGAGGTTGCTTCTACATCTATTGCCTACTAATGTACACAAAGAGACGAGGGTGTCAAGCTCATCGGCCAAAAGAGTTGACCTGCGCCTCCTCGCCCAGGAGCCGGTGGAAGTACTGGGTGAGGAGTTCCATCTGCTTCCTGTCGAGGCGGATGTTGGCTGGCACCGTGGCATTCAGCTCCCCGATGGAGACCGCTAACTCGCCACTAGAGAGCAGCCCAACCGTGATCTCGTTGTTGTGGTTGGATTTCTCCAGGATGAACATGTTGTCCATGACTGTGACGCCATCCACAAGCTCACTACCGCGTAGAGTAGTCATCAGTTGACCTCCCTGATGACTGCCCGGGAGTTGTCGGCCATGCGGCTGATCAACGCTGAGAACGTTGTGATGCCGGCCGAAGTGAATACTGTGACAGTGTTGTCGCCGCTTCGATCCTCAATCTCCATCTCCACTGCCCCATCAGGGCATGACAGCACTGCGATGGATCCGTCCTGCTCTTCACCGGGCGCCAGCTTGCACTCCATGCGTGGGGTGCCATCCACCATACCCATCATCGGGAGTATGTCGCTTATGCCTATGAGGACGTTAGCCATCTGGGCCTGGCTCATGCGGAGGCTTATGAAGTTGCCGTGTGAGTCTGTCGTCTGCAGTGCGTATGACCCGCTGCTCAGGGAGGCGACTGTCACACCACCTGGATCCAGGCTACCGGCTACGGGATCGTAGGTGTCGATGTCGTGGCACTTCTTGATGGCGACTTTGCCAACCTTTACGTCGGTTCCCTGCAATTCCATTAGTTGGCCTCCTTGGCTGCTACTGCGAAAGCGTTGAGGGCGATCTGTGACGCCGACGCCGCGAATGTGTTGATACCCTGCGGGGTAAATACGGTGAACGACATGTTGCGATCGTCGTCTACGACAGCCATCTGGACATGCCCACCGGCGATGGTGTGGAGCCCGATCATCGAGTCCTGTTCGTCCGTGCGAGGCATATCTACCTCCAGGCCCATGACAGCACTGTCACAGTCTGCGGGGACTGTGCTTGCCAGGATGTCCACCATCACGGCGCCCAGGATTTCCATCTGGCCCTGCGTCAGCTGCAGTGCGGAGGCATTATCGCAGCCATCATAGACGTCCAGGGTGAAATAGTCGCTACCAGCGACCCTCGAGATCCCGATCTCTCCAAGCTCATCATCTTCCGTGCCGACGATGGGGATCTCGATCACATGCTCCAACTCTTTGACTGGTGTCATTTACTTGCCCTCCTTGAGAGCTCTGGCATTCTCTGCCATATTAGTTGCGATTGAGGCGAATGTTGCGATAGCCTCCTCTTCGTCTGCGACGGTCATCTCCACCTCATCATCATACACTGAGGCGAACTTGATATCACTGTCGATCGCCTTGTCAGCACTATCATCGCTCGAGATCATCACCACCAGTCCGTCATTCCCCTCCATGACCTCAGGGTCACCAGTGATCACATCGTCCACCGCAGCCCGGAGAACCACCATCTGCTCACGGCACATGCGCACATGTTCCACGCCACAGCCGTATCTTGACACCTGGAGCCCGTAGGTATCATTGGACAGGCGGGCCACAGCCACATTCCCATCACCCGCGTTGCCCGGGATCGGATCCACCGCGGAGACCCCGTGCTCAACATCCGAGACCACGTCCGTCTGAATCTCCAAATCTGTTCCTCGCATCATACTCTCCTGGTTGGTGTGGTGTGCTTCCTAGACTAGGAATATAGGGACATCCACCCCAAATCGCAACACCTAATCAACTCACATCGCATATTATACCTAGCCAGGTACTGGCCGGGAGATGAACGAAAGGAAACGGCCAATCTCTTTCATTGGCGCCCCACGAAAGAAAGCCCCGCCCCCACCACTGCAACCCTCACATCGCATGTGACCCCCACCTCGGGGGCCTTGCCACTGCGCAGGACGGGGAGGCTACACTGAAGAGAAGTGACGGGTGGGCGGAGAGACCTTATCACTTCCCTCTCTCCGGCCAGCTCGCGCAGCGAGTTCCTATGGCGATCTGGAGTAGTCTAGGGCGATCTACATTGGATTGGAGCCAACTGGGCGCGAGTGGGAGGGCCTGGATCCACCTGGGTCGCTCTGCAACGACCTACAATGGAATGGATACTTCCTGGGGGAAAAGTAGCCCTGAGACTGACTGAATAGTCGGGACTCTGTTGGGACTCTGTTGGGACTAAGCCCGGGCGCGGCGGGAGGGCAAAGGGGCGCGGTACCCCCTCCCGGGCGGGGGGTGGCGCCCCTGGGTACTGCTTGGGGGCCATATCGTATATTACATGGTAGCTCAAACTGGTGATAGGTGCACGAGGGCGGGGGGTTCACAGCCCCCCCCGGCACCCGCCCCAGTTTCAAAAACTGGCGCCCCGCTGGCACGATTCTTGCTCCACCTCCCTGGCATGAATATTGCTGGGCGACAGATGCGCAAGAGAAAAGATTTCCCTTGACAAATCCCTGGAAATGTATTATATTATGTAGACAAGATTGATGGCACGCATTTTGCTACACAGGCGGGACAGGGCAAAGGGCGCCCCCGAAACTCATTTGCTCGATATGGAAAAAAGCGCTTGACAAGGGCGGATCCCGTGCTTAGCTTCATAGTGAGTTTGATTCATGTCCCACTTGGCGCCAGCACCAGCTGGTGACAT